>OCTW013430349.1_pt1 | contig 60856 bp, 66 predicted proteins | sample 1539671 | NCBI WGS metagenome assembly OCTW01 (sample SAMN02144230, study PRJEB22623) | gut metagenome | biome: sheep rumen | host: Ovis aries | place: New Zealand | reverse complement strand
GGACACCCTTGCTGTTCAGCTATCCCTTTCCCACTGCCGGGCAGGGTCGGGACTTTCACCCTATAGAACGTGCGCCCGCCGGGCGCACAATTAAGAAACCGCTCTGCCAAAAGACAGAGCGGTTTTTTCACAAAAATCCTTTAATCGGTAGAAGCCACGCCCCTTTATGGGGCGGTTTTGCATTCCAGAATCAGCCTTGATTTTCAATGTAGTGTTCAATTGTTGCTTGTGACACTTGCCCGACGGATGCGGCAAAATAACCATCTGACCAAAGAGTTTTCTCTTTCCAATAATACTGTTTCAACCAGGGTCCATAATGTAGCCAAACTTCGTATGTGCTGTACTGCTTCAGGCACGAAACAATATTTGCTATTGAATCTGTTGGATTGTATTGCAGGAGTATATGCACATGGTCTTTGTCCGTTTCCATTCGTTTGACATACCAGTGATGCCTGGCACACGCTTCATATAAATACTGCTTAACGTCATTACGGAAACTGCCGAAGAAGAGTTTCTTGCGGTATTTTGCAGCAAATATTAGATGCACCATAAGCAGATTCTTGTTATGTCTGCGATGCTGGTATCTATCTTGCTTAGTCATTGAATATCACCACTATTTATATTATAATATATATGGTGAAGATATGACAACTGTTGTAAAGACGATAAAACTGCATATCCACGTTTCACAGTCTGAAGTTCCACTACTAGAAGAACTGACAAGCAAGTATTCTGAAGCCTGTACAAAGCTATCAGAATATGTGTTTGAGCACGGCTTCCCACTTAACTTTATGGTTCTTCAGGACGCAATGTACCAAAACGTCCGTGAGTCATTTGGTTTGAAGTCTCAGATGACCATTTCGGCATGCAAGACTGTTACTGCCCGCTACAAAACGGTGCAGGAGCAGTTTGCACAGAAACCGTATAAATGGCTGGATGAGCACAACAAGCCTCATTATGAAACACGAACACTGGAATGGCTCTGGAAACCGATTCAGTTCAGAAGACCGCAGGCCGATCTGGTGCGCAATCGTGACTACAGCTTTGTCACAAACAAGAAAACCGGCGAGGTTAAGCTCTCTTTGAACACACTGTCTAAGCGTGTCAAAGTCGGCTTTGATGTACCTGATTGCTTTGAACAATATTTTGATGGCTCATGGCAGTTTGGCACCGGGAAATTGGTCTCTCTGCTTGGAGAATGGTACTTCCATATTCCTGCATCCAAGGAAATTGATGAATCATTTGACAGAGACAAGCCATCTCATGTAGTTGGTATTGATCGTGGCCTTCGTTTTATCCTCACCGCATATGACGAAAAGGGCAAGTCTATTTTCGTCTCTGGTAAAAACGTAATGCGTACACGCCAGAAGTTTAATGATGTCAGAGCTGAATTGCAGGCAAAAGGCACAAAATCCGCAAAGCGCCGCTTAAAGAAATTGGCTGGACGAGAGAACCGTTGGATGAATGATACAAATCATCGTTTATCAAAGACACTCGTCAATACCTATGGGAGCGGAACTTTGTTTGTGATTGAAGACCTTAAAGGTGTCAGCTTCAGTGAAGGTAATCTGAAGAATCGGAACAATGGCGGCCGTAACGAATTACGAAGCTGGACGTTCTACCAGTTTGAACAATTTCTGTCATACAAGGCAGAAGCGTCAGGCTCTTTTGTATTAAAAGTTCCAGCGGATTACACGTCTCAGAGATGCCCGAAGTGTGGCAGAATTTTGAAGGAAAACAGGCATCATGGCACTCATATATATATGTGTGATGGGTGTGGCTATCAGTCAAATGATGATCGCATTGGCGCTATGAATCTTCAGCTTCTTGGCACACAGTATGTTTCTGGCGACGAACACCCACGGATTCATAAATCTGAATAGCTAACTCAGCGTGAGTATATCTCACGGCTAGTGACGGGCATTGTCAACTGCCCGATGATGTATCCATAGTCTTCTGTACCGAAGAATGTGAGCTAACACACAGTCTGGGAGCATATCAAAATATATGACGTCAGGACCAGATGGATGAGATACAAAACCTGCTGTCCGTAAAGGGAATCAAGGCCCTGCAAGCCTCGACCCTTTATGGGTCGGGGTTAGTTGACCCTGACATCGATACAGGACAAATCCTTAACTTTTCTTTTTCTTTACGATGATCACCACCGCGATGACCATAACCGCTGCACCAATACCAAAGAACACAGTAGTTCCGATACCGCCGGTTGTTGGGAGCTTCGGAAGTCTTGCGTCCGATACAAGGAAGGAAGTATAGGTTTCGCCCGAGTTCTGGTCTTCGTACTGTTTATAGACCTTCCATACCTGCATCGAGTTCTGCTTGTTTGTATCCTTTGCTATCGATGCCGCGTCCTGATCCCTGTCTTCTGTTTCCGCGTATCGTACCGTCCCATCGTCCTGAATCACAAACAGGATATCCTCGCCTCTGGTATATCCTGCGGGAACGGTCGTTTCTTCCAGAACATACACGCCGGTATCCAACGCTGTCCAGCCCGCAAAACCGTTTGCGTCTGTTGTACGGGTATCCGCTTTTTCCAGTTCTTTGCCGTTATACTTAAAAATCGTATAACCCGCATCCGGTACCGGGTCACCGCCGTTTTGCTTGAAGATCGCGAAATTGAGTCCGCGAATCGAGTTTGTGAAGGTGACGGTATCCGACTGGTTCTCTTCTACCGTTTCGTTTATTTCAGCGCCGTCCTCATCCCTGCCGCCGGTGGAAAGGTCCTTTCCCATAGAACCTTTCGCGCTCTTTAAGACATACGTGCCTTCTTTTTCATTGCCGTAGGTATCTACGGTTGTAATCTCATAAGATGGCTTGCACTTGTTCCCGGTTTCCGTAACCTTGTACTGCGTATTCGCAGGGATGTTCCTGAATACGATTTCGCCTGTCTTGTCTTTACCCGCGGTTAACGTGAAAGACTTCATGGCTTCGCCATTTTCATCCGGGACGATCCGTCCGACCGGAGATTCGATCACATCGCCGTCCTTTAATCCGGAGAATTCCACCGTGAACGAGAAGGTCTGATCTTTCTTGTTGTAACCGTCTTCCATCTTTTTCCGGACAGTCAGGTTCTGAACGGACGGATAATGGTTCGTGAACGTAATGTTGACAGCTTCGTCTGCTTCAGCGGTTTCCTTAGCGGTACTTAAGTTTTCGTTTACCTTACCGACGCCGTTCATGGAAACGATCATTCCGTTGTTATTTGCATCCTTTATTTCATAGGATGCTTCATATACACCGCCTTCTTCCATGACCTGATATTCCGTGCCTGTCGGGATATCGTTAAAGGAGACCGTTTCGTCTTTTTTCAGGGACAGGGAAACATCCGCGCTTCCTTTTGCGTCCGCTTTGTAAGTCGTGGAAGTTGTTCCAACAGTATATGTGTAGGTACTGCCGTTGCCGAGGTTTTCCAGAAGCACATGGAACGGATAGACTGCATCGTCTTTTTCCGCGGCACCTGTTACTTTTTTTGTCATACTGAAAGACACATTATTTGTGAGAGGCAAAAAAGAGCTTTTATTTGTCCATACAGAGTGAATTTCTTTATCAGCCTCGATTTTGCCTTCTGTATTTGTAAAGGATTCAACTGTATAGTCGGATGCGGAGGCTCCGGGAACAGTTTCTGTAATCTTATATTGCAGTCCCGCCGGGATTTTATGGATTGTTTTCGATTCTTTGTTTTTCAGAGAGATTGTTGCTGTCCATGACTGATTACCGGCAGGTACAAATGCAACATCATCCAGAATAAAGGCATCTTCCGATCCGGTATCTTTCGCATCTGTCGACTTTGTGAGAACAATCGTAAACGAAAACTCCTGATCCGGATCCCGCGTCGTGCCGTCGACATTTTTTGTGATCGTAAGGGATCCAGTGCCTTGCGGTGTATCATGCGGCTTTGTATTAGTAATTGTATAACTGTGCGTTTTGCTGTCGACCTGTCCGGGATCCGCTTCGATCGCAAGCTTACCATCCGATCCTTCCGAAGAATAACCGTCCGGATAAGTGACACCGTCTGGAAGACCAAGCATCGTTTCATACGCGTAGTACTGCTGCGCGTCGTCCTCAACCGCAAACTCATAGGTCCAAACCGCCTGTCCCTGATCGTTGGTTGTTGTTGTCAGCGTTACATCCGCGTGTCCGTCCCCGTCCAGATCCATCGTCCAGCTGTTATCGGAGATTTTAGTCCAGGTCCTGTCCGTCTGGTAGGTATAGGATTTTTCCGCGGCGAAAACAGGTACTGTCATCATAATGGACAACAGAACCGCGGCTGCTGACCGGATGATTTTTTTGAACATATCGCTCCTCCTTTGGCAGCAATCCCGTCCCGGGCTTTAAAGCCCGGAGCGAAACTGCCGAATATCTTATCCTTACTGTCCTGCCCCGTCACTAAACTCACCGCCATTCGCATCATAAATGACCTTAAAGGTGCGTTTGGACTTTTCGGGAACCAGCGTGGAAATCGTGATCTTTAACTTGGACGGATCCGGCTTGCCATCTGCGTCTGTATGTACGCTGCCAGAATCGGTACCGTCATCCCAGACCTTTACGATCGTTACCTTTTTGTCCTTGTTCTTTGTGTTGTACAGAACATAAACGCCGTCGTTGTCTTTTGTCAGACCGCTGATTGTATATGTTCCATCGTGTTTGATTGTGACAGCATGTTGTTCCGTATCCTTACTGAATCCGTCCGGGGCTTTCGTTTCCTGCAGTACATAGGTGCCCGGCTCCAGATCCTTAAAACGGACCGTACCGGATGTTTCCGCGGAAACCGCAGTCTTGTTAACGACGGTTCCGTATTGGGATGTACCGGTCAGTGAGAACTCTGCGCCTGCCAGTATGCTCTGATCATACGAACTCTGCTTCGTAAAGTTGATCGTATGCAGCGGCTCGTCCGGATAGCAGTATACGCCGGCGTTGTTACGGTAAATCTTATTTGCGGCTGTCTCCGGTGACGTTATGGTGACATTTCCATTTACATCAACGACGACCGTTGCCTGATCTTCATTTGTGATATAGCCTTCCGGCGCCGAGGTTTCCTTAAGCTCGTATGTCCCCTTTTCGATATTCACAAACGAAACCATTCCCCTGGCATCTGACTGGGCTGTTTCAAGTACATCCGTGCCGTAATCGGACTTGCCTGATAAACGGAAGGAAGCGCCCGGCACAAGTTTGTTCCCATCCAGAAGGTCTACCTTCTTAAAGGTGATGTCTGCGTGAATACGGGGGTTATCTGTAAGTTCTAAGGTGTTATCTGTTACGTCCTTGCCATCAACAATGGTATGGCCTGCTCCGGTAATCTGTACCTTATGCTCCGTCGAATCGAGCAGCCAGTCGTCCGTAGACTCTGTTTCCTGCAGGACGTATGTGCCCTTTTCCACATCGTCAAAAGTAATTCTGCCGTTCCGGTCTGTCTGGATCGTGCGTTCTACCTTGTTTCCGTAATCGGAGGTACCGCGCAGCGTGAAGGAAACGCCCTGGATATCTTCGCCGTGGACACTGCCTGTTTTATGCAGGGACAGGGAACCTGCCGCGTACAGCATGATCTTTGTAAAGTCATAGTTCGCGAGAGAATCTACGGTTGTACCAAGATCGGTATCCGTCAGCGTGCAGGTTTCGTAAATGTTGTTGTACGCGTAGTGGAAGCTTCCTTCTTTTCCGTCATCGGAATCCGGTGCTTTCATATACAGGTACGCGACAACAGACTCGCCGCTGTTCATAACGTAGTCCGAACCATCCGCTTTCTTTGAAAGATCGATCGCAACTGCACGCGCCTTCGAAAGATCCGTTGTATCGGTTACCTTTGTCCAGATGGAGGAATCTTTCAGATTCCGTTCTCCTGCCTGCATCGCGCCCTGCGCTTCTTTTTCAAGATCTACAAAGCTCTTCGTGGAAATATAAACTACAGGAGCGATTCCCTTTAAGGTCATCTGGCTCGTGTTGATGCCGGTCAGCGTGCCTCTCCAGTCAGATGCGTCTGCGCCAAGCTGCTTTTCTTTCGGATCGTAGTTTTCGAGCGAATCATAAAATACAATGTTCTTTGACTGCGAATCGGCGTTATTCATAAAACGCAGCTCATACGAGTACGTCTTTCCAATCGGTGTGCGTGTGCTTGTAACATATGCCTTATCCTGCTCTGCGCGGATCTTTTTGGTAAGTCCGGAGGTCGCCGATGTCAGTGCCAGAATATCGAGATTCCGTTCGGAATACAGGAACCTTGCGGTTGTTACAGGATCCGTACTCATACCGGTATCCTGTGCGAGGCTGCTCATCAGGTCTGCATCTTTAGACAAAGCATTTGCTGCGTCTCCGTTCATTGTCTTTGTTCCGCCGTTATCCGGGAAGCCGTTATATATCTGTTTATTGCCGGTTTCATACGCGGACGGGTTGTAAACCTTTGTGCCAAAGTCCTTGATTGAGTTCCATGACTGTCTGGTATCGAAGGTAGCGGAATAATTCGTACCCTCGTCCTTGATATGGATAACCAGCATCGTCCGGCCTGTTTGTTTATAATTCGTCAGCAGGCGGACATCCACAGCGGATGCGGGAAGGGTCTTTTTATGATACGGATCTGTGTTGTCATAGACCACGATACTGTCCTTGTCTACCTCGCATCCAGCGGGAATCAGGTCATAGAACGTACCGCCGTCCTGTACAACGCCCTTGGTTGTGCCCTTCGCGTCCGTCGTGATCGTTTCCATCATGGAAAGCTTCCATGTGATTGTAAAATAGCGGCGCTTAGTGTTATTTGTCGTTGTAACAACGGTCTTTTCCATACCGGAATCATGCTTTGTCACACACGCATAATCCAGATCGGAATGGTAAACTGTCACAACCGGACTCCATCTGCTGCCATTTAAGTATTCCATAGAAGCAACATTATTGTTGACAAGGACCATGTTCCGGCTGTCCTTTAGAAGGTCCAAAACCGCCGCGGAGTTTTTCAGCGACATGTTCGGTACTGTATAAACCTCGGAATAATAATGGTGGTTCTGTGTTTCTACTTTATACGCGACCAGATCCTGATCGTCCTTCATCACGATAGACTGACCATCCATCGACTGAACATACGTAGATACAGGGGACGCGGTACCCGTCTTTAAATTAAAGGAAGCAAACGGGACCCAGTCGCCGCTTTTCCCGAACTTGCCGTAAAACTCAAGCGTCTCGTTATCGCCGTAGGTCACGTGGGAAGCTCCGGTCTTTGCGGTAAAAGTCTGTGTTTCCTCATCAAATTCCGGATCCGCCATCCAGACGGAAAACTGCAGGCTGTCGATTCTGAAATCGTCGGCCGTCAATTTGATCGCAGTCTTCTTGCCATCTATCGTTTCATGGATACCATTTCCAAGAGATCTTGCCTCGGAGCTGTCTTTCGATACCGCAAGCTCATCGTTTGCAAGGTAAACCCCCTCGTCGACCAGCGTGTACCTTACATCTTTCTTGTAATAGTTGTTCTGATTTTTGGTATCGCTGCCAGAATATGTGTAGGATCCCGGATATCCTATCAGCCAGGACGCGTAGTCAAAGCCGTCATACTTTGTCAGCTCCTTCTGTGCCTGATCATAACCCGAGAACTTTTCAAGGTCATATCTGGAAAATTCACCTGCATCGAAATCAAGCGAGTCTGCGTTGTGGTGCGTTCGATAAAATACAGAATGGTCATAAGTTCTGTAACCGCCATCGCCTCTCTTGTATCCGTTGAAGATACCGGTCGGCTCATGGAATATCGGCTTTGTCCAGATCCATCTCTGGGAAGCGGATTTCTGCGTTGCGGAATCAATCTTGTCAATCGGCGCTACAACCGCAGTTTCCTGATTGTTTGCAATCCACTGCGTCTTATCCTGATAAACGGAAAGCGGAATACCCATCAGGACATAATCACTTCTTTGATAATCACTGCTCCATGTGCTTTCAACACCCGGATTATCTTTATGGAATGTGGTCTCTCCGGAATAGCGGTAACCGAGGATCTCCATGCCGCCGTAGTTGGACGTTAAATTGTCGTTAATCTTGAAATTATAAGGCTGCGTCGCGTGGACAACGGAGCGGATTTCCCAGACGATATAATAATAAGAATCCGCATTTGCGGGTTTGTCTCCCCATGAGGACTGCCAGGTCTTGATCCGGTTCCCTACAGGGTAGCGCTTTTCCGTGCTGGTAATCAGAGCGTTCGTATCGATCTTTGTCGTAATCGGGTCCGCTGTGGCATCCGCGCCGTTTTCCGTGCCGTCCTTTAAATGCATGGATACCGTAAACGGAGACATGGCTTCCATGTCCTTATAGTTAAAGGTCGTCTTGGACGTCTTATAAGACAGCTCGAAAAAGCCCTGATCCGATGCGCGTACCGGACGGAAATTGTAAATGGTATAATAATCCCCATCTTCGTAATACGCGTAGGAAACATCCTGCGAGATTTCTTCTTCGTTAATATTGCCGTCTTTGTCCGTGGCCGCGGTAACATCTGCTTTGGAAGGGATAGACCATTCCACTTCATCTGCCCACGCGCCGGTTCTGTCCTTTAACGTATGTTTCGGAACCTTGAAGCTTACGCTTTCCGGAGCAAGGTCGCCTTCGCCGGACAGAGTATAGCTGACTCTGTATGCGAATGGGTGACCCTTATCGGAAGCGCCTTTTTCCATCGGGTCCGTGGTCCAGACATACGTTCCGTCCTTTTGCAACACAGCGCCGGAGAACAGCTTTGCCCGCAGCGTACGGATTTTTGAGGTCGCAGCAGGGGCTTTCGCGATCTTTTTCACCACAGGTCGCAGCATTAAAACTGCGGTAAACAAAGACAGTCCCGACTGCGTCTCATAATGTTCATCCAGAACAGGGACTGCGTTTACTGTGGTATCTGTTTTCGAGTCCATATCATAAGTCCAGCCTTTGACGGGAATCTCTTCCGTCCCTCTGTCTGTTCTCGCGGTCAGGGTTTTTGGCAGGAGTTTTAAATTCTCATCGTTTAAAAGGCCGTTCTTTTCCTCGACGTAGACGCGAACCGGATCATTCATCCATTCTGTGATCGTCGTAATGGTCGTCCCGGACGTATTGGCTTCTTCCGCCGCTTCTTCTTTCTTTTCTCCCTGCTTCGAGTATCCGTTCTGGAACAGGTCCTGCGCGGATTTTAAGATACGCTCTGTGACGCTCTCTGAAGCATTTTCTGTGCTGACCGCAGACTCTGTGCTTTCCACAGACGGGCTTTCCGTCGTACTTCCTGCCTGTACCGTATAAAACGGAGACAGGGAAGACAGTGCCATTACAGCGCATAGAAGAGCCGCTGTCAGGTGGTGTTTTGGCATTCGTTTCTTTTTACCCATGGCAATCCTCTCACTTCCCAAAAACTTATACATCCATACATTAGTATGGAGAATCGGACCCGTATTGGACTTAAGATTCGCTTTCCGGCGTTACATAGAATTTCGTTCCGTATTTCTCCATCACCTGATGGACGCCCGGGATTTTGCGGACTTCCCGTACCGCCTGCCGGATACGCCGTTCTTCCATGATCGTTTGATTATACTGTTCGCAGGATGCCCGATCCGGACACCTTGTGCAGTCTACGACGCCCGTATCCTCTTCTATCATGAAATACCGGGTCCAACGTCCGTCAATATACGCATACGGACGCCCGGATGGAAGCTTTCTTTTTGTAATAAACGCACAGGTCAAAAAGCTGTATGGGGAATCCGTACCAAGGCAGAGCGCCGTCACGATGCTGTAAACAACACCTGCGTTATTCGGGTCTGTCTGCAGCATCTCAAACATGCCGCCGTCCAGCGCGGCATCCAGAGGCAGTCCATAAAAAAGAGTGAGTCCCGATGCTGCGGAAAACTCCTTGTTTCGGATTTTTTCCGGGCCGTTCGCAATCGCGTTATTAATACACTTCTGCATCTGACCCATCAGCGCGTTTTTTGCCTGCGCCTGTTTCCGCACGGTTTCCGCGAACGTATCCAGCACAATGCCGGCGTCCTTGTCCGCGTCTTCCCACGCGGGAAATAATTCCTGAATATTATCCATTGATATACCTCATTCATCCTCGTCAAAGGTAAACAGGTCGTGTTCCCTGTCGATGTCTTCCAAATTGGTTGTAAACTCCGGTGCGTGCAGGACTTCCTCCAAAGCGTCCGCACCGATCAGAACACCTTCCATGCCGCGGACATAGTCGTATTCCGGCTCTTTCGCGTCCGCTTTGTCCTGCTCTTCCTTTGCCTGCGCTTCTTTTATTTTCGCTTCTTCTATTTTCTGCTGCGCTTCCATCCTGCTTTTTTGCGCCGCCTGAATCGAGGCCTTTTCATCATCCTGATGCAGCGCCCGGTCTCTGTCGTCGCCGCCGTCCGCATATTCTTTTAAGTGGTCCAGATCGACCGCACGGTTTCCGGTAACGGAAAAACCTTTGCTGGCAAGGTCCTTTGCACGGAGGTTCTTTTCGATGATCCGGATATTGCTCTGCCGTTCGATCCGCTCCATCACATCGTTCGAGGTAAGTCCTTTCTGCGCTTTCGCAAAGGGAGGCTCCGCGTTTTTCGTCCTCGCGGCGAGATATCCTGTATACGAGCCGTCCCTCTCCTGTACATACAGAGAAAATGCCTCCGCCTGCTCGCCCTTAGTTCTTGCCGCGATCACTTTCCATCCGTCAATTTCGCCGGCAGCAGCTTTGGTAACCGCTTCCTGCTCTTTCCGGAGTTTCGCGTCCCTGTAAAACCTGCTGTCTTCCAGAGCCTGTGCCAGTGAAAACATGACAGACGGGTTAATACTGTTATCCTGCTGTACGGGTTCTTTACGGACCTGCTCTAAAAGATCCTTTTCTTTTGTGTGCTCAATATTCGATTGTTTCATAATGTCCCCCCTCCTCTTTTCAAAGCCCGAAATTTTGTACGCCTGTATTTATACCGTCCGAAACAAAATGTCCGATTCCGATTTTTGTGAATGCCGGAGACAGGATATTTGCCTTATGTCCCGGTGAATTCATCCATGCATTGAACGCTTCATCCGCGGACGACGAAGAAGGCGCCCAGACGATGTTTTCGCCGTTCATGTGGGAACGATCCAGCGTGTACCACGGAAGCCCGTTCGGTCTTGTATGGCTTTTGACCTGCGACGCTTCTTTTGCCCGAACTGCTGCGTCCTTCTCAAGAATCATGCTTCGTTTCAGCGGCGCTCTGCCGGCCGCGATCCGTGCCTGATTCGTGAGTTCAAAAATACGGTCTTCATAGGTTGTCTGTGTCTTGTCCGGAGATGGCCTGTTCTGACGAGTGAGACCTTGCCCGCATGGAAGGCGTCCTTCCTTTTTCCCATAAGCGATATAGTGCTGATATAAAGCGGCAGGTTCTGCTCCGAAGACCTTTACAACATCGGGGTTCTGCGCGGCGTAATACAAAGGATCAAATTTTGTCCCATCCGGCATGGTGATGACAGATCCGGACCTGTCTGTCTCCGCGTACGGCCTGCGCCCCTCTTTTTTTCCATAAGAGATATAGTGCTGATAGAGCATGGACTCGCTCGTTCCAAATACTTTTACAACATCCGGATTATTTACCGCGTAATACTCCGCGTCGAATATTTGTCCATCAGGCATCTGCTTTGGAGCGGCTATGATAGGGTTCGCACTCATTGCAAGTGCTGCGAACATTGAAAAAACGGAAATACGAAATTTTGTATGCATACACAAAACCATCCTTACTTTTTTTATTAGTATGGTGAAACAAAAACGCATGCTGGTTCTCCATACTATGAAAAGAAGAAAGGATTGTTATGGACCGAAACGCTTATTTTGGAAAACTGATTCAGGATCAGCTCGTGGGGCTTTTCTTTGACCGGCCCCTGATTTTATTTATCGACGGACGGGATATTACAAAGGATCACCAGACATACCATTTGATGACGGGGAAATTTATGGATGCAATGGTAAAGGCTGCAGAATCTGCTGCCGGGGACGTACCATGTTACATCTACGCGCTTTTAGATGAGGTAAGTATCGTGTTTCCGAATCCGCAAAAGCTTCTGCAGCGGAACGAGTACAGCTACCACGACGAGGTCTGCGGGTTCTTTCTGCAGGATTTCTGCAGGGAATTCTGGAAAACCTATCCGGAAGTACGTTTCCATATCAAGGCGTACAATCTTGCGTCCTCTAAAGATATACAGGAATTTTTCCTCTGGCGGAAGGAACGCAGCCGTCTCGCGCTCCTGGTCTACATTGCAAAGGACTATTTTGATCCTTCTGTTTATCACGGAAAATCTGCGGAAGAGCTGGAGTCGTTTCTAAAAGAAAAAGGCCTCCTCACATCGAGGAAAGCCTTTCTTTCAGGACAATTTGTAGTGCATTAGCCTTTTGTTTTCTTTCTTTTTTCTACTGCAAGAAGAACGGCCGCTCCTGCTGCCACTCCAAGGGCGATCGGAAGTACCGGGACGTCCCCTGTCGGAACATAGTCGACGTAATCCTCTTCGTCGGTTTTATTCTGGTGGAAATCCGGGACATCCTCCTTTGTATCCTTACGGATATTCTTCGGCTCGGTTTTGGGAGAAGCGGTTACGTCATAGTTCCACTGTTTTTTCTGCTGGTCATAAGACGGGACAGCAACCAAGAACGGTTCCGCGCTCTCGTAGTCTGCCGCTTTGTCTTTCCGATCTGTCTCCTTTACCAGATAAATTCCGGCTTCCAGTCCATCGAATACCACGTTCCCGTTCGCATCCGTTACCGCCTTTGTCTTTTCTTTTGCCGGCATAGCGGCAAATTTTGCCGCAGCCGTCCTGGATTCTTCCTGCGTCATATTACTGACATCCGTAAACGGGTCAATACTTTCAAAGGCTGCCGTACCGTCAAAGAGCTGTTTGATTTTTGCGGTCTGGTAAACAGAAAACTCCGCGCCGGAAATCTTTTCATCCCCCGCGTGGAAATAAACAGTCAGCTTTGCGTTCTCCTTTGGCGCCTGAGCGAACACCGGGATGCAGACAACAGCGGCCGCGATCAATGCCAGTACGGTATTTAAGAATCGTTTCATGAAAAATGTCCTCCTTATTTTTTAAACAGCCGGACTAACAGCACCGCGGTCATCACAAGGATTGCCGCAATTCCAAGGGGCGCGGCATAAGCGGGGATTTTGACCGTTTCCTGCACTGCCTTATCTTTTACCTGATTCTCATCAGATACGCGCACACCCCGGACAAGAAGCCTGTGTGTATTAACACCGTAGGGCGTACAGGTTACAAGTGTCACATAGTCTTTCCCCGGCGTAATCTTAACCGAACTTACATCTTCCGGCAGTACGGTTTCAATATCGTCTACCTTATAGGTATGGATCTCATCCAGACACGCGATCTGGAACTCGTCTCCAATTTCCATCTTATCGAGGTCGGAAAACAGCTTTGCGCTGGGAAGGCCCCGGTGGCCGGAAAGGACGCAGTTTGTGTTTTCGCCTCCGATCGGCAGGGATGTGCCCGGCAGATGGCCGATTCCCTTATCCAGTACTGTATTGGTCGCATAATGGTAAATCGGAATTGTCTGCCCGATTTTCTCAATATGGATATAGCCCATCATTCCGTCATCCAGAAGCGAGAGCTGCTCTTCATACGCGGCGTCTCCACGTGTATTTTCATAATCGCCGATCTGAAAAGTTCCGGAAGCATAGAGTTTCCGGTTCCAGTCCTTTGCGTTCTTTTTCTGTTCCGCCACCGAAGCATCAAACTCCTGCGCGTGGATAATGTTGTCATAAGCGACAACGCGCCTTGACTGTGCCCGCGTATTCCACCAGTTTGACACAAACGGATAACTGAAAATGCCAAACCCCGTAAGGAACAGCAGAATCAGCAGAATCGTTCCGATTTTTTGTTTCATTTTTACTCACATACAGCAGTTTCTACAGAATGCAGATACGAAGAGAGGGATTGCTCCCCCTCTCCGCAGATGAAAATTACTCTTCCTTTTTGGACTTTTTGACTGCCGCGAACACGACTGCCGCGCCGGCCATTCCGCCGATACCGACAAGATAGAACCAGGTATTACCAATACCGCCTGTGGACGGAAGGTTCTGTGTCTTCGTATCGACAACCTCCATCGGCTCTGTTTTATCCAGTCCGGTAATGGTGTTGGTTACCGTGCCGTCTTCTGCAGGCGTTGCAGTTGTCTTATACTCTGCAGATCCTGCCTTAGTAGTAAAGCCTGTCTGTCCAGCAGCCTCGGAGTTAACATAGGTCTTTACGGAATAACCGTTCAGGACGCCGGATGTCTGATCCATCTCCGCTGTAATCACGAACTTATAGACCGCATCGGACAGGCCGTATCCTGCAGGTGCCAGCGTTTCTTTTACATAGTACGTGCCTTCATCGAGGCCGGCAAAAGAGAAGTGACCGTTCTTATCGGATACCGAGGTATAATCGTTCGTTCCGGTCTTAACCTCGCCGGTCGTCTCATCGACCGTTCTTGCTTTGACAGGTTTCGTGCATGCCTCGTCAGAGTAGAGGCCAAACGTTGCGCCTTCCAGAGCGCTTGCGGAAACACCCTTTGTGTAGTTGTCGTGTGTTTTCGTAACCTTGTTCAGCTCGTAGGTTTCGTCCCCTTTGCCGCTCTGACCGTCGATCAGGCCGTCTACCGTGAAGGTGTAGTGGTAGGTATTGACCTTCTCCACATGTTCCTTCCCGCCTGTCTCATCCGACGGATCGTTACTGAAATGAAGCTCCGCGTGGTTTAAGTTCTCGGAGAAGTTAACACCCGCTTTTCCGGTAAGCTTCGTCTCATAGGTGATGGTAAGGGTAGGCCTGGTTTCGTCCGCGCGGTGGTCATCAAGATACTTGTCTTTCAGCGTGATCCGGAACGACTTCTTGTCGCCTGTATCAAAAGCGCCCTTCCCATCGAGTGACTGCAGATCGTAGTCTGTTCCCGCGGTGAGCGCCTTCTTACTTACCGTATCTGTCACGACAATATTCGTGATACCGGTAAAGCCTTCCGCCGGAGTCAGCTTATCTGTGATGTAGTAGTGCTTTGCCGTATAGTCCTTCGAGAAAGACGGAATGACAAGGCCGGACATCGTGTAATGGATCGTATCGCCGAAAGCAACCGTGTCGCCATGGCCATTCGTGATCTTCGTCGTCTTTTCGCCCGTTGTATCGCCTTCGGCTTCCGCCGCGAGCTTTACGGAATTTTCGATCTTCTTATCGAAGTTCTCTGCGCCAAGAGAGCTCTTGAGGTACACTTTGGAAGGCGTCGTGCCATCCGTCGTTGTAAAGAAGTTACGGAAATCAACGGTGCTGCCTTCTACCTTACCGGTATTGACATCCGAGACGTTCACCGCGACAACGCCCGGGTTATAGACTCTTGCGTCCGCATCCTTCACACCTGTTACCAGAATCATGTACAGACCCGGGGTAACACTGGCAGTATAATTGCCGTCACTCCCCTTTGTCAGAGTAAAGGTATTCGTATTAGTGGATATATACTTGCCGCTCTGTACCGCGCCGGCTGCCGTCGCGAGCTCGTCTTCCGCAATGATGTCGTTCTTGTCATCTGCCCTGTTGTCCGGGTCCGCATCCTTTGTCTGCCCTTTGGTCTGATCACCAACAGCGGCGACCGGGGCATTTGTCGGATCTACCTGAACATACTTTACAAGCTTGCCGTCCTTATAGTAGCCGGTAACCAGCTTGTACGCCTTTACGGTTACGCCGTCATCTGTAACGCCCGCGACCGTGATTGTACCCTTCTGGATACCGGCCTCGTCCTGCATGCCGGAGTTTACTGTTGCTGCCCCGGTGTTGGCTATGGCAACCACCGGAAGGGTAACACCGACATTTCCTGCCGCCATCACCGCTGCCGCGAGGATAGCGCCGGCTTTCCAGTATGAAACACATTTTTTCATAAGATACCTCCATGAAAGTAAAATAATGACTTGTGCCGCGCACTTCGATTTTCAGTATCCGCGGTTCTTCTTATTTAGTATGGAAAAACAAAACGCGCCCTAACCCAAAAACACAGGGTTGAGCGCGTAAAAAGATATCTTTTTTGAAAAAATATTATAATTTGCAGGTATCAGCGGAAAAATCACTTTTCTTTGGACAGATGCATAGTCGTAGTGGTTCCCAGAGCGGACACGCTGTACGAGATCTGCCCGTCCTTATACGTAAAGGTTTTTGTATCGTCTCCGGAAGCAAGCAGCGCATCATCCGTTTTTGTATGATCATTTTCCGAATCCCATGAATATTCCAAAGTAGCCTTTGCCGGCGCGGTATAGGAGCCCGCCCAGTAGAGTGATTTTGTATCCCCGTTATCCGAGACCCAATTGACTTCGATCGTATCACCTGAAATTACAGCTTCCATCCAGGAGCCGTTATTGTTTTCGCTTTTCCAGGTACCCGTCAGATCAGTGACCGAAGTTTTGCTTCCGCAGCCGCAAAGAAGAGTCAGACAGAAAACAAGCGTCAGGATGACTGTCAATATATTCTTTTTCATCGTCCGCCTCCGTAATCACTTACCGAAAATATCATCATGTGTAACAACAAGGTACGCGTTGGACGGGAATATGGAATCCTGCCCCATATCATCCACCTTTAGCGTAATTTCCTTAAAATCTTCCGGCACTTCAATATATAGACGCGAAGTCCCGGCTTCTCCGTCATTCAGCAGGCAGTCGCTGTGACTTTGATGCTCCATGTTGTCCGGATCTGCGTAAATTGCGTTCCGAGATGACATTTCAATTTTATTTCCGTCACAGGCAACACCACCAAATGGATATAATGCGACAGGCGAATCCGAATTGTTTTCTGCTGCAAGATCGATCCGGACAAAGATATTTCCTTCGTCCGGTGTATCATAAGACCCATCGTGATCGATGAGATTCTCTCCATATTCTGTCAGCTGTTTCGCGCCGGTCAGAGTTATCGTATAGCCGTTTTTCGTTGTAAAAGATTCCCCGATTCCGCGCTTGTCCGGTTTGCCATCATCGGACTCGTCCTGTTCCTGATCATCTGCTTCCTCAAACGGGTTGTCATCCCCGAAGAGCTCCGTCATCTGCTCGGCTCGCTTTGCCTTCTCGTGCCTTTTTGTGATCGCGGACGAGATCAACGAAACAGCAACAATCAGCACCGCTGCTCCGATAACGATCAGGACTTTTTTGTTTTTACTCATTGCGTTCCTCCCTCTTTCGTACCCTGTACGACTTTAAAAACCGTATGGACAGAAGAAGGAGCCATAATGTCTGGGAAACATCAAATGTCTGTATCAAAAAATTATCCGACCAGAAAAAGATCATGACAATCAAAGAGACAGTACCGCCCAGAAGGCAGGATAACCCCAGCACTTTAAAATATAAGGATGGCAGATTTTTCTGTACCATAATGGATCCTTTCTAGTTTAGCATAAGATTGGTGAGTGGGGATAGAATGATTCGTTACTTGCCGATTACAAAGCCGGGCGAGACGGCGCCGCTGTCTCCAGAAAAGTCGTCATCACCCCAGAAGCTACTATCCACAAAGCACACGAAACTCTGGGCGTCCGGCAGACAGAAGCCTTATCGGCACAGACATGACAGCTGCCATTATAAGTGCGATCCATCTTTTCTGCATCTTAAACCTCCCTGATTCTGATCTTATATTTCTCAAGCATCAGTTTTCTTTTGATCCGATACTCCGGCGTTCTTGTGGCGCGGCTTTTGACGTCTTCCACCACTTCATGGCCGTCTTTATCTGTATACACAAAATCCGCGATATACTTACACGGGCGCTCGATGGTCTTTCCGTTTTCGTCTTTCTGCGACGGGATCAGAACAAACGGCACCTGCAGCCGGAGGTTTTTAATCTCGCTCTGTTTTTCCAGATCCTTGAGAACTAAATACCTCTCTGCTTCTTTTTTCGAATCGAACCGGATGCCATGGATCATCGTCTTTTTCGCATAATATTTCTGTCCGCTGATCAGATTTTGATATTCTGATTTTGTAAGTTCGTTATCTGGCCGCATTCTGCCTCCGCACATACGAAAAAACGGAAGGGAAACCTGCCGTAAGTCGTATGTGACTTAGGACATATCCCCTCCCGTTTAGTTTCCGTCAAACAGACGCAATCTCATCCGCGATCACTTCCGGTGCGGAAAAAACGCTGATCCGGTGGCCCATCCAGGAGTGGTTTGTATCGTTGATGCCGTTACAGCACTTGATACAGGAAACCCTTCCTTTATAGTATGACGAAACAGCTTTTAAGTTAGCCGAATAATCATCGATAAAGATATCGCCTTCCCTGATATACGGCTTCAGCGCTTTTCCTTTATCTGTTCCGTACGGAATATAGACGCGGTGGTCTTTGGGAATAAACGGCATTTCCTTATCCAGCCAGTAATCTTTGTCCGGTACGGAATGGTCGTAAGGAAGAACTGCCGACGCGGTCCAGACATCGTACTGCTCGGACAGAATTCTTGCTGCTTCCACCATGTTTTCGATCGGCGTCCGTTCCTTCATATAACCGGGCTTTGACACTTCATCAAGGTGCTTTGCGGACTCAAAAACATTGAGCGTCCCATCCATATCAAAGAAGATCCTGCGGTCTTCTTTCGTATCTTCCGCGTCGTCATCATCGTCTATATCGACGGCGTTCCGGTCTTCCTGATCCAGCTTTATAACTGCTCCGAACAGACCGAAGGAAAGCGGGTCTTCGAGAAAAGACTTCTTTTCTTCCTGCGCCCTGGAAATCAGGTCCCGGACACTTTTCTGCGCCGCGATTACGGGTCCGTTGGTCCGAAGTCCTACGCGGGACTCTGTTTGTGAAAGACGCAGATAAATACCGGCCTCTCTCCTGCATAAAACAGCGCCGCAAAGCAGCATTTCCCATGCATATACACCAAGATAAGAGAGTACCAGTACAACGACGAAAAATCCGACCATCTGGCAAACCGTATCCCAAATTATTTGAAAACTCATCTTTTTCTCCTTTCGCTTCATATGCAAACTGCATTTTTTTTATAAAAGGAGTATGGGAAAACAGGCAGATATACTGGTAAAACCATGCAGCGCACAAAAAATACGGCACGGAATATTTTCCCATGCCGTAAGCTCTGCCCTGCTTTCTGCTGCCGACCTGACGTTTGTTCGCGCCTGACCTTTTCGCTGCCGTATATATAATGCCTTTGCGATGCTTCTGTGTACTTGGCCTTGCTTTTGCAGAACATATCATCGTCATACCAAGCAGCTCATTGCTTTACTATGCCATTGCAAAACGGTGTCGCGCACAGCTATGCCTTTACAATACTACGACGAACCTTCATTGCTTTTGCTGTTCCTCTCATTTTAAAGAATCCCTTGATCTGGTAGTTCCAGAAAATCGGATTTCCGTCCTGATCACGAGGGAATATAGTCATCTGCTTTTGTTCGACACCATCCGCCCCGATAGCAGCAACCTCTTCTTCCATAGATTTCGCATCCGAAGCCTTGCTCGCGATATAGTCGCTGTGGACTTCCGGATTGCCGGATGCCGTGCCGAGAACGCTGTCGATAAAGGTAAGCTTCACATGAATTGTCTTCACTTTTTCAAATCCTCCCTGATGTGTCCATTATCCCGCATCCCGAAAAAGCCGTTTTCTCTGCGCGCAAAAAGAAAAGAACCGGGCATCTGCCCGGTTCCCGCATTTTAAAACTTTACATCTTCTTCCTCCCGCATGCTGTGATAATTATCGTCCGTCATGATGATGTGATCGAGCAGACGGATATTCAGAAGCTTTCCCGCTTTGATCATCGATTTGGTGACATCGATGTCCTCTCCACTCGGAGCGCAGTCTCCCGACGGGTGATTGTGCATCAGGACAAGGCCCGCCGCACCGGAGAGAATAGCCGCGCGGAAAATTCCCGGGATATCAATCGCGCATGTGTTGAGTGTTCCGATTCCCGCAACCTGTACGCCTACAGGTATCAGCTGGGTGTTGACAAAAACCGCGACAACCTTCTCCTGTACGCGGTGCCGGAACATCTTTGCGAACTGACTGTACAGTACTCCGGGCGAATTCAGGGGTCCGGAAACAGAATATTTCTGCCGCCCCTCACGCACCAGATGGACAGACACCATCGGGATGTATTCCGGAGCCTGCGCTTTCGCAGCTTTTGTTATCATAGTTTCGTAATTCATTATTTTCTCCTTTCTTTTGCAGGGGGCATTTAATAGCTAAGAAAATAATGGCGGAATAGAACATGGGATGGGACATTAAAAATGCGGGAGGGCAAGCACCCTCCCGCATTTTGTTTATGTGTTTATACGTCGTAGAATTCAAAGGCTGCCTGCCGACAGTTGTTCCATCCACGAACGTATTCATCTGAATGCCAGTCACAGTCAGGCTTATCGGGAATGAAATACCCTTCAGTGTCCCACAGGTAGTCGCTGATTATGACGCGTTTTCCGTTTACGTCTGTGATTCCGCTCTGTGACGGTTTCCACCTTTTGGCCAACTCTATAAGATCTTTTTGAGGAATACTCCTACTGGCCTCGTCTGTTTCCAAGCCGATAAAGGTGGGTTCCTCCGGGTCCCACCCGCCATGCACGTCAAACCTGATCGGGACGATTTCTGTGCCCCTTTTTAAAAGTTTTAACGCGATTGTGAGCTGGCCTGGCTCGAAACACTCTCCCGACAGCAGCACGACATCCATCCGCTTACTATTATCCGCCGTATCAATATACTCTAACATTTTTTTCTCCTTTATTTATATTATTTATGCAATACACAATTAATTAATGACATAAACAATATAGAGAATTAAGAATCGCAATAGGACACGCATTTCATAATATCCTGCCGTATCTCTTCTTCAGGATTCCCGGCATAAGAAAACCCGTGCATCTCTGCGCGGGTTTTGATGTTTTTATTCTTCGTCCAGTCTGTATCCGGATCTGAGGCAGGAAAACTTCCGCGCGTCCAGTATAGTACTGACCTCGTCGGCACTTTTCCCCTGCTCAATACCATTGTACAAGACCTCGACAATCTGTTCGGTCTCCTCTTTGCGGCATGTTGCGTCGCCATCAAGGAGCAGCCGCAGTACGCGGACCATTTCAGATGTCTGATCGTAAGCCATTGCCTGAATGTAATAACCAGCAGATGCAATTCTCATTGCGAATATGGTCTCCTTTATCCACTGCGCTGCGGCATCATATTCATGACGGTCAAGCAACGCCGCGAGCTTATGGAAATTGGCGTCCTCAAGCCTGTACGAGATCATAGCCATTCTGCGCTCATTTGCGAAAATTTTCTTCTCGTACCGAAAATCAAGTCCGAGATTTTCCACATATGCGCGTTTGTGTTCGCGTATAAGGCGCATCAGCTGGGCGGCAGAAAACCTCCAGTCGTTCCGCTTGTTCTGACGCATGCACAGTTTCGCGTCATGGTCTGAGAGCTCATAACTCATTTTTCTCCTCCTTTAATAGCACACATCGCCATGCGGCGGCGTGACCATGACTGTTTTTTCGTTTCCGTCCTTGTCCCGCCAGATTTCTTCAACGGAATTGTCGGCGTAGGCAATCGTATTAACCCGCTTCCACTGTCTCGCAGCTTCCGCCTTATCGTACGCTTCCTGTGCCTCTTTCTGCAGTTCCTTCAGGCGCGCATATTCTGCGTCTGTCAGGCTGCACTGCGGCTCGTCCAGGGCATAATCGCCAAGATAGTAGGTACGGAAATTCCACTTCGATCCGGCACGCAGCCAGCCATGCGTCGCCTTTTCGGCAAACGCGAGCAGTTCCTTGTCGTCCTTGATAGCACCAAAGCCGCGGCAGGCATAAACAAATTCGTCGCGCGAATACACCGGTTTGCTGTTAACAATTCCGTATATGCGCATTTCTTTTTCGTTCTTCATCTCTTTATCCTTTCCGTGTCTTTACAGACAGATTGTCGGGCTTGGCAGCATATTTTCTTAAAACGGCCTGAACAATTTCATCAGGCAGCGTTTCCGCAAAATCGTCTTCGAACCCGGAAAAACAGATAAACTTATCGCCGTCGCAATAGGTATACCTGCCATCGTGGAAGGAATAACGACAATACGTATCGTCGTCGTCGTTATGCACATCAATCTCGCCAACCAGCAGCAGCGGCGCAAGTTCTTCCGCAAGGTCATCGGTAAAGCTGTACCCGCGCTCATCGCCAAACGAGAGATCGAAAGTTCCTTCTTCAATACCACTGCTAAAGTAGCAGTCGTATTCGGACAGGATTTTCGCCGCCTCGTCCATTTTTCCATCCTGCGGTTTCACAGTTCCATCCAAATTCCACCAGCATCCCATGATTACTTCTTTCGCGCGAAATATTTGTTCGCATACTCTTCCTGATACACAGACTTTACAATATCATCCGACACATTCAGGAAATGCAAGAGCATATAACAACACTCTTCCATTTTCGCGTACTTTACGATGCATCCTTCTTCGCTCTCATCCTCGAAATAAGCCCGGATCAGATCCCGGTAATGCGTCAGCCATGGAGCTTCTTTTGTTTCCATCTGTTTCTCCTTTCCATGCAATAAGCCTTCCTGTTACATACAGAATATGAAGAAACAGATCTTCTCACGGGACACAAAAACCCGGAAAGAGAAGTCCTTTCCGGGTCTTAAATCAGTATTTACTTACTTCCAACATGTCTACATCATCTCCATCCTCGTTCCGCAAAAAAGCTTTTCCGGGAACCAAATTATCAATATTCATCCCGGCGCTTTCCGCCGCTTTCTGGAACGCACGAAGCGCATCTTTTGCGGTATGCGCCTCCGTTTCGAAATAAACATATCCTTTGAGCGTCAGCATAAGTTCCATGCTTATATCTCCTTTCAAATGATTGGGTCGAGATGATCGGACGCGATCAGCTCTCCTTTCAGCGCCTGCCTGATTTCCGCTTTCGTCATATGCTGCCAGTCGTAGAAGACACCGTAGGACGAAGCGCCAAAATTTTCCCAGGAATAGTAGTCGGATGCGGCAATCGCGAACTCTACCGGATCAAACTCTTTCATACCGGCATAGTCCATAACAGCCTTCCTGTCGATCCACGAGTCATCCACATCGACCTCCATCTTCGCAAACTGGTACAGATCTTCTTCATCTGGATAGGGTTCGCACCGGATGAGGGAAATCACAGAATCTGAATGTTCATCGTCTGCCAGAATACCGTGTTCGAAAAAATTCCTGTCGCCATAATTTTTATACATTTTTTCTCCTTTCAGGCGCCGATGCACATCCGTTCCATTGCCCGCGCTTCCTGCTCATTCATCCACTGGGTTTCTTCGTCTTCCCGCAGATGCCCGTACATCTGATCTTCCGATTCACAGAAAATATCTAAAATGTCGCTGTCCGTGTCAAAGCCGTCATCATTCAGGCCGGCGCACAAACGGGTTAACCGGTCAGACAGGGTGCCGGTGTCTTCGAGATCGTCGAACATGTCATCATCCGGCAGATAATGAACGGCTTTCGTGCCCTCAATCCGAATACGTGGATTGCTTTCACTCCGGTCTATATCGATGTCGATGCAGGTTCCCGCAAATGCCCAGTCTGCCGCGCGTTCGATATCCAGATTTGAAGCGTCCTCCGCTCCATAAAGAACCGCGCTGATCTCAAATGTCTGTTCCATACTTTTCTCCTTTCTTTGCAATAGGCTGTTACCTGACAGAAGAAGTATGAAAAAACACCGGGGTCTTCTGGTGCGGGTATATAAAAATCGCGGCACGAATATTCGTACCGCGGTGTAAATCGTCAGATAAAGTCCATACCCCTCTGCAGACAAAGCGGATCCGCATCAATATGGTCCGTAATTCCCCAGCCGCTGATATAGCTTCCATCCGCAGCTGTGTACCGTCCGATATCGTTGAGAATGTCCTGTATGACAGGGAGCCCGGTTTTATCAGCCGTATCTTCCCCGGCGGCCAGAATCATGTTCCGTCTAAATCGCAGGCCTTCGAGATAATTGTTCACGATCTCTTCTCCCCGCCGCGTCAAAATGACGGCGCCGCGTTCGATCTGCCTGATCATATACGCGATTTTGTCCGCGGCAATCTGCGGATTGTCCTGACTGTTATCGATTTCGATATAAGATCCTGCCTTTTCGTACGCGGAAAACTCGGCATCTTCCGCGGCGAGGCGCTCGTCCATATTAAAACTTTGGCGTTCCATACCGCGTTTCCTTCGGATTTCTTCCGGTACATGGATATAGAACGGTACGAGCCGGAACCTGTCTGAAGAAAGAGACTGCACCCCTTCCGGATCTATAATATAGAGTCTGGTTAGTCCTCCGACATCCTTCTCCGGGACGCAGTATCTGGAATCCCCGATTTTTGTGTACGCAAGGATCTGTTCCGATTCCAGAAGAAGATCCATTTCCGAAGGCGTCATGAACCAGTGTTCGCGACCGTTTCGCTGGTCTGAGCGGATTTTTGCGTCCGTGCAGCTGATCACCTTTGACAAACCTGTCATTTTTGCAACAAGGTTTGTGACCGTGTCCTTCCCTGCCATACTGCGCCCGACAATGAGGTATAAGTTTTCCATTTTATTCTCCTTTCCTGAAATAAGCTGTTATCAGTTGACAGGAGTATGGAAAAACAGAGCGGCTTACTGGCGGTATGTCCACTATACAAAAAACCGCCCCATTACGGAGCGGTCTTTTTTAATCTGTCTTTTGGAATCAGTTCTTCCAGCGTCCGGATCGATTTCTCCCCGGTTCTGTTATCGATACACCGGTAGAAGACTTTACCCGACGCATCCTCAAAAGCCCTTCTGACCGTGTATCCGTAAAAATCAGAGGAACCGTTGTAGGTCGTAAACAGAGGGTGCAGGATAGCGCCATGCGTAAAATGATCCCACGTGCGATGACTGGCTGTTTTCCCATCCGGAAACCGCACCGCAAGGTCCGTAGCGGAATGATACTCCACACACACTGCGTCAAGCCCGTTTTTCTGTCTGACAGACATGCCAATACGGGCCTTTGGATCCTCCGAGCGGCGGTAATACCGGATGGCACCATTTTGGAACTCCTTCCACGTGCGGTGCTGCATCCGCCTGCCATCTTCGAACTGAAAGTCACAGTCGGTTGCGCTTCGATAGGCGGTGCAGGTAAGTTTCATACCGCATTTCTGGATTCTGGACTGGCCGACACGCTCTGTCCCGAAACCTCGCCGCTGATCATACGGGAGTTGTCCCCGCTCGAACTTAATCCACGGCACATGTTCCACAGCTTTGCCGTCCTCGAACCGAAAATTGCAGTCCTGGTAAGTGCGATATGCAATACATGTTGCGCTCATTCCGCAGCCCTGCATTTTTGTCTGCCCGATTTTCTGTGCTGTCTTTTCATCCGCGGTATGTCGTGCAATGCTTCCGGCTTTGAAATTCTGCCATGTCCTGTGCGTTACGACATGTCCGTCCTCAAACTGAAAATCACAGTCACGGACACCGTGATACGCTATACAGGTCAGGTTCATGCCGCATTTCTGCATATGACTTATTCCGATTCTGGTATTGCTGCACTCTTCGTGGTCCATCCTGCTGACACACTGGATTTTTCCTTTGACGAAAGCATCCCACTGGCGATGCAGTTTAACTGTCCCATTCTCAAAACGGAAATCGGCATCTTTCGAAGAGCGGTACGCGGTGCAGACAGCATCCATGCCGCATTTCTGCCGGACGACTGTTCCAACCCGGTTGTTATTCATCCTGCAAGTGCCTCCTTTTTGATCGGCTCTTCCAACAGAGAAACAGGCACGTCATATTTCCAGCAGACTGAAATCAGGATATTGCGGTCCCGGCTGCTCATGACATCCGGAGAGTCGTATTCCGCTCCGCCGAACGAGAAATAGTCGGCCAGAATCTTCCTGATCGTACCCGGAGCAACCGCCGGGGCTTCTGCTTTTGAAGTACGCTTTAAGAACTCGTCAATCGACTCCCATTTTTTGTGAGACCCGATCCCGATCGACATAATAGGTTTGTTATTCCCGCCGCCAGACTGGTTTTCCGCACCGTTTTTCTTACTGTCATTAATCAGAAGACGCAGGAGCTTTGGCCCGCATCCAGAACAGTCAACAATCAGTGGCTGCGTCGTGTTTCCGATGGAGCATACGCGGCCCAGCATCTGTTGGAACGTGCCCACTGTCGTGACGTTCCTATAAAGCGCAATCCCCGTAATTCCGGAAAGATGTACGCCTTCCAGAAGCATATTGACCGACAGGATGACCGCTTTTTCGCTTTTGGCTACGCCGTCCAACACTTCTTTAAGGTTTCCGAGACTTGCATACAGATAGAAGGTCCGGTACCCTGGAAACAGCGATTGAATCTTTGGCGTATTCTTTTTCAGTTCACTGACTGACGGGAAAAACACGATCCACTTATCCCGCGGAAAGGTTTTTAAAATACTCCGCATGACATTGTCGCTGTCCTCGTAGTTCACCTTTGCTTTTACCTGATGGTCGTACTCCTTCTCAATCTGCTTCGGATCCTTGTCCGGGATCATCAGACGGTACTGGAACGGAGGCATCAGCCCAAGCCTGATTGCGTCAAAGGTTGAAATGCCGCGCACCGTTTTATCGAAAAAGATGGAAATGTCCACATCTTTTTTGACGGTTCCGTCCGGCATTGTTGTCTTCATCCTGTAGCGGACCGGCGTCGCCGTAAGCCCGAGATACAGGCGGCCAGATGTGTCGCTGCACATTGCGCGGGCCAATACCATACCGTAAAGATCCGATCCAAGATGGTGGCACTCATCGATCACAACAAGCCCGTGTCCGTGAAGAAGTTTTTCCGCGGACGCATCGTCCGTAAACTGGTTGAACGTTACAAAATCTACCCTGTCTTTTACAAACGAGAACTCGCCATACGCAGCAATATTTTCCTGTACGGCATACTTCGGGACAACATACAGGATGCGGCCCTCCATGTGTTCCGCTAGTCCCAGGAATACAAAGCTCTTTCCGGTTCCGACGCCGGACAGATAGGCGACCCGTCTTGCGCCGCTCATATACGCCGAGATAATCTCCGTAACGGCTTTCTTATTGTGAGGCATTAATTCGATCATTTTTTTCTCCTTTCCACGCAATGATCCTGTATTGGTTTCTGCGTGAAGTATGGGGAAACAGGCCGTGCATCGGGGCAAAAGAAAATCCCGCAGCAATTTTGCTGCGGGATCCCAGTTATTTCTTAATGCAGTCATCCGCCAATCAGACGGTCAGAGGGGGAAGTTGACGATTCGCTTTTGGGCTGTTGATAGCAGGCGCCATCAGACTTGCAGACATCATTCGCTTCGTCATAGTCACTGCAGCCGATACACGGATTTCCCAATTCACAGTACCGGCAATTACAGTCTCCTATTTCCTTACATATATCGCATGGATAATATTCCATTTTTCCTCCAAATTACAAAGACCCTAGATATAATGCAATGCTATTAAGTTAAGGTTTATCACAGTATTCCCTGTTTTATTTCTGTGACATCACAATGAGCCGTATGTTTTTAGTCAAGGCGTTCACTTCAAATTCTCATCGTTTCGATTGGTTCCTTGAAGTTCGGGTGCGTAGTGTGCTTCCTACCTCACGTTTAATCTACACATGCCACTCCATCATTTTCTTTCAACCCTAATTCGACAGCCATGAGCCTTAACTTAATGACATTGAGATATAATGCAGGTCTTGTTTCAACATGAAATGCAGTCATCCGCCCACCGGACGGTCAGAGGAGGAAGCGCATGTTCCGCTTTCGGGCCGCTCATGGCAAGCGCCATTGTCAGCTGCACTTCGGAAACATCACCGGGACGGTTCCTGTACCATGACTCCTGAATATCCGGAGAGATGATCACCTTCCGGCAATCAAGGTCCTTAACATCGTCCCAGGACATACCATATGCCTTTTTGGCAAACATCCTGTAAAACGCTGCTCTGTGGTCCCCATCGCAGAACGGATTTGCTTCCACTTCTTCCTGTGTCAGTGTGCAAACGTTCGGGTATATGTCGTATAATTCGTTGGATTGTACGACACGCTCTTCTTCGATTCTCATCCTTTTCTCCTTTCCATCAGTAGAAGAATCTGTAGTCACAGACCTCTTCCGTTTTTCCATCCGGCGCAGTCTCATAGTCGTCATGGATCTCGACAACCTGGTCATATTTTGACCTGGCCGCTCTGTACCATTCCGCAAAAGAAGCCGGCACCGTTTTATCAAACCTCTTCACGAGCCAGTTGTATAAATCGTAGAGATCGTCCCTGTACAGCCCCTGCTCATGGTTGCCGGATACCCGTACATGGAGCGCCGCGTCGTCTTTGATTCGTTTCGCGCTCACCCGTCCATAACCTGCATAGTGTTTAATCGTCATCCTTTTTCTCCTTTCTTATGCAGTAATCCGTTGCTTCTTCTTTCAGCATGAAAAAAGAGAATACCGGATGGGTACGCGGCCCGGCTGCCTGCAGTCAGTTCAGTGAAAATTCCGGGCTTGACACTCCCCATGCCTAAAGGCAGGGGATTCCTGCTTCAACGGCCACTACGCTGCCACAAGGGCTTTCGTTTTACATGGTCTCCACAGGCTTATATTTCCGTATGCCCTACGGTATGGATATATACTCAGGCGGTGGCAAGCCCTTTCCGGAGAATGTTTACCGCCGCGTTTTTGTCTCTGTCGTGTGTTGTATGGCAGACAGGACACTCCCATGTGCGAACCGCAAGGTTCTTTACCAGCGGATTCCTGTACCCGCAGCACGAACACGTCTGACTGCTTGGATACATAGTAGGTACTTTGATTATGTTATTTCCGTACCATGCAGCCTTGTATTCAAGCATTGCAAAGAACTTCGACCATGAACAGCTTGCTATGTGTTGTGCAAGTTTATGGTTACGAATCATTCCTTTTACATTTAGGTCTTCGATGCAGATAGTTTGGTTTTCGCTGACAAGCATCGTTGACTGCTTCTGCAAAAAGTCATTCCGCTGATTCGTTACTTTCTCATGGATTCTGGCAACCCGGATACGCTGTCTGTTACGGTTAGCGGATCCTTTCTGTTTGCGGGAAAGCCTGCGTTGTGCTCTGACGAGTTTACGCATTGACTTCTCTAAATACTTAGGGTTATTGACAACATTGCCATTGCTGTCGGAGTAAAACTCCTTTATGCCGACATCAATGCCAATCATGCAGCCTGCATTTGGCCGGAACTCCGGCTCAAAGTCAACATTCAGAACTACAAAGTATTTACCCGTAGGAGTGCGCTCTACCGTGACATTATTGATATGCCCGACTTCCATAGACTGTTTAATTTTGACATACCCGAGCTTTGGGAGCTTCAGGTATTTCCCGGCAATGCGGATATTGTCACCCTGATTGATGGTCCGGTAGGACTGACGGGTATCACGCTTGCTTTTGAAGACGGGATGCTTCGCCCGCTTCTGGAACATGTTTACAAACGCCCGGTCAAGATCCCGAAGGGACTGCTGCAATGCGATAGAATCCACTTCTTTGAGAAAAGAAAATGCTTCTGTCTTCTTGAGTTCCGTCAGCATGGCGGATGTCTGCCCGTAGGACGGCTTTTTACCAGCCGCATATGCTGTTTTCCGCATATCAAGGCCCTTGTTGTAAACAAGGCGGCAGCATCCGAGCGTACGGTTGATTAGATCTTTTTGTTCCTTGTTCGGATACGCCCGAAATTTAACGCCTTTCCGCATAGCTGTTTCCTTCCCGGTCGCTTATATCCCCATGCCTGAAGGCAGGGGTTTTACGCTTACGCTCATAGTGATAAAAAAATGGCTGTAAGCCACAGGCTGTTGGCCTGTTAAAGTTTCCATAGCCTCGGTACGTGTTTGGCAGAGCGGGGAGCTTGGAATCACACCCGGTGCACACGTATCATGGCTTTGCTCACTGACGCCGCGTCGCCTCCGGCGCAGAATTGGTTAAGCGTTCCCTTTCGAGTTCCCTTAATCAATCCCCTTGGCTTGCCAAGGGGTCAGTGAAATTGACACCCCATACCTGAAGGCAGGGGGTTATAGTTCATAGTCCTCGTCTATTTCCTGCTGCATTTCTTCCTGATCACGGATATCAGCCTCAGTGTTTGTATACGTTTCTTCATATTGTGGGACATTACTGTCGTCTGCGATATCTTCGTGTTCATAAAACGGACTTTGTAGAGCTTCTTTCTGCTTTATCATTGTCTGTTCTGCCTTGACATCTTTTTCGTACTCGCCAGACTCAATGTAGTCATCAAATTTATCGACGGCCTGTTTCAACGATTCCGGAGTCGCCCCATACGCTGTAATGGAAACGGCTTCACCAATGTCATAGTGATAATCTTCGCCGTTATCGAGATGACTGTTTTCCCACGACATACTTGCGTCGATTGCGACATCATCAAATTTATCAAAAAAGTCATGAATTACCTTATCTGCGGCAGCAGGAACGGCATCTTTACCTGTAGCAAATTCATATGGGTCTGCATATGCATAGGTTTGAAAGTCATGGCCGGCTTCAAAGTAATGGTCACTTATATCATGCAGCTTCCCCCTGACGTAAGACAGATCGGCAATACTCTGCTTGTGCATATTTAATCCTGCACTCTTCTCTGCTTCTGAGTGAATAATATGCATTACGTTATTGCACATGTCAGCATCTTCCGGCGAAAAATCCCGAGGCATCTGATAAAGAAATACTGGATCCAATATTTCTTCATTTGTGTGTGCTATATCGATTACCTTAGCTTTGTCCCAATGATCGTTTTCTGTCATGTACAACGCCATTGCATTGTAATCTTTTTGAAGGCTTTCACAGAATTCGAAATCGTTACCCTGCGCAAGGTTTAACTCAACCATGACAGAGTCCACCGCATCTGCCATTTTGTCTGATGCATGCTGCCAACACTCTTCCAACGTTTTGAACATAACTACGCCTCCTGCATTCCAGCTGCTCTTTCTGTCTGTAATTCCAGTATGGCAGATCGGGTTTGAGGATAAGAAAAAGTCATGGATTTTTCCAGGGCCTTTTTGTCTTTTATGCGCTTTCATGGGCCCACAATTTCCACTCACAGGCCGATATGTAGTCACATCAAAACGCTATACTTATATACCTGTCAAATCATCGTTAAGTGTATTGGTGACCTTATCAGAATTTTCGTGGTATTCTTTAGCTCTTTTTGTTACCCTTTTCAATATAAAAAGGTCTTCATCGTCAAGTCCTACGATCTTTAAATTCTGATTTAAGAAGGAGCTGCCATAATCTTTATACAAAGCACCAATGGCGTTATTCAAAAAAGTGAACAATATTGTTTTCAAACCAGCAAAATCCAATTCGACAATTTCACCCTTATGAAATCCTTCCTTAATCAGAAAACATATTTTATCGCCCTGCTTCATGTCCGTGGCGCGATCGCCAATATATTCCACAATTTTGATTGTCATAAAATCACCTACTTTAAAAAATATCATCACTTGAATCATAGCGATTTACATGGTTCCGTACATCTTTATCGCAAGGGGCGGTATCGACCGTCCCATGATGCGATCCTACGGAAGTTACACCGACAACCTTCACGGGTTGCAGATCTTACAAGGTTTGTAACCTTGCCTGACCATATCCGCTCTTGATGATTTGACGGCTTTTTTGTTCCTGGCGCTCATCGCTTCTACGCTTTCGCAGGATGGTTTATGGAAAACGCCGGATCGGGTATTGATCACATAGGTGTGCTGCTTCGATTCTTTCTTTTCATGGCGGGCGATGGATTTCTGTACCGCGGTATTGTCTTTGATATCTTTTCCGGATGCTGGGTGGCTGTCTCCTGTTTTATAGTCAATGACAATGCCCGGCTGCACATTGTAGACAAACTCCGCGAATTCGATTCCTTCGCCTTTGTCCTCTACAGAATACGCTTCCATTAAAACGCCTCTGCAGACAAGCTCATTTCCCACAAACTCCGGCGTCACACGGTACATGACATGGTTGCCGGTCTCGCGGATATACTCTGCGACTTCATTTTCGTAAGGCAGCATTCCTGTGACGTTCATGTATCTCGTTCCGGTCGTCAGGTTCTTTTCGTTCGCGTTTTCAGCGCCCAGCTCGAACGCGATCAGGTGGCAGCGGTTGTAGAGATACTTATCCTTAATAAGGTCCGGATATTTGACCGTATGCCAGCCCGCAGGTTTGACCATCCCGATTTCGCCCCGCTTTTTCGTTGGCATCGTATCCTTTGAAAGACACGCTTCTGCCGCCTGGCATCTTCCAAGATCGTCAAGATCTGAATATCGTTCAAATGATTTCTTTGTGATTTCCTTTTTGGAAAAATCCGGAATATTGCCATTGACGGGATACGTCGGATCGCCTGAATACGCGGGGATCTTCGAAAGATCGAGTCCCGTCATTGATCTTGCGGATGCCACATATTCCTTTCCTGTCGCATAAGCAGGCAGAGAGACAGATGGAATGCAAAGACATACTCCAAGGAATATGGCAGCGATTGCCGTTACGATTTTTCTTGTGCGCATTTCGATTCCTCCGCCGCGTGCATTCTTATGATCGTGTCTGGGCGGCCTTTTCGCGGCCGGTGCAATAGTAGCGGCTGATCTCCCCGTCGCTTCTATAACCGCCCGAGAGAATCCTCTTATATGTCGCCGGAAGCTCAGGCTCCTTTTTAACCCTGTCCGCATGAACTTTGCCTCACTCCTCTCAATGCCACCGCATTTTCTTATGGTGCGAGTAGCAGTCCTGCAGGAATTCCCTGAACTCCTCCCAGTCGTTGTGCTGCATGGAACCGTAGCGAAAGCCTGTGTCGCCTTTCCGGTTTCGGATGAGGCGGAGGATGTTCCCGCAAGTCTTGTATCCCACTTCCCCCTCACTATCCGGCATATACAGGAAGTCGAGCACATCGGCGTAGCGTTCCAGATGGTTTTCCTGTATGATCTGATTTGCGGCTTTGTCGTTTGCCGCGTACTCTTTTGGCGTATGGCAGTGCGCCAGATCGGCATAGTTCCTGCCGAATTCCTCATCCAACGCAAGTGCGATTTCTTTACGTAGTTGGAAAAAGCCAAAATACCCCATGTCGAACTCATATTTCGGGTTAGTTGCCGTGATTGTTACGCCCATTGCGTTTCTCTCTGCCTTGTTTTGTATCGGCCCCTGTTCTTGTATATACCCGTCGATATCGCGACAAGGTTAACCGATATCTTTCTTCTCTGTCGTACCGTGTCTTCCGCAAGAACATTCACGAGTGCCCGTCTTGCCGCCTGTAGATCGTTCCCTGCAATGCACTGCGCGAGGTATTTCTGACTCTTCGTTAATGTCGGCATGCGATGCTCCTTTCCCACTGCTGCCTTACTTCCCCACTACATCCGCAATGATTTCGATGGTGCAGAACCCGTCGCCAAATGCCGATAATTTCACGCCGGGCCTTACGCAGTCAGACGCCCTGTCACAGCTCCCAACCGTGATGAGCCCGTTTTCCTCTTTTATCGTCCACAAAAATGCGCCCATGGCCTTTTGCGTATGTCCGGCATAGGTCCGGGAAAAGGTGCCAGGGTCCGTATGAATCCCGGTATCCAGCAATATTTTTTTCGACAGCCTTTCCGATAGCCTGCCGGGCTGCCTGTGTCTTTCTCCTGCCGCGGCAGTTTTCTTCATGATTCTTCCTCCGGGTATGTTATTCCAAGTTCATCTAATTTGTATTTTCTGTTTAGTTCCATTCCTGCATACATTTTTCCTGAATCAAAATCAGGGAAGGAAAATGATCCTCTGCCATAAAATGCTATAAACAGGTATTCTTTGCTGCAGTTGTCTTCATCGAAAACACACTCCGTGACTTTTTCGGCATATTTCACCGCCCCATGAAATGGTTTCAGAATCATTTTGATATATTCACGCTCTGCGTCGTTAAGAATCGGTGGATTGTAGATATCACTAATTAGCGTAGGCTCTTCATCTTCCCATTTGACAGCAGAGAACAGATGGCTGAAAGGGGAAAGGTAGTCATAACCACCAGCGTGCCAATAGCTCTTTTCTTTTTTAGGCTTTCTCTCGTAAACACACAAACCTCTATCACTGTCTCTAGCCATCCACTGATATTCTTTATCAATGTTTCGTGCAATGATTTTTTCATCTTCAGTAAATGTCTTCATAGTTTTTTGTCCTTTAGTCTAATAGAACTTTGAAATCCACCGGATGTTTCCTTCTGTATGGATATGGTATCTGTACCATGCGTGGCGACAGCTTTTCAGGCTCCGGATGGAGTCATTTATCATATAGCACGAATTCTGAAGCCTCGTTTTCTCTGCGCACTCTGTCCAGTGACCGCATCTATTTCCACATACTTTTTTAAGCAGCTAATGTTTATTGCATTCCGGACATACAGTGCCGGAGAAAGGAGCACATTATGATAAGCAGGGAGAAGATGAGCGGAGTCAGGCTGGAGCTTGTGCCGAAGCGCCTGATCGAAGCGATGAACGGTACTCCGTATTTCATCCGTCATGGCGAAGTCGCGTATACAGAGTTTCCTGAAACAGGGATCGCGGCGGTCTTTGCCGCAAAGGATACAGAAGGTGTCTACAGGCCGCTTACGGTGAACGAAATGGACGGGATGAGCGAGGCTGACATGCTGGCGCAGGCGATTAGTAACATCAATCCGCTCGTGTGCCCGATCACCAAAATGGTCGGCGGATACGATGATCCCGATTTTCCGTTGTACGTCATTACGAACCATGAACAGTTTAGCGGCGCGTCCGCGATTTTCCATCCCGCCGTGCAGAAGGCCCTCGCGGAAAAATTCCCGCACGGGTACTGGCTGATCCCTTCGAGCCGTCACGAGCTCCTCGCAGTTCCGAAAGACGCGGACAAGGAGCGGTTCAACAAGCTGATCGGCATCAATGAAGACGTCAATCGGACAGTTGTATCAGACCGCGATTATCTTGCAGACGGAATTCTGGAGTTCTGGAATGGATCGCTGATACCTGCAAGAGTGTAAAGGAGGAAAAACGATGAAAGAATATTGTGTGGGATACAAGGTTAAGGGACGCTATTATGCTTATGTCGAAGCAGAGTCTGTTGATGAAGCCAGAGAGAAGGCAAAAGAAGAATTTTATGATGCAAACTTCGGCGAGCTAGAAGACATAGGAAATTGTGATACCGAACAGATCAATGTGTCTGACGAAGATGGTAATGTTGTGTGGGAAAGGTAGCACTACAACTAAATCACAAAGAGGACAAGAGTATTGCTTTTTTGTGCTTTTTATAAGTAAAAAAAAGACTGGAGAGATTTTTCTCTCCAGTTTTTCTTTTTGTCTGTCCGGGTCTTCCTGTGCGATATCGTCCGGCTTATAGTGACAGTCCTTTCTTTAACAATCGACATCTTCCCAGTTCGGTCCGGACAACTCTCCGATTCTCTGTCTGTAGCAGTCACCTTTAAACCTTCCATTGACACTTCCCATGCCTAAAGACAGGGGATTCCTGCTTCAACGGCCACTACGCTGCCACAAGGGCTTTCGTTTTACATGGTCTCTACAGGCTTACATTATCCTGCAAAATGGGAAATCAGAAGCGTCATCCCTGAATCAATCAAAAAACACGCACAACCGATTATAAAAATTCCGATTGATGCAGTGATAGTTTTTCTGATCAGAACATCTTTTGGCTTTACAGTCAGATGCAGCTTTGACAGTGATCTTATTGTCTTCAAAATAAACCTCCTTATGCTTATGCCGGACGCTTATCGGCAGTTTTCGGAAATCCCTTTAGCTCAGAAGTTTTCCCTTTTCTGCTTCTGAAAATGCTTGCGTTTTTGTGAATGTTCCGGACAGTAAATTCTGATTCCACTTTTTCAAGGATTTCATTCATAATTGAAACCGCAATAATAGCAGATGTGCTGCTCATGGACATTGACCCGAGACCTGTCAGCCCGGTAATAGCATATGTTGCTGCAATCAGACCAACCAGAAGAGTATTGCCCCAAAGTGCTGTTTCAAGAATGGTATCATGCAATACCTTTTCCGTAGGCTTGCCCGGACGTACTCCCGCGATCATCGCTCCTGACCTTTTCAGATTCGCAGCGATTTCTGAAGCGTTAAAAGCGATCATAAGATAGAAATCTGTGAAGAAGTATGTGAGTAGTACGTATATAACAAGTCCAGCTGTAAAATACGGCTGAGTGGAATTAAACCATGAAGAAGGGGAAAGAAGTTTTGTGACAAACAAAACCTTTTCATTTTTGATGTTTGCAATACTTACAATTATGGATGGTATTGCACACAAGCTGCTCGCAAAAATAACAGGCATTACGTTGCATGTCACGAGCGGAATCGGGAGGACCGATTTTGATGCCAGAACTCTGCCATTTGTTTTGTTTGAATAAATAATTTTAATATCCCTCGTTGTCGTGACCATTACAGTGCAGGCGGCGACAATCAGCACGAATACACCAACAAAGGCTGCTATTGATATAGTTTCCTGTCCAACAGACTTTCCTTTGACAAGCAATGAATATACAGTCTTTACGTCATCCGGAATAGTTGAGACAATATTAGTAAGGAGAAGAAAAGAAACGCCGCTTCCGATCCCGAAATATTCAATAAAATTCCCAACAACGATCAGAATGGATGCTCCTGCTGTCCACAACGCCCATATCAAAAGACACACAGGAAGCCTGTAGGGAGTAATCAGACCATTCTTGCCGTACCCGATTACCATTGCGGCGGCCTGAAATGCGGCAAGACCTGCCCCCGTCCAGTTCATTACCTTCTTATATTTTTCTTGCCCAGCTTCACCATCTTTTGTCATTTCTTCAAGAGCTGGAATACAGATTGTAAGGAGCTGCACAATAATGGTGGCTGTGATATAAGGGGAAATTGACAGGGCAAAGAATCCCATCTTTTCAAATGAAGAACCTGTCATAGCTCCGATAATTCCATTGCTGAACACACTGTTTGTAATTGTTTTGATGTAATCCTGGTTGATAAAAGGAAGAGGTATATTCGTCACAATTCTGATCGCCAGCATGATCAGACAGATATAAACAATCTTTCTGATTACAGGTATCCTCTTCATATTCGTCCGCCAGTTGTAACTGATATGGAACATATCCTTTCCTTTCTTTGTCTGATGCTTTTGTTTTTTTGAAAATATACCTCCTCCCGCTGCTTCGCCGTGAGAGGAAGCTGAACTTGACACTCCCAATGCCTGAAGGCAGGGTTTTACGTTCATAGTGATAATTTTGCTCTCCTTTGCGCACTAACGCTCGTAACTTTAGTCATGAGTCGTTGATTCCTCCGAAATATACGGGTTGTTTTCCATCCAGTCCGGTTTCATTCCTTTTGCAAAACAGAACTGTTTCAGCTTTGTGTAGTCACTTCCTACCAAATGAAACCCGTCCGACCAGATTGCATGAATGCCATTCTTGAATGGATTGCGAAGCTCCACCCCGTCTTTACACATACACGTTGCTTCTTTGCCGTTCTCGTCCTTTGAGGTCCATTCCGTGTAGATGTTGCAGGATATATAGTCATCCCGCTTATGCCTTGTAATGTTGACAATCCGCTTAGGCGAAAAGATGTCGGTTACGATACGGGTAATGTCTTCGTTTGACAAATCGCAAATCTGCATGTTTTTTCTCCCTGATTTACAGCCCTGACTGCCCCGATCTGGCGTACAAGAACGATCTTTATGCTCTGGTGCACTAACACTCGTGACTTTAGTCATGAGTCATCGCGACTATTTTGTTCCGCCATCACTTCGCCCATCTGCTTCTGCAGTATGCGCATGCATTTCCCGCAAAGGCAGAGCGAACTATGGAATGTTCTGACGCCGGTCTTCGTTGCTGTGACAATCCGGTACAGATCGCCTGCGTCCGAATTCTTTCCACACTCCGCACAGGTACCGAATTTTTCCGCGTTTTTCAGTGTACTGAGTTTAACGATTTTCATGGCCTTCCTTTTCCGGGGACAGACAGCATCTAAAAATTGACTATCTTCATTCCGTGGTGCCGCGGTCGATGGAGTAACGAATCGTTACCCCATCCCACCCATAGCCGTTAGGCTTTGGCGGGGTCCTCCTATCGTTTGTATCTGACGACGCTCCCGTCTTGCATCTCGATATCTATCCAGTCAGGGTACTGGGATACTGCGTAGCAAAGGATCGGATCTCTTCCGCACTTATATGGGTGGAATTTCATGGTTTTCGTTAGCCTCTTTGGTTTGATGTGCGCCGCTTCGCAATTCTCAGCTTCTTTCTTGTTGGCGTACCTTTCTCCACAGATCTCGCAAATATAAAGCGTTGTCTCTTTCATCTCTTCGCCCCTTTCTGATAATGTTTTATTTCACGTCGCCGTATTCTTATTTTCGTACATCACAATAACTGTTTTTACTCCGGCCTTCTTTGCCTCCGCAATCATGTTCCGACTTCCCCTGCTTTTGCCATCCCAGAATATGACACAATACCCGTCTGGGGCGGCATACTCCGCCATCTGTCTGTTACGGACAGGGCCGGCCGCCTTCCCATATTTTTCCAGTCCGCCGGGAACAGGGTAAGCCGGATGCCGTTGCGTCTGGCAAAAACCTCGCCATAGTGGTCTGCGCCTGTAAGGCAGTGCCCGGAGATGACCTCTATCTGCGACGGGGGAACCTGGCCAAAGAGGTTGCACATAGTTTTACGGAGCAGCGCGTAGTCGTCAAAAGTCCTTGTTCCCGCGATGATAATTCTGAACACCCTGATACCTCATTCCCGGCTTCCATGACAGGCCGCCGGGGCAGCATTCCCCGCAGCGCAGCCTTTACCATCCACGCTTCTCTTCATCTACAGGCTCCTCTTCTGCGATTATCCGAATCGTTTCTCTGTTCCTGTGTCTTGTCCCCTTCGGTTTTGTTTTCCACGGCTTATCGGCGTCGTGCCTTACAACGTCGTCCAACGCGTTTGGGACACCGCTTTTTCCATGCCGCAGGCCCGGCATCTCATCTGTGGAAATCCCCTCTTCCCGCATTTCGTTGATATCAGCGTCGTACCTCACATAATCATTTCTCGCTGAATTTGCGTGTGGAAAACTTCTGTATACCCCGGTGATACGTTTACTCATTGTGATGCCTCCTCTATGTAGTTTTAGCTTACCGCAGATCCGGAAACCTGATTTCTCTGCGCAGATTCAGGGGGCTTCTGATATTGCGTGATATAATAAGATCTAGTAAACAGCTTCGCTGTTTATCCGCGCTGCGGATGCACTGTGTAAACGCAGTTCACATATTGTAAATAGCTTCGCAATTCACATATCAAATCAAAGAAGAGCCTTCGGGCAAAAGGAGAACATGATGAACGATTTTGAAACTTATAAAAGAACACAGCAGCAGAAACAGGACGATGCGGCAGACGCTTTTTATGCCGGCGCGCGTAAAATGAGTTTTGAGGATTCCATGCGGAGGAAAAATGGCCTGCAGGCAAACCATGGCGCTGAGGATTTAGGAACGCTCGTAAATGAGACCGGCTACAAAGGGCTCTCTTATGATCCGGAGTTCCATAACGCAATTCCGGCATATATGGACGGACGCGACGCCTTTCTGGAAAAGCATTGTCCGGAAGAATACGGGAAACTCAAAGCCGAATACGACCGGATCTGGAATGAGTTCCGAAAATGCAAGTTCGGCGAACGGTACTGGAATCTTGTAGACCAGATGGATGCAATAGACGAAAAGCTGGACGATCTTTATGATACGGAACAGGGAGACCCGCTTGAAAAATTTTGCGTAAAAAATCCGGAGGATTAGTATCCCCCGGATTTGTTTTACAGAGCGTCTACATAAGGCTCGCTTTTCTCTCGGACGCGTTCAAGATGTGCTGTGACATTATTGATTTCGTCGGAGAGCTGGTCGACAACAGTGGCGGTAAGTGTTCTCCACTCCTGTTTATCCTCCGGGCAGGTCTGATATTTGGTCAGATCAGCCAGAAGATATCCGCATCCGTTCTCCAGGCAGAGACGATTCAGAATTTTTGCACTAAACCATGCTGCGTCCTCTGCTTTCTCGTAAAACTTCTGCAAACTTGACCAATCCCAGTTGAGCGCGGAAATTGTTTCCCCGCTTGCTTTCTGACGCATCAGGCGGGTTACGAATTCCACCTGTTCTGCTGCTCTTACAAAATGATCCAGAGCGGATACTTCTTCTGTATCCGCAGGGACCATAATGTACTCTGTGCCGGAAGCTCTTGTTACCTGCTTCAGTTCACGGTGCCTGGTAATCCCGCCCCAGGTTACCATTTCCAACTGCCCCGCGTTGATAGCTGCTGGGATGTTCTGTCTGTTAACAAACCTCTGTTCTTTCATGATTTACTCCTTTTCTCCACCTTTCTTCCGCTGCTAAAGAAAGTGGATCATTTATTTTTTTTGCAGCGATCATTTAATTAAATAGGTTATTGTCAGTATGGAAAATCAGAAAGCTTGATAAGAAAACGGAAAGGGATTTATATGGAATTTTCGGAAATATTTACAAAGCAGCGCACAGCATACGACGCTGTAATGGAATCGCCGAAAAACATTGTGTTTCTCGATGTCGACGGCGTTTTAAATACCGTGTCGACAAAAGAACGGAGTCCTATGGGGTATATTGGGATTCAGGAGGACAAAATCCGGGTTCTGCATACAATCCTCACAGACAACAATGCTGCCCTTGTCCTTACAAGTACATGGAAGAGGACATGGTCTCTTTCACTTCCTGAAATATCGATGGATCTGGACGCGAGATATATGGTAAGCAGATTTGCAGACGCGGATATCTTTATCTGCAGCAAAACCATCGAGGGCGGCGACGACAGAGGACACGGGATTAAAAACTGGCTGGATGCGCATCCTCATAAAGGCTGGATTGTTCTGGATGACGAGATCTTCTGGGACTACAGAGATTGCGGCATCTTTCCACATCTGATTCGTACCAGTTACCGCCCGGGCGAGGGCCTGAAGGAAAAACATATCCGGACGGCAGCGCGGCTTTTTGCAAAGCAGGCAACCGGGAATCAAGCTGCAGAAATGCCTGCTTCCTTTGATAACATAGAACAGCTTCCGGAAACACGCCATTTTGGAAAAGCGTAGCAAAAGGAAAAGCCCCGGGTGTCCTGGGCTTGCCTTAACGATTTACAATCTTCCTTTGCGATACTCGTGAATCGCAGCGAAAAACCAGATCGCTAGAATCAGATCCAGAATTCTAAATACGGCGATGCTGCGCACAGCATATCGTGAACTCAGATCAACAACAATAATCAGCCCGCTGATTACGGCCAGCTTATCGATCTGTGTTTTCGGCCTATGGTACATCCGGACAGCTTCGACTGTCAGATTTTTTTTATTCGCCTTTTCTTGACTCTGATTATCCAAAATAATTCCCACATACAGACTTATTCCGAAAAACCAGAGGAGAGACATTCCCCAGAAGATACGAATCGTATCAGCCAATGCAGCAGTCGCAACAATCGTGCTGCCAAGGACACCCGTCATAAAAATGATCTCCTTGAACATAATCCGTGACAGGAACCCGCCAACCAGACAGATCCAAACCGCAATAAACAGCGCTAATACTACTAAACTCTGTCTCTCACCCATACTCATAATAAATGAGGAAAATTATTATGGCGCGTCGGCAATTTTCCATCCCGCGGTACAGGAAAAGTTAAAAGAACTTTTTCCGGACGGATACTGGCTCATCCCGTCCAGCCGGCATGAGTTTCTGGCGGTACCGAAATACGATGATCCGCAGCTCTTGCAGGGACTAACGGAACTGAACGCGGATGTGAATAAAAATGTTCTCAATTCGGACGATTTCCTTGCCTATGGTATCCTGGAATTAAAGAATGGAACGCTTGTTCCTGCGAAACTGCCGGAATACAAAATCTGGCTGTGAGAATAAAAAGCCGGGGAGTATACGTCGTGCAACCGAAGTACAAATACTCTCCGGTTTTTTGCACAAAAAAAAAGACAGAAACCTGTCGTATCACCATACAAACGACATGTTCTTGTCTTTTTACAGGGCTAATCCGAAGCTTTACTGTTTGAAACGCCCATTGAAACGCGTTTCAATTTTTATAAAATCGAGTGCCACGCGAGTGCCATTTTGCTCGCAGAATATAACAAAATATAATAATTTATATATGAATTGAAAATTGAAAAACGCTGTATCTATAAGCATTTATAGAGATATAAAAGATAATAATAACTTATAAAATTCCGCTATATAATAACGTTGTTCAGCTTCATCGATCTTCTCCCATAAAATCGATTTCAAAATGTTTTCACTCTTAGATCGTATTATAACAGAAAAACAACCGTCGTTTCGAGAAATTATCATATTCTGTCACAGTCCGGCAGACAGAATATTATAAATTTTCAGATTTTGATCAAGATCCCTCGCCCACTGGGAATCTGCCGCTCCCTCGATCCCGCGGGCCGACAGTATGGCTCCTATATAATCTGTCAGCTTCCTTGCCCCTCTGACATTGGCATGGAGAATGTCTGTATTATCCTCCACAAAAACATATCCGGCCTCGTCATACAGTTTCTCCCGGTTAAAGTCATAAAAGGGGATTCCCTGCCTGTCTGCATATTGCTGAATCAGACTGCTCTTTTCCCGTGACCAGACGCCGACCGGTGTTTTGACAAGAATCAGATCGATATTGTTATCCCTGCAAAGCCGGCAGATCTCATCCATATATTCCAGAATAAAGCGGCTCAGGAAGGGACTTCCGTCCTTAGTCCGGTTTCCGGCCATCTTCTCCTTCTGATCCTCCGATGTCAGATTGCCGCTGCCGGTATTAGAAAGCGGCTTGAATTTTCCCTCTCCTACAGTATTCCAGCGCGGGCAGTACCCTTTCATGGAGGTATCCGTCTCCAGCTGACGCAGCAAAAAATCCTCTTTTTTCAGGTCTTTCCAGCGCTCGTGATAGCGGACCGCGGGAATCATAAAAGATACAGGCGCATAATCCGGATTATATTCATATAAATCTCCCAGCGCGCGGACCTTGATATCCGACCAGCGCATGAAATCAAACGCCTTGTGAAAGGAGCCCTCATTGCCGGTGTTGTAAAACGCGTAGAAAACATCGAGGACCACCGCCTTCGGCTTCTGCGTGCGCAGCGCTTCTTCGAGCCAGTAATAACTTGTCAGCATGCTCTGCTGTGAGCCGGCAAGGTTATAACTCCGGATGCCATAGCGCCGGTACAGTTCATCCGGGCTGAACGCGCAGTAAGTATTGCTCGTTCCGAGGAATAAAACGTCGACGGTGTTTTTCCGCATATGATAAAAGCCGCCATACGTAGAGGCCGCGCTGTAATAACGATTTTCCACGCCTTTCAAAACCAGCATCTGATCCGCGGCATGCAGCAGAATGCACAGGATCAGAAGCAGCAGACCGGCGGTACGCAGAATCCGCCTGTTTTCCATTCTTTCCGCGTGTCCGTTCCGCATTTTAAAACTCTCCATAGATAAAATCCTGCGCCTGATAGCCATACCCCCAGGTCCCGAAAATCAGTATTACCATGATCACACCCGAATATAAAAGGAGCCGGACAGGAAGCGCCTTGCCGCTGATCTGGTTCCGCAGTGTCAGATTCCGGCGTTCCAGCCTTTCCTGTAAAAGGCTCACAATCAGCAGAACACAGGCTGAAAGCAGCAGAACAAACAGCTCCTTGAAGTCCGCCTGAAACCGGAAAGCAGTACTTCCCCCTTCCAGCGTCAGAATACTCTTCCAAAGCAGCAGCCCTCTTTTCAGTGTCTTCGCGCGGAAGATGATCCATGCCATCATGATCACAAACAAAGCAAGAATTCTGTGCAGAAGTCTTCCTGATTTTCTGAGCGCTGCCGGCATTTGAATATCGCGGAGTCCGCTGCACATTCCTTCCAGGATCTGCACTGACCCGTGAATCAGCCCCCAGAACAAAAATTGTACGCCGCTTCCGTGCCAGAACCCGCTGACAAGAAAAGTAATCAGCAGATTAATCCTTGTGCGGGCTTTTCCGCGGCGGCTGCCGCCAAGCGGGATATACACATAATCTCGCAGCCATGTACTGAGTGAAATATGCCAGCGCCGCCAGAACTCTTTGACAGAACCGGCGAAATACGGATGGTGAAAGTTCTCGGCAAGCCGGATACCGAAAAGTCCGGCAGTGCCCTGACACAGGCAGACACAGGCGTCAAAATCCGCGTACAGCTGCAGGCTGTACATACATCCGCCTAGAAGCGCATATTGCCAGCCCGGGAGCGCCTCCGCATCAAAAACAGCGCTGACGAAGCCGGCCGCTTTGTCAGCAATCATATATTTGAGGAAAAGTCCCCATACAATCAGTTTGCATGCGTCTGTGATCTGCCGCAGCCGGAACCGGTGTCCTGTAAAGAGCTGTTCTGACAGCTCCGCATATCTCGGAATCGGGCCCTGCACAATCTGCGGGAAAAAGGAAATATACAGCGCATAACGCGGAAAGCTTTTCTGAGGCTGTAATTTTCCGCGATAAACATCCACCATATACGAAATCATCGTAAGCGTATAAAACGAAAGTCCGACTGGCGCAAGAAGCGCGGTGCCGCCGTCTGTAATGCTTCCCGAAAAGGAGGAAATACCTGCAAACTGCGCGCACTTCAGGGCAGCAAGCGGCAGTGCCGTCAGTAGAAGCGCGGAAATACGATGTGTGCGGAGCGAGGCTGCCACATAGCTGAAGATGACTGTCAGAAGAAACAGCAGAAGTTCGGGAAACCGCCTGCAGGCGAGAATATAAAAAACTGCGCTGCCTGAAAGAAGAGCGGTCCAGCGCTTCTGCAGCGGCAACAGATAATATAGGAGAAATGTAACGGCTGTCAGGGCCGCGAACGAAAGCGATAGATAATTCATGGAAATCGAAAATACGCCTGCCGGCGCACTCTGTAAAAAGGCCGCCCCGGTCAGTTTCCGGAGCGGCCTTTTGCTGCATTAGTAATATTGCAGATTACGCAGGATACGCGCCATTGGCAGTATCTGCCTTGGTCACATCAACCTTTGTCTTCTGTGCCTGTCTCCACTTGAAGAAATCAGTGGCAACCTGCGGGAAGGAAGCGTAGGACAGAACATCCTCTTCGCTCTCCGCGCCGTGCTCCTTTGCCTCCTTTGTGAACTTCTCCATCGCAGGCTCGATCAGATCCGCGGGCCGGCACGTAATACGTTTCGACATATTCTCCTTGCCGATAACCTTCTCTACAACTTCTTCGTTCATCGGCTTGATTGTCTGGCCGTACTTGCCGAGGCAGAGATCCTTTGTCTGCTGTGTGCACATCTTGTAACGCTCGCCCATCAGTACGTTCATGACAGCCTGTGTACCGACGATCTGGGAAGAAGGTGTTACAAGCGGCGGCTCACCGAGATCCTTACGTACTCTCGGTACCTCTTCGAGTACCTCGGTCAGCTTGTCGGACTTACCCTGATCCGCCAGCTGCTTGATCATGTTGGAAAGCATGCCGCCGGGAACCTGATACAGCATGGTTCTGGTGTTAACACCAAGAACCTTCGTGGAAAGAAGGCCGTTCTTGATGCACTCTTCACGGTAAGGTGTGAAGTAATCGGAAATCTTCTTCAGAAGATTCTGATCAAGTCCGGTATCATACGCAGTTCCGCGGAAAGCTTCAACCATGACATCGGTCGAAGGCTGCGAAGTGCCGAGGGCAAACGGTGTTGTCGCGCAGTCGATAATATCTACACCCGCTTCTGCTGCCTTCCAGTAGGTCATCGACGCCTGACCGGAAGTATAGTGTGTATGCAGGTCGATCGGAAGCTTGGTGCCTCTCTTCAGAGCCGTAACAAGCTCGTATGCCTGCTGGGGACGAAGCAGACCGGACATATCCTTGATGCACAGGGAATCCGCGCCGAGCTCTTCAATCTGGCTTGCAATCTTCTCCCAGTACTCGAGCGTATAAGCGTCGCCGAGTGTATATACCAGAGCGATCTGCGCGTGTGCGCCGGCTTCCTTCGTGGCCTTTACCGCAGTCTTCATGTTACGAAGATCATTCAGGCAGTCGAAAATTCTGATTCTGTCGATACCGTTCTCAACCGACTTCTTGACAAAGCGGTCTACAACATCATCCGCGTAATGGGAATATCCGAGGATATTCTGTCCGCGCAGCAGCATCTGGGTAGGTGTCTTCTTGAAATGACTCTTTAAAACACGAAGTCTCTCCCACGGATCCTCATGCAGGAAACGCAGGCAGCTGTCAAAGGTCGCGCCGCCCCAGCACTCTACCGCGGCGTATCCGACCTGATCCATCGTATCGACGATGGGAAGCATTTCTTCAATGGGCATTCTGGTGGCGATCAGAGACTGACCGGCATCACGCAGAACGGTTTCCATGATCTGTACTTTTGCCATTTTAGTTCTCCTTAAATAAGTCCAATGTTCCGCCTCGGCAAAACATTATACAATTCCGAATACTGCCATGAACACACCGGCAACAACCGCAGTGCCGATAACGCCCGCTACGTTCGGACCCATCGCGTGCATCAGCAGGAAGTTTGTAGGATCCGCTTCGGCGCCGACCTTCTGGGAAACGCGGGCAGCCATCGGAACTGCCGATACACCGGCAGAGCCGATCAGAGGATTGATCTTGCCATGCGAAACCACCTTCATCAGCTGGCCGAACCATACGCCGGCAGCTGTGCCGAACGCGAAAGCGATCAGACCGAGAGCGACAATCTTAAGTGTATCCGCGTTCAGGAACGCTTCTGCAGAAGTTGTCGCGCCGACCGATGTCGACAGCAGGATAACGACGATGTACATCAGAGCATTCGACGCTGTCTCCTGCAGCTGTCTTACAACGCCGCATTCACGGAACAGGTTACCAAGCATCAGCATACCGATAAGAGGTGCTGTCGTAGGAAGAATCATGCAGACAACGATCGTAACAACAATCGGGAACAGAATTCTCTCGAGCTTGGAAACCGGGCGGAGCTGCTCCATCTTGATCTTTCTGTCCTTTTCCGATGTAAACAGTTTCATAATCGGAGGCTGAATAATCGGAACCAGAGACATGTAGGAATACGCCGCTACTGCAATCGGCCCCATCAAAGATGTCTGACCGAGCTTGGAGCAGAGGAAAATAGACGTAGGACCGTCCGCGCCTCCGATGATCGAAATAGCCGCGGCAGCCTTGCCGTTAAAGCCCATCGCGATGGCACCGAAGTAAGCAGTGAAAATACCGAACTGTGCGGCAGCGCCCAGAAGGAAGCTCTTCGGGTTCGCAATGAGTGGACCAAAGTCGGTCATCGCGCCGACGCCCATGAAAATCAGGGAAGGCAGGATTGCCCACTCATCCAGAATGTAGAAATAATACAGAAGTCCGCCGGTCGCTGTTTCGGTGGGAGCCTTGATAATATCCGGATAGATATTAACAAGCAGCATGCCGAAGGCAATGCCGACCAGAAGCAGAGGCTCAAAATCTTTCGCGATTGCCAGATACAGGAATACGCAGGCAACGGCAATCATGAGGTAGTTGCCCCATGTCAGATTCAAGAAGGCGGTCTGGTGTACCAAGTTATCCAAAGTATGTGCAATATATTCCATAACTTTTAATAGACCTCCATAGTCTTACCAGCGCAGCCTGAACAGATAAAATTAGTTCAGAGTTGCGAGAACAGTACCTGCTTCTACCGCGTCGCCTACCACGCAGTCGATGGAAGCAATTGTGCCGTCCTTGGGAGCGACCATAGGGATCTCCATCTTCATGGACTCTTCGATAATTACCGCATCACCTGCCTTGACAGCGTCGCCGACCTTCTTCTCAATGCGCAGAACCTTTCCTGCTGCGCCGGCTTCGATCTTGACTGCGCCTGCGCCTGCGGAAGCTGCCTTCTTGGCGGCCGGAGCTGCCTTCGGAGCGGGTGCCGCTGCTCTTGCTGCAGGTGCAGCGGGAGCTGCGGGAGCGGATACGGAACCATTTTCTTCAACCGTTACATCATAAGCAACGCCGTTCACTGTAATGGTATAGTTTTTCATCTTGAATTCCTCCAGATAGAAATTATTTGATTGAATCTGCCAAATTTATTATTGTGCCAAAGCCATATTTCAGAAACGGCTTCTGGACTTTCTGATGGAACGGACAACAAAGCCGTCTGTCGTCTGCGCGCCTTCACTCGCCGCTACGGCAGCCGCGATGACCGCAATGAGAGCGTCATCCTCTGTTTCCTCTGCAGCTTCTTCGGCCGGAGCCGGTGCTGCCGCAGGTGCAGGCACAGGAGTCTCCTCTTTCTTCGACATCGCCGCCTGAATCTTCGGAATGAAGCGGAACAGCGAAATCAGGAATGCAAGAAGGATCAGAACAACAAAGGTTGTTCCCATGCCGAGAACGGTATTCAGTCCTGCCTGCTCCATGAGTTCCGGCATCGAATATCTTACGTTCGTCGCAACGGAGGAAAGCTTGTATCCGCTGGACTCCTCATCAATTACCATCACGACATCGGCGTCATGAACATCGCCGTCAACGCCGATGCTGACCGTAATCTGCTTGTCGCCGGAAGCTACGGCATACTCATCAATAAAGCCGCTGACAGCGCCGATGTCTTCCGCCGAGTTTTTATATCCGTCTACGGCGGCCTTGACAACAGGATCCTTTGCTACGGATTCCTCGCTTCCGGATGCAACGATCTGCTGCAGAGACGAAACGATCTGTTCTCCCTGGGAAATCCACTGCTGCTCGCTTGTGCTGTCAAGCGCCGTGCCGGAAACCCGCTTGGGCGTTGTGCTGCCGCAGGCGGTCAGAGCAAAGACACACGTGATGATTCCGATTACTGACAACCATTTTTTCATAAACGTGTCTCCTTTACATTAAACGGTTCCGTGCTTCTTGATAAACGCAGAATCCTCTCTTTTTGTGTAGAGCATCTCAAGAGCGCCGATCACATACTTGCGGACATCTGCCGCTTCGGAAATCTGATCGACATATCCTCTTGCCGCAGCGCTCGCGCTGCTGTTCTGAAGTTCGTCATACTCTTTTGCAAGAGCAGCCTTGTCATCGCCGTCCCTGCCGAGAATCTGCGCCGCAAAACGGCCTTCCATAATGCCGATCTTCGTCTCGGGAAGCGCGATCGTAATATCCGCGCCAAGTGCCTTCGCGTTCATAACAGCGTATGCGGAACCGATAGCGTTCACAACTACGTTTACCTTCGGCACAGTGGCACCCGCAAAAGCGCCCGCGAGCTGCGCCGCAGCTCTTGCGACCGTCTTCTCCTCGTCTTCCGTAGAAGCGAAGCCGTCCGCATTTGTATAAGTCACAACCGGAATCTCAAAAGCGTCGCAGAAGTTAACAAATCTTGCCGCTTTCCGGCAGCCGTTCGTAGAAAGCTTCGTCTGTGCATTCGCGACAATACCGACAGTAGAGCCGTTCAGTCTGATAAAGCCGGTGATCATATCCTTCGCGAAGTCTGCCTTTGTCTCGAAGAATTCATAATTGTCCGCAAGGTCGCGAACCGCAGCGGAGGCGTCCTCTGCATTTGCCGCAATCGCAGAGCATGCGCGGTTGAGATCGTCCGTGCACTCCGCAACTGCTTCATCCTCGTTGTTGGAAGGAAGAAGAGATACAAGCGTGCGGATTTTGCCAAGTACTTCCTCTTCGGAAGCAACCGCGTCCGCCGCACCGCTCTCCGCCTTGAAGGAGGAAGCCGCCGTATCCTTGTTCTTGTTGCCGTCAATGGCATTCGGGGAATTTACGAAAAGCTTCGCGTCTTCCGCGATAAATGTGAAATCGGACATGCCGGCAACGAGCGCGAGGCCGCCGCCGCAGGTTCCGAATACACCTGTGATCTGCGGAATCACACCGGATGCCTTTGCCTGCTTCGCGTAAATCGTGCCAAACGCGTTCAGCGCGTCTGTACCTTCCTGCAGACGAAGGCCTGTGGAATCCAGGAGTCCGATCACCGGTGCACCTGTTCTGACCGCAAGATCATAAAGATCCTCAATCTTCTTCGCGTGCATTTCGCCGATCGATCCTCCCAGTACCGAGGAATCCTGGCTGTAAACGAAAACAAGATTTCCGTCGATCGTGCCATAGCCTGTAACCACGCCGTCAGACGGTGTCTGCTCCGGGGTCAGGTTAAAGCTGGTTGCTCTGGCAGTTACGAGCGCGCCGACTTCAACGAAACTGTTTTCATCGAGAAGAGAAAGGATTCTCTCACTCGCCTTTGAAGAACTGCTCATACTTAAACCTCCATAAATGTATGTCGTACTAAACGGAAAAACATCACGTTCCCATAATGTTTCTGTGCATGATTATGCATCCGTCACTGCGCTATGAAGTATTCTAACATAGATCATTTGGAATTCGTAGTTTGTATTTGTTCTAATTTTAACAATTTTCATTAAAAAATTATATTTCCGCCGGCCGGCGTCTGACAGCACTGCCCGCGCTGTACAAAAAACTGAACCTGCCGTAAAGCGGCAGGTCCGGAACAGGCAGTATATTCTATTGAAAATCAGATACCAAGCCGTTCATCGACTTCCTTTTCCGCTTCTTCCTTGAACTCTTCCACCTGTGAAAAATTCATTTCCGGAAGCTCTTCGAGTCCCCGGACACCGAAGCTGCGCAGGAACTGCTGCGTCGTGCCGAAAAGAATCGGCCTTCCCGGCGCGTCTTTCCTGCCGAGTTCCCGGATGAGATCGTATTCCAGAAGCTTATTGAAGGCGTATTCACTGGATACCCCGCGAATCTGCTCCACTTCCGCCTTTGTGACCGGCTGCTTGTAGGCGATAATCGAAAGCGTTTCGAGCACGGAATCCGAGAGCGTCACCTTCTTCGGCACCTTCGCGATCCGGATCAGATTCCGGAACTGCTCCGGTTTGGTTGAAAGCTGCAGCGCATCGTCCAGCTGACGGATCATGACGCCGCTGTCAGCGGCGCCGTATTTGTCGGAAAGCCTTGCCGCCGCCCGCTGAATATCTTTGGGCGTCGCATCCAGTGCCTTCGCTATATCCGAGATAGCTACGGCATCTCCCATTGTAAAAAGGATCGCTTCGACCGCGGCGCAGAGCTCATCCGGGCTGTAGGTCTTTTTTTCGTTGTTTACTGTCTCTTCACTCATGCCCATTCTCAGCCGAACTCGGAAGTCAGTTCTTCCTCGTCCGATCTTAATTCTTCCTTTGTATCGATCGTGATTTCTCCGAAAAGCTTATCCTGCGTGATGAAGACCTTTCCAGTCTTCATCAGCTCCAGAATAACCAGAAAGGCGACGATGACATCGTCCCGGCTGCCTTGTTTTTCCAGAAGATTCCGAAAACTCGTGTGCCGGTGGCCGTTCAGGTACGCCTTGACGAAAAGCTCCTTGCCTGTGATATCAACCTCTTCCTTCTCGATCTTTCCGAACGAGGCGCGGACAGGGTCAACACGGAATTTCTCACGTTTTAAAATATCCTGAAAGATATCGTTGAGTTTCGCGAGCGTCGTGTCACCGATCAGCTCCTTGTAATTGACGGGCGGAACATAGCGCGCGACTTCATCCGGCAGCTTCTTTTTCCGGTAAAGGGAATGCGATGCTTCCTGCTCGCGCTCCCGCAGAATGGATGACATATACTTGTACATCTTGTATTCGAGAAGCTTCTGCACCAGCTCCGCACGCGGGTCCTGCTCTTCCCCTTCTTCATTTACTTCTTTGGGAAGCAGCATCCGGCTCTTGATATCGAGAAGCGTGGCCGCCATGACAAGGAATTCACTCATGACATCCATGTCCATGACGGAGCTGTCCATTCCGCGGATGCAGTCCATATACTGATCCGTGATTGTGGCAATCGGTATGTCATAGATATCCACTTTATTCTTATCGATCAGATGAAGCAGAAGATCGAGCGGACCTTCGAATGCTTCCAGCTTGATTTCCAGTGCCATGCTTAACAACCTGCTTCTTATTGGTTCAGCGGAACAATATCCACGACTGTAACTTCTCCCGGATTGAAAATCCGGACAGGCAGCGTATGCGCGCCGATGCCGCAGCTTAAAATCATGGTTCTGCCGTCTTTGTGATAGAGGCCGCCGCTGTATTTGGGAAACAGATGCAGATCCGGCCCGATCACACCGCGTTTTCCGATCCGCATAAGGCCCCCGTGCACATGTCCGGAAACCGTAAGATCCGCTCCCCACTGCGCGTAAACGGGAAAGAATTTCGGGTTGTGCACGGCAAGCAGACAAAACAGATCCGGATTCGAAAATCCGATCTCCTCCTGCATTTCCGGGAGCGTCAGCGGATTGCTGAAGATTTTTTCGTAATGCTCCATACCGTGTTCATAGCCGTACAGCAGGAGCCCGTCTCCTAATAATATCTTCTCATTGTGCAGAACGCGAACGCCCGCCGACGATAAATCCGTCATAAAGCGTGCATAAGCGCCCCGCAGAACTTCATCCTCGGATGTTTCCAGCTTTTCCTCATGATTGCCGTTTACGAAATAGACCGGAGCCACACCGCGAAGGCTGGAAAGCAGCGAAAGGGCCGCGTCTTCAAACGAAAATTCATTCCGGTAAGCCTGTTCGGCCGCCGTCCTTGACGTGATGAAATCCCCGCCTGCAATGATAAAATCCGGCTTTTCCTTACGAACAGCCGCAGTAATTGCTTCGTTTCCTCCGGGGTATACCTTCTGGTGCAGATCCGAAAGGTAAACAAAGCGGTACGCACGCCGGAGCTTGTCTGTACGGACCGTATAGCGCCGCACAATAAAGCGCCTGTTGTCGGCAATCATAACCGCGAAAAGAAATAGCAAGGTGGCCGCAGCGACTGCGGCAATCGTTCTTCTGATCATAGTCTGCATTATACGTCCGCGGTACTTTACGGCGCAAGTCCGTCATCGGCGCACGGAGCCGGTATGGCGGCTTTTACCTGCCGGCTGCTGCTCCTGACTGCCGGTGCTGCATCCGCTGCCCGGCGACGGACACGTACTGTATACAAACAAGGAGCCGCAGCCCGGCATCGTGACGCTGGGTTACGGCTCCCTGTAATGTGCATTAAAACCAGTTGGATCAGTTGTACTTTCTCTTTCTGGCAGCCTCAGACTTCTTCTTACGCTTTACGCTGGGCTTCTCGTAATGCTCTCTTTTACGAATTTCCTGCTGGATGCCGGCCTTTGCGCAGCTTCTCTTGAAACGACGCAGTGCGCTGTCCAGAGTCTCATTCTCTTTTACGATAACGCTAGACATATCTTCTACCCTCCCTTCAGTCCCTTCAGATCCGCGGCAATGCCGCTACCGACTGATTGGGTTTATTATTGCCTTAAATGATCAGACACAAGTGGTATTATACCGTCACTTAATCTGTTCGTCAAGGACTGTTTTTGCCTGCTGCAGGGCTTTTTCAATGCCGCCGGGATTCTTTCCGCCGGCCTGCGCCATATTCGGACGGCCGCCGCCGCCACCGCCGACAACCGCTGCAATCGACTTGATCAGATTTCCGGCGTGCGCGCCCCTTTTCACAGCCTCGTCGGAAGCCATGGCAACCATGGAAACTTTTCCGTCCTTATCGGAAATCAGAAGAATCACACCGCCGGTCTTTGCCTTGAGATCATCTCCAAGTGTCCGCAGCTCGTTCGCGTCTATGCCGCCAATGTGCGCCGCGACAAACGGAACTCCTTTGACATCAGTTACCTTGTCCATGACGCTGCCAAGAGAAGCTTTCGCTTCTTTTGCCTTGATCGCCTCGTTTTCTGACAGGACGCTCTTCAGCTCTTTCTGAAGTGCCCGGATATGCTCTGAAAGCGTCGCGGGCGTAGCCTTGACAAGGGCTGCCGCCTCATTCATCTCTGCTTCCATCCGCTCATAGTAGTGGCGGACATTGTCGCCGGTAAGCGCCTCGATTCTGCGGACGCCGGCAGCAACGCCGCTCTCCGACAGAATCTTGAACTGACCGATCTGCAGCGTATTCTTCACATGCGTGCCGCCGCAGAGCTCCGTGGAAAAATCTCCCATGCGGACAACGCGGACACTCTCACCGTACTTTTCTCCGAACAGTGCCATTGCGCCGGTCTTCTTCGCTTCTTCGAGAGACATGATTTCGGTGCGAACCGGCAGTCCTTCCGCAATCTTTTCGTTCACAATGTCTTCAACTCTGCGCAGTTCTTCCTTAGTCATCGCCTGGAAATGCGAGAAGTCGAATCTTGTTCTGTCCGCATCCTGATAGGAGCCGGCCTGCTCGACATGGGTTCCCAGTACATCGCGCAGCGCCTTCTGCAGAAGGTGCGTAGCGGAGTGATTGCGGCAGGTTGCCATGCGGTTCTTCTCATCCACTGCAAGCGTGACGTCCGCTCCGATGGAAAACATACCGCTTGTCACGCGGCCGATGTGCGCGATTTTACCGCCGGCCACATGCTCGGTCGATGTTACCTCAAAGGTAGCGGCGCCTTTGCCGAGAGAAGCAGCGGCATCTATGTCTTCCGCGCTCTTCATGACAATGATTCCCTTGTCGCCGACCTGGCCGCCCATCGTTCCGTAGAACGGCGTCTTTTCCGTAATAATCGCGCCCTTCTGCCCGTCGGAAAGAGCCGAAACCACTTCATCTTCTTCATCCTGATCCGGATCGCCGAACAGCACCATCGCGGTGATCCTCGAATCCGCCGTCAGCGTATCGTAGCCGATGAATTCGGAATTCATCGAAGGATCCAGCTTCTCGTAAACCGTCGCTGCAGCACCCATATAAGTCGCGGAATCGCCGGATCTCCTGCGGTCTTCTCTCGCGGCGGTTCTCTGTTTGTCCATCGCGGTACGGAAGCCCTCTTCGTCAACCGAAAAGCCCTTCTCTCCGAGAATTTCCTTCGTGTTGTCCAGAGGGAAACCATAAGTATCGTAGAGCCGGAACGCGTCCTCTCCGGAAAGCTGCTTCTCACCCTTTGCAGTAAGCGCCGCTTCCATTTCCTCGAGAATATCCATGCCCTGCTGATATGTCTTCTCGAACTTCTCTTCCTCGGCGCGAATGACGTTCAGAATGAAATCTCTCTTCTCCTCGAGTTCCGGATAACCGTCCTTCGAGGTTTCAATGACATTCATCGCGAGTGTCGGCAGGAACGAGCCTTCAATACCGAGCTTTCTGCCGTGTCTTACCGCACGGCGGATGATTCTGCGCAGCACATAGCCTCTTCCGTTATTGGAGGGCATAATGCCGTCCGAAATCATAAACGTCATCGCTCTCGCATGATCCGTACAGATACGAACCGAAACATCCGACTCTTCCGTACCTTCCTGCTCATAGCCGATACCGCCGGCCAGCTTGCAGATCAGATCGCGGAGGCTCTTAAGCGTATCAATATCAAAGATCGAACCGACGTCCTGCACTGCTACCGCGAGACGCTCGAGGCCCATGCCGGTATCAATGTTCTTCTGGGCCAGATCCGTGTAATGTCCGTGGCCGTCATTGTTGAACTGTGAGAAAACAACATTCCAGACTTCCATATAACGGTCGCCTTCGCCGCCCATGACGTCTTCCGGGCCGTTGCCGAACTTCTCTCCGCGGTCATAGTAAATCTCGGTGCAGGGGCCGCAGGGACCGGAGCCGTGCTCCCAGAAATTGTCTTCTTTGCCGAATTTATATATATGGTCCGCCGGGATGTGCATGTCGTTCAGCCAGATGTTGTAAGCTTCATCGTCATCCACATAGACGGAGGGATACAGTCTGTCCGGATCAAGGCCGACGCGTTCTGTCAAAAACTCCCAAGCCCACGGAATCGCTTCCTTCTTGAAGTAATCGCCGAACGAAAAGTTTCCGAGCATCTCAAAATAAGTGCCGTGCCGTGCTGTTTTGCCTACATTTTCAAGGTCGCCCGTGCGGATGCACTTCTGGCAGGTTGTAACCCTGCGTCTCGGCGGAATCTCCTGCCCTGTAAACCACGGCTTCATTGGAGCCATACCCGAGTTGATGATCAGAAGGGATGTGTCGTTGTGCGGAACCAGCGAAAAGCTGTTCAGCCGCAGGCAGCCCTTTTCCTCAAAGAACGAAAGAAAGAGTTCCCGCAATTCATTTACGCCTCTGTACTGCATAATTTATCTCCTGCATTAAAAATCGAATTTGCCGTCAAACCAGTTCTTCAGGTCAGCAATGGCAACTCTTTCCTGCTCCATTGTATCTCTGTTCCGGATGGTGACACACTGGTCCTGTTCGGACTCGAAGTCATAGCAGATGCAGAACGGCGTGCCGATTTCATCTTCTCTTCTGTATCTCTTGCCGATGGCTCCGCGGTCATCAAAATCGCACATATAGCGGCGGGAAAGCTCGGCGTAGATCTTCTGCGCGGGCTCCGAAAGCTTCTTCGAAAGCGGCAGAACCGCGATCTTGACGGGAGCGATTGCCGGATGAAAATGCATGACGTTCCGTACGCTGCCGTCCGCGAGTGTCTCCTCGTCGTACGCTTCGCAGATAAAGGCCAGTGTTACTCTGTCGCACCCGAGCGAAGGCTCAATGACATACGGAATATATCTTTCCTTGGTATCTTCGTCGAAGTATGTAAGATCCTCGCCCGAAACTTCCTGATGCCTTGAAAGGTCGTAATCCGTGCGGTCCGCGATCCCCCAGAGTTCACCCCAGTCCGTAAAAGGGAACGTGAACTCGATATCCGATGTTGCCTTGGAATAAAACGCAAGCTCCGCCTTCTCGTGATCGCGGAAACGCAGATGCTCAGGCTTGAGTCCCAGAGACGTCAGCCACTTCATTGCGTATTCTTTCCAGTAAGAAAACCATTCCAGATCTGTTCCGGGCTTGCAGAAGAATTCCATCTCCATCTGCTCGAACTCTCTTGTGCGGAACGTGAAATTGCCGGGTGTGATCTCATTGCGGAAGGACTTGCCGATCTGGCAGATGCCGAAAGGCAGATGCTTTCTCGAGGTTCTCTGCACATTCTTGAAGTTGACGAAAATGCCCTGCGCCGTTTCGGGGCGAAGATACAGCGTGTCCGAAGTGTCTTCCGTGACTCCCTGAAACGTCTTGAACATCAGGTTGAACTGGCGGATATCCGTCCAGTGGAACTGGCCGCAGGAAGGACAGGGAACCTTGAACTTGTTGATAAAGCTCATCATCTCGTCGTTGGTCCAGCCGTCAACGGAGCTGTCCAGCGTAAGATCATGTTCCTTCGCATAGTCCTCAATCAGGTTGTCCGCGCGGAATCGCTCGCCGCAAGCCTTGCAGTCCATAAGAGGATCGGAAAATCCAGCAAGATGGCCGGAAGCAACCCAGGTCTTGGGATTCATCAGGATCGCGCAGTCAACGCCGACATTGGTCGGGGACTCCTGCACGAATTTCTGCCACCATGCTTTCTTGACATTGTTCTTGAGCTCAACGCCGAGGTTGCCGTAATCCCAGGTATTCGACAGTCCGCCGTAAATCTGGGAGCCGGGATAGATAAAGCCTCTCGCGTTGCAAAGAGCAACGATCTTATCCATTGTCTTTTCCATAATAGCCACTCCTCTTCATGGTACTGTAATTATGATTATGTAATCCGGCAGAGCCGGAACCACAAGCTGAAACGTATTCAGAAATTATTGCAAAACAATCACGCCCGGATTCTCCCGGCTGACCGTTCCTTCCAATGACGCGGTATGATCGTCTTTCGGCGTCAGGTTGGAGGAAGCGTACAGAATCGGAATTTCCTTCTCCGTCACAATATCCGCCTCTTCGGTAATGACAATGCAGCCATGACCGGAAAGATCCGAAAGTCCGTCCGAGGGAAGAAGCGAACCGGAATCCAGCCTCGAAGGTGTTCCGATCAGTCCGTCCAGGGAATATCCCTCCTCCTGTGCGCCGCTTACGGTGCCGAAATACGCGGGCACGCGGTTGAACTTTGCATAATCCTCCGCGCTGTCATAAGTCATAACAAGCCGGGCAGTTCCGTTTCCGACCGAAAGACTCTTTTTCGAGATACCTTTGCCTCCTGCCGCCTGATAGTCCTTCAGCGCAGTGTCAACTGTCTGATCCAGTTCCTCTTTGCTGTAATAATCTTTATCGAATGGCTCGACACTGACCGCTGTAATCCCGCCCTTTCGGGAAAAGATCAGTGTACTCCTTTCGAAATCGCCGGCGGACACACTGCTGCCCTTGAATCTGCCTGCAACAAAAAGGACGAGCAGGATCAGGACGGGAATCAGAATCAGCATCCCGGATGGCTGCCGATATTTCTCCCTTTTCCTGCCATGCCTCTGCCGGCTGCTATAAGTTCTTCTCCTTGCATCTGACATACCTGTTCCTCACGCCGCCTGCTGCAGCGCCGCACTCCCTCACGGACCGTTCTGCGGCGGCATTTTCGCGTCGCTCACAATCTGTAACATTATAAATTCATCGTATTGATAACGTCAAGACTTGCAAAATGGTGTCCGAAGCTCCGCCGCATATATTTGTCCGCAAGAAGCGCCAGTTCCTTCTGCGCCGCATCGTCAACCGTAAACGTGTACAGGGAAGAAATCTTCGCCTGCGCGATATGCCGCAGTGCGGCTCCTGCCGCCTGCGAGTAACTTTCATAGTTCGGCTCTTCAAACTCGCCTTCGAGAACCACGGTTTTGATCTCAAAGATACTGCGAATCAGCTTCCTGTCGATTTTCGAAGCTTCGAGCGCGCAAAGCGATGCGTAAGTCAGAAGAAGCAGCATGGATTCGTCGTTGTTTTCCCGTGTGATATATTCCATCACCTCCAGAAAATACGTTCCGTACATCGCGTCCTCGACATGCGTGCGGAAATACGGAAAGTAATTGGAGATGTCCGCGTCGACCAGCGTATAGGCATTTTTCCCCGCAAACAGACGAAACTTTCCGTAGCAAAACAGTCCCGTCGCCGCAACGAGCGTACTGTTCGGCCTTCTCGCACCCTTGGCGAACGCGCTGATCTTCCCCATCTGCCTTGTAAGAAGAACGACCCGACGGTCATATTCACCGATCGGGCCGCTCCCAATAATCATGCCGGACACTTCCACATACGATTTTGCGTCTGACATCACAGATCCTTCTCATTGTATCCGAAACTCTTCAGGGCGCTGTCGTTATCCTTCCAGTCCCTTCTGACCTTTACGAAAAGCCGCAGGTTCACCTGACAGTCAATCATGTTTTCGATATCTTTCCTGGCGAGCATTCCGATTTTCTTCAGCATCTGCCCTTTCGCGCCGATAATAATGCCTTTATGTGATTCCCGTTCGCAGATGATATCAGCTTCGATGTCGCAGATCTGTCCGTTCCTGCCGGTCCGGTATTTCATCCTGCCGATCTGCACGGCGATGCCGTGCGGCACCTCTTCCTGCAGAAGGCGCAGCGCTTTCTCACGGATAATCTCTCCCGCGATCGCGCGCTCTGTCTCGGTCGTAACCTGCTCCGGATCGTAGAAAGGCTCACCCTCCGGAAGCCTTGCGAAAATCGCGGCCTTCAGATCATCGATTCCCTGACCGGTTCTCGCGCTGACAGGAAGAATGTCCTGAAGCGCTTTTCCCGTAAGTTCCTGCCATTTCTGCGAATAGGCAGCCATGACGGGGAGCAATTCATCCTTCTTTACAGTGTCCGTCTTCGTAATACACAAAAGGACCGGCGTTGTCTGCTCCGCAAGCACTTTCAGAACAGCCAGATCTTCTTCCCGGATCGGAACTCTGGGCTCCGCAAGAAGCAGAATCAGATCCACTTCTTTGAGCGATGCCTGCGCGGCCTTGAACATATATTTTCCGAGTTTGTCCTTCGCGGCGTGCATGCCGGGTGTATCGAGGAAAACGATCTGGCCCGCATCATCCGAATAGATCGTGCGAATCTGATTTCTGGTCGTCTGCGGCTTATAGGAAGTAATTGCGATCTTCTGGCCGATAAGCGTATTCATCAGTGTCGATTTGCCGACATTCGGTCTTCCGATGATGGACACAAAGCCTGCTTTTTTCATAAATTAAATCCTTTCTGTCCACAGCCGCGCGTAGTCAGAGGAGCGGCCGGATACTGCCGAACAGATCCTTCCGACCTCTGATTTTCGATTCGCTCCCGACGACGCAGATACAGTTCTGCGAAACAATCGCATCCAGATAATCTCCAAGTCTGCGGATATCCTGCAGGGAAACATCCAGCACCTGGGTACGCTCTTTCTGCAGATCTTCGTCTGTTATGCCGCTCAGCCAGCAGTTCATCGAAAACCCGCCTTCGGCGGACGGCGTTAGCGGTCTGTCAAGGCTGCTGATGGCGCCGATCACATACTTTGTGAGGGTGCGCTCATCCGCCTCAAAATGCCGGATTGCGTCCCCTGCCTTTTTGTAGACATCGAAGGTGCCGGAAAGGTGCGGATCGCGATAGGAAACCAGATAACCGATGCCGTTTCTGGAAAAGCCGCTCATGCAGCCGTACGCGCCGCCCTTTACGCGGATATTGTTCCAGAGATAATCATATCCCAGAATGACACGCAGTACGGAAAGGGCACCGGTGTAAGGAAGGCCCTTTTTATAGTAATCGCCTGCGGCGCAAACAAACTGCACCTGCCCCGCGGTCGTCAGCCCCTCATTCGCAAATGTCTCAGTAGTACCGGAAAGATTCTTTCCGGTATCCCCGGGAACAAAAGACGTCTCTTTCGAAGAAAGCGAAAGAGCAAATTCGCGGATGGCAGGCAGATCTTCCAGAATCAGAGATTTCTCATCGATAATATCGAACAGGAGGCGCGCCCTGCTGCAGATGCAGCTTCTAAGCTCTTCGAGCGCGTTCCGCAAGCAGTCAAACTGCTCGTCAAAGTGCTCCAGAATCTCTTTCAGCGTATCATATTCGCCAATATTGTTCACGCTGTCCAGTTTCGCGTAAACATCTCTCAGGTAAGCGCTGGCACGCTGCACCGCCGTGCTGTGACCTGCGGAAGGAAGGCTTGATTTCATGCCGGCAAGCTCTTCTTCCAATACAGTCCGGATTCTGTCCTTATCATCGAATTTTGTCCGCAGCAGTACCTCTCCGAGCAGTTCCAGTGACTCTTTGAAATTCCGGTGCATGGATTTCATGCCGGCTTCAAAGATCAGCTTATA
>OCTW011569295.1_pt1 | contig 61007 bp, 54 predicted proteins | sample 1539671 | NCBI WGS metagenome assembly OCTW01 (sample SAMN02144230, study PRJEB22623) | gut metagenome | biome: sheep rumen | host: Ovis aries | place: New Zealand | reverse complement strand
ATCTTATCGCCCTTGCTCTGCTCTGTGTAACCAACCATTGTAGTTCCGATGAAGTCAAATCCAAGTTCATCCGCATGCAGTGCTTCTTCCACTGTAGAACAGTCTGCCATGAATAACTGATCCGGATATTTTGCTTTTACTTCTTTAAAGAACTCATCTAATGTCTTTCCGCCAGGTCTCTTTGAAATAGTAGCGTCCATAGCGATGATTTCAGGTTTTACTTCCATCAGTTCTTCGATTTCTTTCATCGTTGGTGTAATGTAGATATCACTGTCATCATAATCTCTTTTTACGATTCCGATGATCGGCAGATCAACCTGTGACTGGATCTCCTTGATATCTTCTTTTGTATTTGCACGAATTCCGCTTGCACCTCCCTGTTTTGCAGCCAGTGCCATTCTTCCCATAATGAATGAAGAATGTAAAGGTTCATTCGATAATGCCTGACAAGAAACGATTAATTTTCCTTTCAGATTTTCTACTTTCTGATTCATTGTTTTGTTCCCTCCTTCGTTCTGCAATCAGTATAATATTGTTCGATTTTATTTTCAAGTGTCTTTGTAGTTGTTGAAAGCTCTTTCATTCTTTTCAATTCCCCTCTCCATTTTTCCTTATTTTTCGTCTTTCATTTTGTGCAACTTGCACAATTCCAGGTAGTTTCTTTCCAGTTTTGAAAGTAGTTTCTGTTCTTTCTATTTCACTTGAAAATTCATTTATAATGTATATACTGGTATTCAGAAACAAAAAACAATTGAATAAGGAGAGGTTATTATTATGGTAATTTATAAAGCAAAAGACTATCAGGATATGAGCCGTAAAGCAGCAAACATTATTTCTGCACAGATCATTATGAAACCAAACTGTGTACTTGGACTTGCAACCGGATCTTCACCGGTCGGTACTTATAAACAGCTGATTGAATGGTATAAGAAAGGTGATCTTGATTTTTCTCAGGTTACAAGCGTGAACCTCGATGAATATAAAGGACTCAGTCCGGAAAATGACCAGAGCTACAGATATTTCATGAACACCAATCTTTTCGATCATGTAAATATCGATAAAACACGTACTTTCGTTCCGAACGGACTGGAAGCAGATTCTGACAAAGCCTGCAGTGAATACAATGAGATCATCCGCAAACAGGGCGGCGTAGACCTTCAGCTTCTCGGTCTTGGACACAACGGACACATCGGATTCAACGAGCCAGGTGCTGCTTTTGAAAAAGAGACACACTGTGTAGATCTGACAGAAAGCACGATTGAAGCCAACAAACGTTTCTTCGAATCTGAAGATGATGTTCCAAGACAGGCCTACACAATGGGTATTAAAAATATCATGCAGGCAAAGAAGATCCTCGTAGTCGTAAGCGGAGAAGATAAAGCTGCAATCTTAAAAGAAGTATTATACGGCCCAATTACTCCGGAAGTTCCTGCTTCTATCCTTCAGCTTCACAATGATGTTACGATTGTGGCTGATGCAGCTGCACTTAGCAAAATCAATATGTAGATCACAGGACTTACCACCGGCAAGTTCTGTTGTATACTTTGGTATAAAAAAGCAGGCGTTCTATTGAAAGAATGCCTGCTTTTTTATATCTGTCTTACTGATTTGATTCCGTACTTTTGATGCGTGCGGCTTTTTTTCTGCCTGTAATAACCAGGATTGCTGATACTATCACAATTGTGCCTGCCAGAAGTTGTGATACCGGAAGTCCAACTTTCGGCAATAAAAGCTGATCTGTTCTGAGGCTTTCGATCCAGAATCTGCCAAGACCGTAGCCTAAGAGATAGATCAGGAAGACCTCTCCATCGAATTTCTTGTGTTTGCGGTATAGCAGCATAATGATCAGCACCATCAGGCACCACATGGATTCATACAGGTATGTCGGGTGAACCTGAATGTACATGACCCCTTTTACGGTCTCTGCATGATTCCACATCTTTGTAGTAATGTCTGAGCTTCTGACTGCATCTACCGGAAGTCTCATTGCAAATAAGCCATTTGTATATTCACCGAATGCTTCTCGGTTAAAAAAATTTCCCCATCTTCCAATCATCTGTCCGGTGATCAGACCAAATCCGCCGGTATCAAATAAAAGAAACGGTGATATTTTTTTTATTTTTGCAAATATGAATACTACAATAATTGCAGTAATTACACCACCGTATATAGCAAGTCCTCCCTCACGGATATTAATGATGCTCTTAATGTCGTCTTTATACATATCCCAGGAGAAGATCACATAATATGCTCTTGCTCCGATAATCGAAAAGATTACTCCGTATATTGCCAGATCATAATAATCCTCTACATTCTGATGTGTGCGCTTTGCTTCCATTACTGCCAGCATGAGTCCCGCCAGGATACCAATTCCTATGACAATCCCATAATATGCAATATCAAATCCAAATACGGTGATATGATCTCCGACAGATTTTAAATGAATTCCCAGATTCGGAAAATCAATTGTTCTGTGCATTTCTTTTTCCCTTTCCTTTTTCTTTATAGATATGACTTTCCAGATTGGCAGAAAAGCCGGCACATACCATGCCAGCTTTTCTATTTATACGTTTTCTTATGTGTTTTCAGCATGCTTAGTATGCTTATACATTGAAACGGAACAGCATGATGTCTCCGTCTTTTACCACATAGTCTTTTCCCTCCAGACGGATCAGACCCTTTTCTTTGGCTGCTGTGTGACTTCCGCATGCGATCAGATCATCATAAGATACAACCTCTGCACGGATGAATCCTCTTTCAAAGTCAGAATGGATCTTTCCGGCTGCCTGAGGTGCCTTTGTTCCTTCTGTGATCGTCCATGCACGGACTTCCGGCTCACCTGCTGTCAGGTAACTGATAAGTCCAAGCAGTTTATAGCTTGCTTTGATCAGTTTTTCCAGACCTGACTCTTTTAATCCAAGATCTTCCAGGAACATCTTCTTCTCATCATCATCCAGTTCTGAAATCTCTGCTTCGATCTCTGCACATACAACGAATACTTCACTCTGCTCTCCCTTGGCATACTCACGAACAGCCTGTACCCCTTCGTTATTAGCCGCATCATCTGCCAGATCGTCTTCAGATACATTTGCAGCATAGATCACTGGTTTGTAAGTCAGAAGATTGTAGCTTTCCAGCCATGCCTGTTCTTCCTCGTCATCTACTTCTTCGAATGTCTTTGCAAGCTTTCCGTCTTCGAGATGTGCTTTAACCTTATTCAGAAGTCCGAGTTCTTTTGCTGCTGATTTATCATTTCTTGCAACTTTGGAAACTTTGGAAATTCTTCTTTCCAGGATTTCAAGATCAGAGAAGATCAGCTCTAAGTTAATTGTCTCGATATCACGAAGTGGATTAATGCTTCCGTCTACGTGTACGATATTGCTGTTCTCAAAGCATCTCACTACATGTACGATTGCATCTACTTCACGGATATTGGCAAGGAACTGGTTTCCAAGTCCTTCTCCTTTTGAAGCACCTTTTACGAGTCCAGCGATATCAACGAATTCAATTGCTGCCGGGATGATTTTTTTTGTGTGATACATCTCTCCCAGTACATTTAATCTTTCATCCGGTACAGTTACAACTCCTACGTTCGGGTCGATGGTACAGAACGGGTAGTTAGCTGATTCTGCTCCAGCCTTTGTAAGTGAGTTAAACAGTGTACTCTTTCCTACGTTTGGTAATCCTACGATTCCTAATTTCATTTTTCTATTTCCTCCTGTGAATCTATCTGTTTTCTCTTTTTGGCACTCTATGTCTGATAGTCTTGCCGGTAATCATTCTCATTCCGGCACTCTTATATCACAATAAAAAAGTCTTAACACAGTATTTTGTATTATACCATGCTAGGACTTTTTTGTGAATAATTTTGCTTTAAATTCTATTATGAAAATTTTATCTGTCTTTTGTCTCCATCAGGATTACAATCCCGTTCATGAAGCTGATCGTAACTTCATCTTCCTGAAACTGATTGCTTACACACAGACTGTCATAAGGAATCAGGGTATGATTATCAAGCGGATACTTTGCCCCCTTAATACTAAATCCATATACCTCTTCCCCCAACGGGAACACTGAAAAATACGGCCCATATGTTTCACCTTTCTTCAGGTGTGTCTCCCCGCCTCCGATCAGACGGATCTTATTCTGCGTATCCATAATAACGGCATCAATCCCTGCTTTAAATGGAATTGCAAGGCTCTGTACATTAGCCCAGAGATGATCAATTCGCCCTCCGGTCGCTCCAAGAATCAGGATTTCCTTAGCCCCTAGTGTCATCGCAAGTCTTATTGCAATCTCTGTATCCGATGCATCTTTTACCGGATTAAATTCACGAATAGGAACATTCGTCTCATTACGGTAATAATCACCGATTTCTTTTTTTACACTGTCGAAATCGCCAACAATATAATTCGGCAGTATCTGATGTCTGCAAAGGAACTCCATCCCTCTGTCCACACCGATGACATACTGATTCTCTTCTTTTTCAAGAATCGATAATACAAATTCTTCATTCAGTTCCCCACCACTGATGATGACAATCCTCTTACTCATAACTCTTTAGTATCTCCATAAATTTTGCAGTATTTTCTCCGGCATCCCCTCTGAATACAGCGGAGCCGGCAACAATCACATTCGCTCCTGCATCCAGTACTTCTCTTACATTCTCTACATAGACGCCGCCATCTACCTGAATATCCGTCTCCAGATTTTTTTCATTTAACATCGCACGAATCGCACGAATCTTGTCCAATGACTCTGGAATGAATTTCTGTCCTCCGAATCCAGGATGAACACACATCACCAGAATCATATCCACTTCTTCAAGATACGGTACAACTTCCTTCACATCCGTCTCCGGATTAATAGAAAGTCCTACTTTCATTCCGCATTCGCGGATCTTATTCAGCGTAGCTTTTACATCCTCACAAGCTTCTACATGTACAGTTACAGAATCAGCTCCTGCTTTCTGAAATGCTTCCACATAACGGATTGGCTCCTGAACCATCAGATGTGCATCCATGAATTGCTCTGTAGCATCATGAATCGATGCCATAACCGGCATACCGAATGAAATGCTTGGTACAAACATTCCATCCATGACATCAAAATGAATATATTCCGCTCCATTATCCTCAGTCTTTTTCATTTCCTGACCCAAAACTTTGAAATCTGCCGCCAGTATTGACGGTGCTAATACATAGTTCATCATTAGTACCTCCTCTTATTCTTCAATTCCTCATACATTTCTATATAATTCTGATAACGGATCTTATGAATCTTTCCTTCTTCCAAAGCTTCTTTTACTGCGCATCCCGGCTCATGCACATGATCACATCCATTAAACCGACACATTCCTTCATATTCCCGGAATTCCGGGAATAAATATTTCAATTCTTCTTTTTCATAATCATTGACGTACAATGAGCTAAATCCGGGTGTATCCATGATATAAGAATCCTCATCGATCGCGAATAGTTCCGAATGTCGTGTCGTATGTTTGCCACGCTCAATCTTTGTGCTGATCGCACCGGTCTCCATCTCGGCGTCCGGCTGCAGAATATTGATGATCGAAGATTTTCCTACCCCTGACGGCCCTGCAATTGCCGTCGTCTTTCCTTTTAGCAATTCACGTATTTTTTCAATTCCCCGTTCTTCTTTTGCACTTACGAATACCATTGGACAGCCACATGTTTCGTAGATTTCTTCCAGTTCTTTTATCTGAGGATCTGTTGCAATATCTTCTTTATTGAAACATAAAACCACCGGAATTTCTTTGCTTTCCATCATGACCAGGAATCTGTCCAATAGATTAAAATGCGGATTCGGTTTTGTGATTGCAAAAACCACCAATGCCTGATCGATGTTAGCCACTGCCGGACGTATCAATTCATTCTGACGAGGCAAGATTTTTACGATATTGCCTTTCTTCTCGGATTCATCCAGAACCTCTATCTCTACATTATCTCCGACCAGAGGTTTTATCTTTTCTTTACGAAATACCCCTTTTGCTTTACATTCATAAACACCGAATTCTACTACATGAACGTAGTAGAATCCGGCAATTCCCTTTATAATTTTTCCCTGCATATCTTTTTACTGATTACCACCGTTATTTCCATCACCGGAATTCTGGCCGTTATTTCCTGAATTTCCGGAATTGTCACCATTATTTCCAGTGTTATTACTATCTTGTGATTTTGATCCAAGACTGATCACATAACTGATTGTTCCTCCTTTGGAAACTGTTCCTGAAGAAGGAGTCATGGAAATAATACATCCTTTTGCGTAACTGTCACTGTATTGCGAATCAGATATATTGGTATAAAGTCCTTTTGACGATGCCCAGCTCTTCAGTGCTGATTCCTGTTGACCGACAAAACTCTGTACTTCTATCTTTTCCTCCGGTTTCGGTCCGTTACTTACGGTAATAGAAATACTCGTTCCTGCAGAAGCCTTTGTTCCAGGTTCTACTGTCTGACTGATGACCATTCCTTTTTCTACACTGTCGCTGTAATCATAAGTTACAGTTCCTACATTAAATCCGTAACTCTTGATTGTACTCTGTGCAGTTGCATCTGCCATACCTCTTACATCCGGCACTGTCTTCTTATTGCTTCCCTGACTTACCAGCATCGTAACCGTCGAACCTTTCTCAGCTTTTGTACCTGCTTCCGGTGTTGTACTGATTACTTTTCCACTTTCAACACTGTCATCATACTGGAAGCTTGAAGTTACTTTAAATCCTGCCTCCTCAAGTTCATTCTGTGCCTCTGTCTCACTCATACCACTGACATCCGGTATTGCCTTTTTGCTTCCAACTAGTCCTGAACTTACAACTACTTCAATCTTGGTATGTTTTGATACCTTTTCTCCGGCTTCCGGTGTCTGTTTTGAGATCTTTCCTGCCTTATACTTCTTAGACTCTTTTCTTGTCACAACCTGAATTCCGAGTCCTTTTTTATTCAGCAGTGCCTTTGCATCCTCTTCAGACATACCACGGACATCCGGTACTGTGACCTTGCCTGATTTATCTTCCTCGTCCTGAGTTGTAATTCCACCAAATGATTTGAATACGCCTGCCGCCTTACCAACAGTAAATACAAGGATCAGCACGATGATCGCCACAACTACGATTGTAAGTATCTTCATGATCTTATGCATATGCGGATTGACTTCATCTGCCCCTCTGCCACTTTCATAATTCTCATAATCTTCGTCGTTGTCATCATTTCCATACATGGTATCTGTATCATACTCATCTGTATCATACTCATCTGTATCATACTCTTCATCAGCGTTTCCATTCCGGATATCATCCAGATCTTTGTCTGTCATGATAACGGTATCTGTCATACCACCGATTGGAGGGATCACTACAAAATCCCCATCCGGATCGACCAGTGAATGCTTCAGATCCTGAATCAGAGCCCCTGTACTTTCATATCTTCTCTCTGAACTTTTCTGCGTACATTTCAGAATGATCTGCTCCAGACTGTACGGAATATCCGGTACGAGTTCTGACGGCGGTGTAATCTCCTGCTGCAGATGCTTCATTGCAACTTCTACCGTTGTCTCCCCGTCAAATGGAACCTGACCGGTTACCATTTCGAATAAAGTTATACCAATTGAATAGATATCACTTCTCTGATCACTGAATCCGCCTCTTGCCTGCTCCGGCGACGTATAATGAACCGATCCCATCGCATTCGTACTTACCGTATTGGACGTTATGGCCTTCGCAATTCCAAAATCCGTAACTTTTACCTTTCCGTCCTTGGAAATAATAATATTCTGTGGTTTGATATCGCGATGGATAATTCCCGATGCATGTGCTGCGCCGATACCGCTGCACATCTGAATCGCAATACTGATCGTCTCTTTATGAGAAAGTCTTCCCTTTCTCTCTATATATTCTTTTAATGTAATTCCTTCTACGAGTTCCATAACCATATAGTTAAGGCCACGGTCCTCCCCTACATCATATACATTTACAATATTCGGATGTATCAGTCCGGCTGCTGCCTGTGCCTCCGAACGAAATTTTCTTACGAAATTTTCATCCTCTTTATACTGTTTCTTTAATACCTTAATTGCTACATATCGGTTCAGCATCTGATCCCGGCCTTTATAGACATCTGCCATTCCGCCGGCACCGATCTTACTAAGTACAGCATATCTCTTGCCTAGTACGATTCCATCTTTTACCATACACTCACCTCATCAGCAAGTGGCTCTGCTACGATAACCCCTATATTATCTCTCCCGCCATTGCTATTTGCTTTTTCTATCAACATCTGAACAGCTTCCACTACGTCTCTGGAACCTTTGACAATATTGAACATGTCTTCATCCTCTACCATATTACTGAGGCCATCTGTACACATCAATATCATATCACCCTTTTTCAGACGATATTCATAAATGTCCGGTTCCACATCTTCTTTTACACCAATTGCCCGTGTAATGATGTTCTTATCCGGATGGTTTCTTGCTTCTTCTGCTTTGATTCCACCAAGTCTTACCATCTCTTCTACCAGCGAGTGATCTTTGGAAAGCTGACGGATCTTATCGTTGATCAAGTAAAGTCTGCTGTCTCCCACATTAGCAAAGTACAATGTATTGCCAACAACAGTTGCCGCTACCAGTGTCGTTCCCATACCTTCCAGTTTTATATCTCTTGAAGCTGCCTCGATTAATTTATGATTTGCAATACTGACTACGCTCCTTAGAATCTCCTCGGGTTTATCCATCGGTGTCTTCTTCAGTTCATCTTTTAATACATTTACCGTATAACTGGACGCGAAATCTCCCGCCTTATGTCCGCCCATTCCGTCGGCGACCGTAAGGAGATTTGGAAATGGTCCAATCGGTCTGTCTGTCACATATACATAGTCCTGATTGACCTCACGTCTTCTTCCTACATCAGTCATTGCATAAATTTTCATCTGTCTCTCCCTCGCTTTTGGCTGCGTGTCTGCGACGCAACTGTCCACAGGCTCCGTCAATATCAGAGCCTCTTTCCCTTCTTATAGTAACATTAATTCCGTTTTTTTCAAGTTTATTTTTAAATTCCAGGGCATTTTTGCGGTCCGGCTTTTTGAAATCTCTTTCCTTGATCGGGTTCACCGGAATCAGATTAAGATGACAATTTCGCCCTTTTAAAATCGTCGTAAGTTCCCGGATATCGTCCGGCTGGTCATTCACTCCGGCTACCAGACTGTACTCGAAAGTAATCCTTCTTCCTGTCTTGTCAAAATAATAATCGCAGGCATCCAGTACTTCCGACAGATCGTATTTATTCGCTACCGGCATCAGTTTCTTACGTTTTTCCTGACTGGAACCGTGAAGTGAAAGTGCCAGTGTGATCTGAAGTCCTTCCTCCGCAAGCCGTCTCATATTCGGAACGATTCCACAGGTAGACGCCGTAATATTTCTCTGACTGATATTCAGTCCGTGCTCATCACTCAACATATGGATAAACTTTACAAAATTATCATAATTATCGAGCGGTTCTCCGGTTCCCATCACAACAACATTCGAAACACGTTCTCCGGTAATCTTCTGGATGTGATAGATCTGCCTTAACATCTCAGACGGCTCCAGGCTTCTTACCAGTCCACCGATCGTTGAAGCACAGAATCTGCACCCCATACGGCAGCCCGCCTGTGAAGAGATACATACGGAATTGCCGTAATTATATTTCATCAGAACACTTTCTACCATATTACCGTCTTCCAGTTCGAATAAGAACTTCTCCGTCGGATCTACTTTTGATATCTGATGATCGATCATCTTCACTTTGCGGATCTCATAATTTTTTTTCAGTTTCTCACGTAAGGCTTTTGACAGATTCGTCATTTCATCAAAATCATCTGCCAGCTTTACATGAAGCCATTCATAGATCTGTTTGCTCCGGAATGCCTTCTCTCCGATTACAAGCATCTCTTCTTTTAATTCATCATAATTATAGGAACATATATCTTTCTTACTCATGGTTCACCCTTTTTATTATTGCTATGTAGAATCCATCTCCTGCATCTTTACCCGGAATCATCTGTTTGTCTTTCACCAGTTCAAATTCCGGATATTCTTTCAGGAACCATTCTACATTCCCCTCATTCTCTTCTCTGTGTATGGTACAGGTACTATACAGAAGCTTCCCGTCCGGTTTTACATAATCCTTTACCACCGACAGGATCTTCCTCTGTAATTCCACCAAGTCAGCTTCCGTCTTTTCATTCATCTTATAACGCAGATCCGGTTTCTTTCCAAGTACACCAAGTCCGGAACACGGAAGATCTGCGATTACAATATCCGCACTCTTTTTCTTATCCGGATCATACACGGTTGCATCCTGGCATACTGCCTCAATATTGGTAAGGCCGCTTCTTTCGATGTTGTCCCGGAGCAGATCGACTTTATATTCAGTCAAATCTCTTGCTTCCACATGGCCGGTTCCGTTCAGAAGTTCTGCGATATGTATGGATTTTCCACCCGGTGCGGCACACACATCCAGTACCTGGTCTCCTTCTTTCACTTCTGACCATAATGCTACCTGCATAGAGCTTAAATCCTGCACCTGATAAAGTCCTTCGCAGAAGCTTGGAAGTGCGGACAGGTGATCATATCCTGACAGATATAATGCACACGGAATCTCCGGCACTTGACCAACCGTTACACCTTCTTTTTTCAGGATTCCGACCAGATCTTCTTTTTTGATCTTATGTTCATTAAACCGGACTGTTAATGGCTTTTCTTCCAGGAATGCACTTCCGATTGTCTTTACTGTCTCTTCGTCGTATACGTTCAGCCATTGTTTGACCAGCCATTCCGGCAGCGAATACTTCACGGAAAGGTAAGACACCTTATCCTTCTCATCCGGATAGTTAATCTTGTCAAGATTCCTGCTGATATTGCGAAGCACTCCGTTGACGAATCCTTTCAGATTCACGAATCCCCTTTTGCCTGCAAGCTTCACCGCTTCATTACAGATTGCCGAATCCGGTACGCTGTCCATATATTTCATCTGATACACCGAACTTCTTAAGATCGTTCGTATCAACGGTTTCATCTTATTTACTTTTACCTTTGAAAACAGATTAATGATATAGTCGATCTCAATCATGCGTTCCAGGGTTCCATTTACCACTCTTGTGATAAATGCACGTTCTCGTTTGTCCAGATACTGATATTTATCCAGAACATTCTTTATAACAATATGGCTGTACTCACCGTCTCTCGTGATCTGAAGCAGCATGTCCAGCACTAATTCTCTTTCATTTACAGACGCCTGCATACGTCCCCTCCTCTTCCCATAGATATACAATCAGGGAAGCGGTTTATATCCCCTTCCCTTTCGTTAATTAATCGTTTCTTCGATTTCCAGTCAGAAGCAGTATACGCAGAAGCTGCAGAATTGCAGATGCTGCTCCGGCTACATAAGTAAGCGCTGCCGCTGTCAGCACCTTTCTGGTATCTCTGACTTCATCCTCATACAACATGCCTGTATTACCAAGGATCTTTAATGCTCTGTGCGACGCATCAAATTCCACCGGTAATGTCACAATCTGGAATAACACTGCAAGTGAAAATGCAAGGATTCCAAGATTGATGAACAGTGAAGAGGTCGTACTGCTGTTGAAGAAAAATCCAAGGATAATTAACGGCCACGCGATCGAACTTCCGAAATTCGCCACCGGCACCAGGCTGCTTCTTAACTTCAGCGGCACATATCCCGTCGCATGCTGTACTGCATGCCCGCATTCATGCGCTGCTACGCCAAGTGCTGCTACTGATGTAGAATTATACGTTGCATCCGAAAGTCTCAGCGTCTTTGTTCTTGGATCATAATGGTCAGTGAGATTGCCGGAAATATGCTCGATCCGCACATCATACAGTCCTTCCCTGTGAAGGATCTGCTCTGCAGCATCTCTTCCTGTCATACCGGAATGATTCCTTACTCTGGAATATCTGCTGAATGTGGAATTCATCTTCGCAGATGCGATCAGGCAGATCACGACACCAATCAGCACTAATATATACGTTGGATCAAAATACATTGGATAATACATAATTATCAGCCTCCTTGCTCTCTATGACCTGCATTATATATGAAAATTTCCCCAAATAGCAGGTTTTCATACATTTTTAACAATTCTTAATCATTTGTGAAGAAAGTTCACATCCTGTTTCGATCTGATAACCTCGTAAGAAAGCGTCCGCTTCCATTCTCTTCTTTCCAGGGATCTGAAGTACCAGTACTTTCAGAAGTCCGTCTCCTGTCTGTACAGAAAATCCGTCTTTTTCCACTTTCACGATTGTTCCCGGGGTTGCATCGGTATTCTCATCCAGAACTTTTGCTTCCCAGATTTTCATGACTTTACCATTCCAGTCTGTGTAAGCACTCGGCCATGGATTCAGACCCCGGATCAGACATTCGATTGCCTTCGCAGACTTGCTCCAATCGATATCTCCGAGCTTTTTGTCCAGCATTTTCGCATATGCTGTCGGGCTTTCTCCCTGTGTTTCCCACGTTGCGGTCTTATCTTCCAGTGCCTTTAATGTCTCAACACAGAGCTTTGCACCTGCTTTAGCAAGCTTGTCATGAAGGCTTCCGCCTGTCTCATCTTCTGCCAGTGGCACTTCTGTCTTCATGATCATATCTCCCGTATCCAGGCCTTCATTCATCTGCATCGTCGTTACACCGGACACTTTATCCCCGTTGATAACTGCCCACTGGATTGGAGCCGCACCACGGTAACTTGGCAATAAGGACGCATGTACATTGATGCATCCGTATGGTGTCATCTCAAGAATTTCTTTTGGAAGGATCTGTCCGAATGCGATAACGACCATGATATCTGCATTATATTTGCGAAGTTCTTCTACGGCCTGCGCTTCTCTGATCTTCACCGGCTGAAAGACCGGGATTCCATGTGCCAGTGCTGCTTCTTTGACCGGTGTATACTGCATCTTGCCGCCACGTCCCTTCGGCTTATCCGGCTGTGTGACTGCAAGTACGACTTCATGTCCGGCTTCGATCAGTGCTTCCAGTGTTCCGACCGAAAAGTCCGGTGTTCCCATGAATATTACTTTCATGCTATTCTTCCTCCTCATAGTTCACGTCATGTACTTCACCCTCTACCAGTCTGGTATATAACTTACCATCCAGATGGTCGATCTCATGACAGAATGCTCTTGCAAGGAGACCTTCTCCTTCCAGGATCACTTCTTCCATATCTTCATTCAATGCTTTTACTTTCGCATAATTCGGTCTTGTCACGATTCCTGCTTTTCCAGGAAGGCTTAAGCATCCTTCTTCGCCTGTCTGTTCTCCGGATGTCTCCAGGATCACCGGATTGATCAGGACGATCGGTCCTTCTCCGATATCAATGACTACGATACGCTTCAGGATCCCAACCTGTGGTGCCGCAAGCCCTACGCCCATTGCTTCATACATGGTATCTAACATGTCGTTGATCAGTACTTTTGTGCGAAGCGTCATCTTCGTTACTTCTTTACATTCTTTATTCAGAACTTCATCCCCAAATTCTCTGATTGTTCTAAGTGCCATCTCTTTTGTCTCCTTTATCTTTTAAAAAATATTCATCGGATTAAAGTCAAACTGTATCCTCATGTTCGCAAATCCTCTGTTGATCTCGATATAGCGTTCCATATGGTTCTTGATCCGCACAAGCACCTGATATTCCTCACTTTTCAGATATATGACTTTCCGGTAAACGTCATTGACTTTTCCGACCGACGGACTTGCCGGTCCGATCACCTGCACTTCTCCGTCTGCGCTTACCCGGATTGCATATTTCTTCAGATATTCTGCTGCCGTTGTAAGCTTATTTTCATCAGATCCGGTCATCAGGACTGCCATCAGCTGTGATGCTGGCGGATATCCCATCAGATCCCGGTAATTCATCTCTTTTTCATAGAAGCCTTCGTAATCCTGTCTCGCTGCCATCCGGATACTGTAATGATCCGGACTGTAAGTCTGTATTATTACCTCCCCCGGACGTCTGCCTCGTCCCGCACGGCCCGCCGCCTGTGTCAGGAGTTGGAATGTACGTTCTCCGGAACGGTAATCATCCGAATACAGCGACATATCTGCCGCCAGAACACCGACCAGCGTCACATTTGGAAAATCATGTCCTTTTACGATCATCTGTGTCCCGATCATGATATCTGCTTCTTCGTCTGCGAATTTCGCCAGGATTTTCTCATGTCCGCCTTTGTTCTTCGTGGTATCCATGTCCATCCGAAGAACCCTTGCCTGTGGGAATTCCCGCTTCACCAGATCTTCAATCTGCTGTGTTCCCGCCCGGAAACCTCCGATATACGGAGACCCGCACACCGGACAATTCTTAACAGTCTGTGTCTCATACCCACAGTAATGACAGACCATTTTTCCGCCCCGGTGTACCGACAGTGATACATCACAGTGAGGACATTTTACTACATATCCACAGGCTCTGCAAGAAACAAAGCCTGCGTATCCTCTCCGGTTCAGGAATAACATTATCTGTTCCTTCTTCTCCATCCGGTCCTGCATCAGTACTTTTAACCGGTCACTTAAGATAGAACGGTTCCCATGCTTTAATTCTTCCCGCATATCTGCCACATATACTTCCGGGAGTGCCTGCTTCCCGGTGCGGTTCCTAAGCCTCAGTATCTGATATCTGCCACACTCACACGCATAAAATGCTTCCAGAGACGGAGTTGCCGAACCAAGTACTACACTTGCGCCCTCCATCCGTGCTCTTTCGATTGCCGTCTCTCTTGCATGAAATCTCGGTACCTGTTCACTCTTATAAGTCGGTTCATGCTCTTCGTCAATGACGATCAGTCCCAGTCGTTCGAACGGTGTGAACAGAGCCGATCTCGGTCCAATCATGATATCGACTTCACCTTTTTTCACACGTTCCATCTGATCATAACGCTCTCCCTGTGACATCCTGGAATTCAGGATAGACACCCGTCCGCCAAATCTTGTGTAGAACCGCATCACGGTCTGATAGGTCAGTGCTATCTCCGGAATCAGTACGATTGCCTGTCTACCCTCACTTAGGACTTTATCGATCATTTCCATATATACTTCTGTCTTGCCGCTTCCTGTCACCCCGTATAACAGATAAGTCTTACGGATTCCCTGCTCATAATCCTTCGAAAATGTCCGGATTGCCGCCTGCTGTTCTTCTGTATAAATGATTTTTTTTTGCTCTTTCTGCTGATAAATCACCGGGTTACGGTATACTTGTTCCGATTCCAGTGCCAGAACCTTCTGCTCTTCCAGTGCCCTTACCACACTTCTCGTCAGATTCAGCTTATGGATCAGAAAATCATAATCCTGTTCCGGCTGATCCAGAAGTGCCGCCAGAAGTCTGGCTCTTGCTTTCTGATTCTTGTGCAGATACAGTTCCAGCTTTTCTTTTCCCTCTGCTTCCGGCAAAAGAAGCCGTACCTTCTGCTTTTCCTTTGCTTTTTCTTTCTTCTTGATCGGAAGTACCGTCTTCAGTGCCTGGATCATCGTTCCCCCGTAAGATTCCTTCATCCAGGCTGCCAGTGCAACAAGTTTACTTTCAATCGCCACACTTTCTTCGGCAATTTTTAAGACCTCTTTCATCTTCTCCGGTGCATACTCCGCACGTTCGGAGAATCCGGTTACATAGCCTTTGATTTCTTTATTTCCCATGCCGAACGGAACTACAACTTCCATTCCAACCTTAAGCATCCCCTCCAGATGAGAGGGGATGCGGTATTGAAAGACTTTATCTAATTTTTCATGCGTAATATCAACGATAATATCAGCGTACATTTATTTCTTTAATTCCTCTAATACTTCCTTGATCAGAACACGTTCGTCCATATCGTATTTCACACCTTTGATTTCCTGATATGTCTCATGTCCCTTTCCTGCCAGAATGATGACATCTCCAGGCTGGCCGTGTTCGATCGCATACTTGATTGCTTCTTTTCTGTCACAGATCGTGATGTATTTTCCATCTGTCTTCTTCATTCCTACTACAATGTCATCGATGATCGCCTGTGGTTCTTCAAATCTCGGGTTATCAGATGTGATGATCGTAAAGTCGGATAATTTACCGGATACTTCACCCATCTCGTAACGTCTGGTCTTAGATCTGTTGCCGCCGCAACCGAATACGGTCACGATTCTTTCCGGATGATAATCTCTTAATGTATCCAGAAGACTTTCGAGTGCCATGGCATTGTGTGCATAGTCGATCATCAATGTAAAGTCATCAGATACTTTGATCATCTCGATACGGCCTTTGACTCTTGCAACCTTCAGCGCCTTCTTAATATCTTCTACCGGCACACCGAAATGTCTGCATACGGCAATTGCTGTCAGTGAGTTATATACACTGAAGTCTCCGGGAATGTCGATCTCTACATCAAAGTCCATAAGTCCTGCTACATGATACTGTACTCCAAGGTATCCAGGTCTTGAGATGTGCTTTACATCCGTTGCACGAATATCTGCTTTTTCAGAAAATCCAAATGTTTCCACTTTGCATGTTGCGTCTTTGAATATATCTTCGAACCATTTATCATCTACATTACCGATTCCGATCTTACACTGCTTGAATAACAGGCTCTTACAATATTTATATTCATTGAAATCTTTGTGCTCATTCGGTCCGATATGATCTTCTCCAAGGTTCGTAAAGATTCCGATCTCAAATGGAATTCCTGCGGTACGATCCAGTTTCAGCCCCTGTGAAGAAACTTCCATAACTACACATTCGCAGCCTTCTTCTACCATCTCTGAAAAATATTTCTGAATGGTATAAGATTCCGGCGTTGTATTATTTGCCGGGATACTCTTATCTCCGATGATTGCCTCAATCGTACCGATCAGTCCGACTTTGATGCCGACTTCTTCCAGAATGGATTTCACCATATAGGTTGTCGTTGTCTTTCCTTTTGTTCCTGTGATACCGATGACTTTCAGCTTCTCTGCCGGATATCCGAAATATGCTGCCGAAGTTAATGCCAGTGCGTAACGGGTATTCTCTACCTTAATGACTGTCAATCCTTCCGGTGCTTCTACCTCTTTTTCTACGATCACAGCCGCTGCTCCTTTTTCCGCAACCTGCTGTACATAAGCATGTCCGTCGGAAACCGCTCCGCTGATGCATACGAACACGCTTCCTTCTGTCACTTTACGGGAATCGTTGATCAGTTCTGTGACTTCAATCTGGTCGTCTCCCTGTACTACTTCATATTCTAAACGTTCCAGTAACTGGGTTAATTTCATCTGATTGCCTCCTATTTTCCTACAATATCATAAGTATACCATCATTTTTCCATGCAGCAAAGTAAAAATTATGTTATAGTAATAGTTAGAATATTTTGAAAAAATAAGAAAAGGGGAATGTAACTTATGAAAGCTTATGAAAGATTACTGAAATATGTCGTTGTCCGTACACCAAGTGACGAAAACAGCGAAACTGTACCATCTTCTGTATGCCAGTTCGATCTTGCAAGACTTCTGGAAGCGGAAATGAAAGATCTTGGACTGACGGATGTTGTTCTGGATGACCAGTGTTATCTGTATGGCAAGCTTCCGGCTACCGCAGGTCTGGAGGACAAACCGGCGATTGGATTCATCGCACATATGGACACTGTATCTGATTACTGTGACCATGATATCCAACCAATCGTTACTGAAAATTATGACGGTGGCGAGCTTAAGCTTGGAACAAGTGATACTGTATTAAGTCCTAAGAACTTCCCACATCTGGAAAGTCTTAAGGGACGTACACTGATCACCTCCGATGGAACAACGGTTCTCGGTGCAGACGACAAAGCCGGAATTGCTGAGATCTTAACTATGATCGAACGTGTACAGGAAGAAAAGATTCCTCACGGACCTCTGTGCGTTGCATTTACACCGGATGAAGAGATCGGTACCGGTGCTTCTCACTTCAACGTAGAACAGTTTGGTGCAGACTATGGATACACACTGGACGGTGATACCGAAGGTGAGATCCAGTATGAGAACTTCAATGCTTGTAAGGCTGATTTTGTGATCAAAGGATTCAATGTGCATCCTGGCTCTTCCAAAGATACCATGATCAATGCAAGTCTTGTAGCTATGGAAATCAACAACGCACTTCCATCTATGGAAACACCTCGCGGAACAGAAGACTATGAAGGATTTTATCATCTGGTAAGTATGTCCGGAGAAGTTGCGGAAGCTGAACTTCATTATATCGTAAGAGACCATGACAAAGATCTCTTTGAAGCGAAGAAAAAGACTTTAAAATTAATCGAGAAAGACATGAATGAAAAATGGGGCGAAGGTACTGTAACACTTACCATTTCTGAACAGTACCGTAACATGGCTGAGATTATCTCCACCTGTATGCATCTGATTGACAATGCGAAAAAAGCATGTGAAAATGCAGATGTGACACCACTTGTACTTCCGATCCGCGGTGGTACAGACGGATGCCAGTTAAGCTTCAAGGGACTGCCTTGCCCGAACCTTGGAACAGGCGGACATGCTTATCACGGACCTTATGAACATATTACTGTAGAGGGTATGGATAAGAGTGTGGATGTGGTTACAGAGCTTGTAAAATTATATGCAGAATAAATATTCTCTTTTCAATGTAAGAAGACCAGCCGGTAATTGGCTGGTCTTCTTATTTTTATATTTCTTCAAATATCCTACTGTCTTTTCTTTCTTCTGTAGATTACACTTCCTGTAAGCCCACTGACCACAAACAACGCACATAATAACAAAATCGCATTACTGTCTCCTGTTTTTGCTGCCTTAGCCTGATTTGCATTCTGTGTTGTATTTCCACTCTTTGTAGAAACCTGTGTTGTTGTCAATGATGTCTGTGATTTTTCACCTTCTCCACCTGATGGTGCACCTTTTTCGACATCTGTTTCTGTATACCAGATAGAATATGTTGAGAACTTGTCAGTTTCGAATGTAATCGTCTTGCCATTTAATGTTGTCGGCAAAATCTCTGCTACTCCTTCATGTACACGAACAACATAATATGTTCTTACTTTTCCTTTCGGAGCCAGTAATTCATCCGGTAACTCAACAGCAATCTTCACTTTCTTACCAAGTTTTGCATTCTGTACCTTTTCAGCTGCATTATTCCCAATTGCCTTCCACATAGAGATATCCAGATACATTCCCTTCTGGAATCCTTTCTGTTCCGCAACCTTAGCATTTGTAGCAAGAATATCTGTGACTGCAACATCTGATTCAGATACCCTTTCAACTTCCAGATATACATGCACTTTTGTTCCACTTTCCACCTGCGCTTTTTCATCTTCTGTCAGCACATCTCCAGTGATAGCATCTTTATCAAAATCTTCCACCTTTGTGGACGGCGTCGATGGTTTTACAACAATCTCTACCTTTTCCGGAATCTCAATTGTAAAGTTCTCTGTGATTGATCCTTCATACTGTCCCATACCGGTAATCACAACTGTTGCTGTACCTGCAAGTACATTATTCTGATATTTAACCGAGAAGTCTTTTCCTTCTTTCAGTCCCTCTATCGTCACTTTCGGTTTGATCTCTTTACCTGTATAATCAGCTTTTGTAAATGCTAATTTCACTTTGTCTTTCACTTCATCTATGCCGATCTTGCCTGTGTAATTGATCACATATGTATCATCTTTCAGGCTTCTGTGATCTTTATTCGATGTTGTAACCTCAACTACATGAGATCCATCTTTTCCCTTATTGTTCAGGAATGGTTTTTCTCCAACTGTTTTAATACTGTCCGGGAAATGCACGGTTTCAAGAAGAGCTTCTTTAAATGCATATTTTCCAATACTCTCTACCCCTTCTTCGATTACCAGTGACTTTAATGTTGTTGCCTTATAAGTTCCTTCAAATGCCGATTCTCCGATCTCCTTGACATTACCAGGAATCACCAGTTCTGTAAGGTGATGTAAGTGGAATGCTTTATCACCAATCCTGGTTACAGAAGACGGAATTGTCAGCGAGGTAAGTCTTGCTCCTGCAAAAGCAGTCTGTCCGATCTCCGTTACTGTATCCGGGATTTCCACCTGTGCCAGACGGATATTCATAGAAAATGCTCCTGCCGGAATCTTTGTCACACCGTCAGAAAGACGGATCTTTGTAATATCGTTCGCTGAGAATGCCCCTTCTCCCATCTCTGTAACAGTATCCGGAAGCATTGCTTCTACCAGATCATTACCATAGAATGCATGATAACCGATGGATGTAATACCTGTGAAATCTACCACAGTAAGTGCATTCTGTGCAAAAGCTTCATTTCCAATTACTGTTGCCTTTTCCGGAAGTACTACCGAAGTCATTCCTTCCGGTGAATCTACGCCGAATTTTGTTACAACTACTTCATCATCCGGAATCTTAAATGCAGCTTCTCCAACTGCTGTAATATCCTGTCCGTCCGGAGTCTGATCTGGCAGCACCAGAGTCTTAATTGTCTTTCTCTTTTCCTGTCCGCTTTCTGACCAGCCTGTAATTGTCGTTCCGTCATAAGTAAAGTCTCCGGATGTCCATCCTGTACCTGTGAGTTTGTCATACACAACTTTGTGTGAATACTGATTGACATCCGCAAAATTGTAACTTCCTTCTGTACCGGCTTCTCCGGCTTTTACTTTATCTGTTGTCTTGAATACAACAACCGGGTCAGCAGCTGAACCTTTCTTTCCGAATATGAAAGACTTCTCATTTAACTTTAATGTTGACGGAAGCTCTACTTCTATAATCTTACTGCCCATAAAAGCATAATTACCGATTGTTTCCAATCCTTCGTTCAGCTTCAAAGTTGTTAATGTATTTTCAAGTCCCTCTTGATTGATTCTAAACGCATACGTTCCAATACTCTTTACATTCTCCGGTAATTCGATTTCTGTCATCTGATGATTATCAAATGCATAGTTTCCAATTATTTCCAGAGATTTCGGCCAAACTACATTTTTAATATGTCTTCCGTTAAATGCTCTTGCACCAATCTTTGTTACACCTTCCGGAATCACAAGGGTTCCAAATTCACTCAACGATGTTCCACCGTTTGCGAATGCATTATCCGGAATTTCTGTCAGATTAGCTGACAATTTAATTGACTGTATATTGGTACTTCCCGTAAATGCTGCTTTTCCTAAAATTGTTACACTATCCGGTAAATTTACGGAAACAAGTTTGGAATTCTGGAATGCTGTTGCTCCAATCTCCTTCAATCCTTCCGGAAACTCGATGGAATTCATTTCGGCTTCGTATGTTCCCGCACCGATTGCAAATGTGAAGTTACCGATTTTTTCTAATGTTTCTGGCAGCTGTACACTCGCCGGTGTATAATTCTTGTCACCATCTGTTACAACGAAAATTCCTTTATTACCGGTTCCATTACCTAATGCTGTAATCTTTTCTCCTGACGGTCCTGCTTTTGGAAGGATCAGATTCGGATTATTTTTGATTTTTTCTTTTCCTGTATCTGAAAGTCCGGTAATCGTTGTTCCAGCCTCATCATATGTGAAATCTTCTGTTCCCCAAGGAGCCTGTGCATCTGGGATTTTTCCTAAAATCACCTCATGATGAGTTGATGTCGTTGCCACAAAAGAGCCAACACTCTCTGTATCTATATATACTTTGACAACAACTTTATTATTATCTGCATCTTTATTGGATGCAAATGCATTTTTATTTAATTTTTCTGTATTTTCCGGAATCTGTACGGACTGGATCTTATTTAATCCAAATGCTGATGCATCTATATTAAACGCAAAATCCGTCTTTTCCGGAAATTCCAACATATTGATCGCACACTGGGCAAATGATCCCATACTAACTGCCATCAACGACTTTGGTAATTTTACATATTCAAGCGATTTATTTCCCGCAAATGCATATGTATGTACAAAGAAAACACCTTCTGGTAATTCTAAGTTCTTCAGCTTATTATTTCTGAATGCCTCATATCCAATAAAGAAATCGCCGCGTTCTTTCACTCCTTTTCCCGATGTATTCCATGTAGAATCATCCCAGGCTGTCTTTACATTTTCTGGAAGTGAAAGGGTTTCAATTCCTTTTCCTTTGAAAGCAGCTTTTCCGATTCCCTGGATTTTCTTTCCTTCCGAATCTTTCTCCGGAATTACAAGATTCTTGTTGACAGCCAGCTTGTTTTCTCCCTGTTCGGATAACCCAGTAATCACATGCGCTGTAAAATTCTCTGTGGAAGAGTATTCTTCCGCAGGATAAACCGCATAATTTTCTTCTGCATATGTAAAATCTTCTGCTGTCCATACCGATTCATCTGTCAGATATAACTTGTGATAATCACTTTCCGGGAAATTTACTTTATCTTCATACTGCTCTTTTGATGACACGTATACTTTGGTCACAACAGCAGCAGAACCATCTGAATATTCTTTTCGGAATGTATTCTTTTTCAGCTTCTCTACCGTGACCGGAAGTGTAACTTCTGCAATTACTTTATTTCTGAATGCATTATCTCCAATGCTAGTCAGTCCATCATTCAGTGTTAATGTGCATGAATCTGACAGATAATTTTTCGTTGAAAATGCATAGTCACCAATTTCCTTCACAGAAGAAGGCAGTGTAATCTCTGCAAAGTTATTCCCTGCAAATGCACGCTTTCCGATCTTTGTAATTCCTTCCGGAATGGTAATGCTCTTCAGATTGCTCATATAATTTTTCGCATCCGAGCATCCAAATGCTGCATCCGGTATTTCCGTCAGCCCCTTAGAAAGACTGATTCTTTCTAATTTGGGATTCGTCGCAAATGCTCCATTTCCAAGCTTCGTAACTGTATCCGGTAAAATCACGCTTGTAAGGTCATTCGTCTGGAATGCACTGTTTCCAATCTCTGAAAGTCTGGACGGGAATGTTACTTCTTTTAATCCATTATTCTGAAAAGCATTATTACCGATTTTCTGTAATCCTGTCGGCAGATATACAGAATCAAATCCTTCTTCTGCGGAAGCAAACAATCCATTGCCTCCTGCCTGTGCATCAGCGATTGCAGTCACATACATTCCATCTTTATTAAAATCAGGGATCACAAGATCTTTATTCGCTGCTCTTTTTGCAATTCCTGATTTCGAAAGACCTGTTACTGTCTGTCCATCAAACGTAAAATCATTCACATTCCATGGAAGATCCGGATTCTCTGTCTCTGTCGATCCATCATTGATCACCAGTCTCTGCACCCATGAATGCTGGGATTCTGTCTCTTTTTTGTCGTGGTGAATTCTGTCTTTCACTTCAAACTCCGCATTATCTGCATACATATACACAATTCCGGCCTCATACGTCTTTCCGCCAGATGTATACGTTTTATAATTTTTAGGTGCATCTGCCGACAATGCTTCTTTTCCTGTATTCCATGCAAATACATCTTTATTAACAACTTCTGTATAATCCGGAAGTCTTACAGATTTGATAAAGTTTTTTGCAAATGGCATTCCATGCATCTCTAACTGAAAATCACACGTAGTTGGGAAATTGACTGTTGTGATCTTGTTTCTTGCAAAAGACTGTGTCTCTATCCACCAGATCGTCTTTGGAAATTTCACAGACACGATCTCATTATCCATGAATGAATTTGGCAGACATGCAATCACTCCTTCCGGCAACGTTACCGACGTAAGTTTGTTACCGGCAAATGCATTTTCCGCAATTACAAAGTTTCCTCTCTTTGTAACCTTTCCATTTGTAACGGTATCATTATAATCCACCATCATTCCTGTTGGAAATGTTACAGATGTAAGTCCTTTCTTGTAGAAAGCACTTGGTGCAACACCTACCACCTGGTCTCCTTCATCATCCGTAAACGGAAGTACCAGATCTGTGTTCTTCTCAAGTTTTGCAAGACCTGATTCTGAAAAACCGGCGATTGCAGATCCCTTGATCACTAAATCTCTGGAATAGTCACACCCATACAATCTTTTTTCATACGATGTATAAGTGAAGTCTTCTACATTCCATACGGATGCATCCACATTCTCACTGTCGTTATTCTGTACAGTAGTCTGCTCTGTCTCTTTGATACCACCCGTCTGTTGTACTGCATCTGCGGATGGTTCCGATACTTGCTCTGTTTCCTGTTTTGCTTCTTCGGATTTTGTCTGATCATCTGTCCCTGTCTGTTTCTGAGATTCCGCATTGTCTTCTCTCGAACCAGACTTTACGCTATCTTCTACTGCAATTCCAGTACTAGTCTCTTCTGCTGCTACAGATATTGCATTTGAAAATATCATGACCATGCATAAAATCCACGCTAAAAGTCTTTTTCTTTTCACATTTTTTCCTCCTGTTTTTTATATAATTTCTTACTACTTTCACTTTATCATTGAATGCTTATTTTTCCTAATCAATATTATTAATATATTTGATAGATATATAGATATTTTCTATGCAATTCGTTCATTCTTCCTATTGATTTTCTCTATTTTTTGTGAAATTATTATAGATAATAATTATAATATTCGAGGAGATTACAACATGAAAAAGCTATCGCAAAAGCAGTGGGCGGTTTTTCTATCCATTTTGGTCATATTAACCGGAATTATATTATTTTCAGGTGCTCACGATCTGCTTTGGTACTGGATATTCGGATTGGGCTTTGGATGGATCTTACAGCGTTCACATCTCTGTTTTGTGTCAGCCACAAGTGACCCTTTCATCATGAATTCTACTGACCAGTTTCGTTCCATATTGATTGGAATTTTATTTGCATCTGTTGGTACTTCTGCATTTAAATTTTTATACGGAAGTACATATAATATGCAGGGTGTTTCCGCGATCAGTATACCTTTGGTCTTCGGAGCATTTATTTTTGGAATCGGCATGGTTTTGGCAGGATGTTGTTCATCCGGTATGTTCATCCGGATCGGTGAGGGGTATCTGATTCACCTTATTACATTTATCTGTGTAATATCCGGATATTTCATTGCAAGTACACATTATCAGCTTTTATGGGCTCCGTTAATTAAAAAAGCTCCATCTGTTTTTCTGCCGGATTATTTCGGATGGGCAGGCGGAATCAGCATAAACCTTTTTATCATTATTCTTCTTTATGTTATCGCACTTCGTGCGGAAAAAGGACATACACCATCAGAAAGCACAAATTATCTGAAAGGTGCTATATGCCTTGGCTTACTGAGCAGTATTCACGTATTTGTTTTAAAAAGTCCATGGGCCGTTTCCGGAGCCTTTTACTGGATAGAAGATTTTTTCAAAAATCTTTTCCAAGGAACCGCTTATTCCACTTTGAAACACGCACCGGTAACTGCATATGGAAGCAACATCCGGAATATTGGTCTCCTTATCGGATCACTGATTTCCATATTATTCAGCAAGCGGTTTAGTATTAAAAAAATCCGTTCCGGCAAACAAGTAAAGAAATCTGTCATTGGTGGACTCCTTATGGGCTATGGAATCTGTATCGCAGGCGGTTGTAATATCAGTTCATTTTTCATTGCTGCAGCTTCCCTCTCTGTCTCCGGATGGGTTTTCATGATCGCATTGTTTGCAGGAGCTTTTGTCGGCATTAAAATTTTATATAAAACTATGTGAGATTAAGATTATGACTATTATCAAGAAAATAAAAAACTTAATTTTTAAATCGGGATTACATCGCAAGGAACAAATGGCCATTCTTTTTACCGTCATTTGCTTTGCACTGTCCGGACTCTTTCTGCCTTCATTAAAAAAGAATCTTTCCCTTGAAGCAGACACGTTTTCCGTCAAATCCGGGGTAGAACATAACGACAAAAAGAAGACTTCTAAAAAAGCGGACAAAAATATATGCAAGACACCTCTTGTTACAGAGGACACCTCTCAGTCAGAAGAAGATACAGACAAACCAAATTCGGAAGATACCGATAAATCTTCTGATTCTTCCAATGCAGAAGATAAGAACACACAAAATAAAAATTCGGAGGATACACAAACTGCCGATGCATCCGAGCCATCACAAAATCAGAATACACCAAGTGCTCCGGCATCTTCTGGTTCTTCATCCGGCAGTTCTTCTTCATCTACTCAGCCTTCCCAGAGTGGCAGCAGTTCTTCTACGACACCGTCCACACCTTCTGCTCCGGCAAAAGTCTGGGTTCCACCGGTATACAAAACTGTACATCATGATGCAGTCTATCAGACAGTAAAGGTGGTAATCTGTAATTACTGTGGCGCAGAATTTAGTTCCACCGGAGAATTTCAAGTTCACAAAGATGCCAACGGTGGATGAAGCGGCTTACATACCACTTGCAGGATTGCAAGCAAACAAGTTCTCGTATCTGAAGCCTGGGATGAACAGGTTCTGGTATCTGAAGGATATTACAAATAGAAAAAGTGTATGGTCTTTCATATTTGACCATACACTTCTTTATTTTACAGTTCAATATCCGGAATTTCTTCCTTGAATCCCTCTCCCACAACTTCATTGGATTCTACGATGATTGTAAATGCTTTCGGGTCGATGGTATGCACCATCTTTTTAATAGTATACATTTGCTTATTATTACATGCACACATTACGACGTCTTTGTTTTTCTTAGAGTAGCTTCCCATTCCTTTCAGAATTGTGGAACCTCTTCCTGAGTAGGCATCTATCTGTTCTGCGATCTCGGCACCTTTATCGGTTACGATCAGGGTCATCTTTCCTTCGTCAATACCATACATGATTCTGTCCATTACCATTGCCATCAGATAAGTAACGATGACACCGTAGATCAGGCCGTCCACATCCTTGAATACCAGTACTGTTCCAAGGATGATCGTGCAGATATCAAGAACAAATGTAATGATTCCAAGTGTAATGTGTGGTTTTACTTTCTTGATTGCTACGCTGATGAAGTCCTGTCCGCCTGTTGAAGAACCTCTCATGAAGATCATAGCGTATCCGATTCCACATAACACACCCATGCACAGAGCGGCCAGCAGTCTGCTGCCGTTATAGACTGGGAACAGTGGTGCTACGTAGTCCATCAATAATGACGAAATGATCATCGATTTCATCGATTTTAAGAAAAATTCTTTTCCTAAAAATTTATAACAGAAGATTGCAACAGGTACGTTCAGAATAATGGTTCCGGCACCGACCGGCAATCCGAATATGTGATACAGAATGATCGCGATACCGGAAAATCCGGCTACCGGGAAATCTGCATTCAGCGCAAAGTTATAGATACCAACTGCGATGATCATACCTGCTACGATATCCACAAGGATATCAATGAATAATTCTTTCCAATTTACATTTTTCATTTCCATTCCTCCTAGATTTATTTTTTAATCTTTGTGGACATATCTCTCACAACCAACGTCTTTTGATGATGTCCGCTTTATTTATAAACAAACAAAGAAAGCAGCCACAAATTATATGTAAATATAATTCGCAACTGCTCTTATGTTCATAACTATATCAAATTTCATTAGTTTTGTCAAAGATTTTTCCTACCCAGCAATTTCAACACGGTCTTTCCCACTCCTGACTCCTCATTTGTATATTCAGTAATATGCGCTGCCCGTTCTTTCAATTCCCTGGTACCATTCTTCATTGCATAGGATTCCGGGAACTGATCTATCATTGACAGATCATTCCATCCATCTCCGAATACAACCACTTCTTCTGACTTTATATCATAGTATTCTGCAACTTGTTTCAGCATAATTCCCTTTTGTGCCTTTGGTGCGGTAACCTCCATATTATCTGCAAATGAAGATAGTACGCTAAGCCCTGTCTCTTCAAAAATTTCCTGCTTAAGTCTTTAACCATATGCTTCCTGCCTGCAATGATTTTATGACATTACAGGCAAGTTATACCTGTACGCATCTGTGTGATCTTGTGCAGTTAAAAGGTGCTGTCCCGCTTATGCAGTACGCTGATAACTTCTACGCCGGATATCCTGCATTAACCGTTCATAAATATGGAGAAGGACTTGCCTTTTATCTGTGTGCGGATGCTGAAGATGCCTTTTATTATGATTTCTACAGACTGATCATTCAGAAGCTGGAACTTCCTGTTATCATGGATTCGATTTCGGAAGGTATCGAAGTATCCAGCAGAACCGACGGGCAGCACGAATTTATTTTTGCACAGAATTATACCCGTTCATCGATTCCATTCACACTTCCTGATCATGCTCAGATCTTGTTCGGCGAATACGATGGAAGCATTAAAGAATACAGCACAATTATTTATCAAATGGAGGTAAAATCATGAGTTTATTTAAGAGAAAAACAAAAGACACTGGAAACAATGTATACGCATTCATATCAGGACATACGATTCCTATCACCGAAGTGAAGGATCCTGTCTTTTCCGCGAAAACACTGGGCGACGGACTTGCGATCATCCCTTCCGGGAAACTTATCTGTGCACCTTGTGCCGGAACCATCTCTATGGTTGCCGAAGGGTCTAATCATGCCGTCGGTATGACACTGGCAAACGGAGCCGAAATTCTGATCCACGTCGGTCTGGATACCGTAAGCCTGAATGGTAAGGGATTCAAAATTCTTGTAAAAGAAGGACAAGAAGTAAAACCGGGCGCAAAACTTTTGAAATTTGATAAATCTCTTATTGAATCAGAGGGATTTGACACGGCATGTGTCTTTGTTCTTACGAATTATGAAGACTTCCCGGATGCAAAATTCTTTACCGGACAGGATGTTGTGCAGAATGAGACTGTGATCTGTAGTTTTTCCTAAAAGGTCCCCTTGCATATTTGGTAATAAAAGAGCTGATAAATTAATCAAACTTAATCTACCAGCTCTTTTTCATTTTAATACCTATTGTTCCAGATATTCTTTAATCCTGTCAATATTATATAATGGAATATTCGTCATCCATTCCTGCTTCCTATAATCTGACATTGATGTTCTTACAGCATATTTAGGCTTATATTTTTCACAAAATGCCTTAAGACTTTTTGCACGTAAATTTTCCTCCGCTTTCACTTCCAACGGAATAATGGATGTCCTTCCCTGTAATAAGAAATCTATTTCTCCGCTCGAATTTGTGGTCGAATAATAGTATGGCTCTATGCTGTCTAATGCGATTAACTGTTGTAAAACATACTGTTCTGTCAGCGCACCTTTAAATTCTGTAAATATACGATTTCCATCAATAATCACCTGCGCATCCATGTCCGTCATAGCCATCAGAAGTCCTACGTCCAAAAGATATATTTTGAAAACATCCAAATCCAGATATGCTTTTAATGGAAGTGCTGCTTTCCCTGCTCTTTGTACCTTATGAATAAGTCCACAATCTAAAAGCCATTGTATTGCCAGTTCGAAATCTTTCGCTCTGGATCCTTTTCTCACCTGTCCATATATATACTTCTTATTTTCTTTCGCCAACTGCATAGGAATAGAATTCCAGACAAGATTAAGTCTTGGAACCAATGAAATCTCGGCATGCTTTGAAAAATCCTGCTGATAATAATTCAACAGATTTTTCTGAATTTCTCTGACTTTGTTAAAATCTTTTGTTTCTACATATGTTCGCACTACCTCCGGCATACCGCCCACATAATAATATTCCCGCAGCCGATCTATATATTTAGACTTGAACATAGTCACCATATCCGTGTCCTGTCCTTGCAAAATTTCTACGAAACGTTCCTCACCCAAAGCACACAAAAATTCCTGATACGTTAATGGATACAGATCCATAAAATCTACTTTTCCAACTGGAAAAGACGTCCCTTTGTGCAATGCAACTCCAAGAAGCGATCCGGCTGCCACAATTGCATATTCCGGAGCATTTTCACAAAAATACTTCAAAGAAGATAATGCCTTAGGGACTTCCTGCACTTCATCAAATATTAACAATGTATTTTGAGCATCAATAGATACCCCTGTTTCCGCACTGATTGCCAGAATAATTCTCTCTATACGGATCTCTCCTTCAAATACCTGTTGCATTCTTGTATTACTGTCAAAATTAACATAGGCAACCTTTTCAAAACATGTTCTTCCAAATTCTTTCATCAGCCATGTTTTTCCCACCTGCCTGGCTCCACGGATAATCAAAGGTTTTCTGTTGGGTTTGTCCTTCCACTCTTTCAATTTTTCCAATGCAAAGCGCTTCATTTTCGAATCCTCCTTGCTGTATTGTATATTAATATTATATTCCGTTTTATTCATTTTATTACTCAAAAATGCCCAAGTCAACATTTTTCATGCGGTAATATTGTAATATTTCAACATTTTTAAGGACGTATTTTCGCTTTGCCGTCACACTTTCAAGGACGTAACTGATTATTACCATCCCTTTTTCACAATCCCGTCCCCATATTTTCCTTCTAATTTCTTCAACGCCTCTTTCAGATTCTTCTTTTTCTTCCTCGTCTCCTCAGATTCAAACTTCATATCAAAAAGGCTCAGCTGCTCCGGTTCACTTTCCTCCGATAATTTTGATGTCCGGATTCCAAGAAGCCGGATAGGTTCCCCGCTCCACAATTCACGGAACAGGTCTACGGCTGTCTGATAAATATCCATATCCTGATTCGTTTGTCTCTCCATCTGCTTCTGGTGAGAGACCTGGTTAAATGTATAATATTTAATCTCTACACTCACCATCCCAGCTTTCTGTCCGGCTTTTCGCAATCGTCGTCCCACGCTTGCAGCCAGATTTTTTAACACCGACAATGCCTCTTCCTCTGTTGTCAGATCTTTTGGCAGTGTCGTAGAATTACCGACTCCTTTTGCCTCTGCGCGGACACTTTCTACTTCCGAATCATCGAGCCCGTTGGCAAATTCCCATAACTTTCTTCCATGGCTTTTCAGATGTAATTCCAGAATTGCCGGATCTGTATTCGCCAGATCTCCGATCGTATAGATTTCCAGCTTCTTCATCGTCTCTACACTGGAACGCCCTGCCATAAATAACTCTCCGATCGGCAGCGGCCACATTTTCACAGGAACTTCTTCCGGGAACAACGTGTGCACTTTATTCGGTTTTTCAAAGTCGGATGCCATCTTTGCCAGAACTTTTCTGGAAGATATCCCCACATTTACCGTGAATCCGAACCTTTTATACACCTCATCTTTGATTTCATTCGCACCTTCCACAGGAGATGTGAATCGGTCTGCGATTTCTGTAAAATCCATGTAGCATTCATCCACACTGACCTGTTCTATATGTGTCGTGTAGGTACGCAGGAAATCCATAAGTCTCCGGCTGTATTCGCGGTACATCTGGTGATCCGGCGGATAACTTTTCAGATTCGGACACTTACGAAAGGCATTCGCAACAGGTTCCCCCGTACGAATGCCATATTTTTTTGCCGAAATGGATTTAGCCAGTACGATACCGTGGCGGGACTTCTGGTCTCCGCCAATGATCGCAGGTATCGTCCGGATATCCACCCCGGCTCCGTTTTTCAATTGTTCTACTGCTGTCCAGCTAAGATAAGCTGAATTGACATCTATGTGAAATATTATTCGCACACGCTCTGACTCCTTGCCACAAGCTTACCGTCTTCTACGTCTATAATGATCGTATCCTGTGCTCCAACGTCACCTTGCAGCATCAGTTTTGCTGCCAGTGTATCGACATGTTTCTGGAGGAATCTCTTCAGTGGTCTTGCACCATAGTTCGGATCGTATCCTCCGTCTACGACATATTTCTTCGCATCTTCGGTCAGGAAGATTGAAATCTCACGATCAGTCAGACGTTTGTTGACATCAGCTACTAATAAGTCAATAATGTCATAAATATTGTCTTTCGTCAATGGTTTGAACATAATCGTCTCATCCAGACGGTTCAGGAACTCTGGTCTGAAGTGTGCTCTTAAGTCTTCCATTACCGCATTCTGGCTCTCCTGGCTGATGTTGCCATTTTCGTCCATACCATCCAGCAGATACTGAGATCCAATATTGGATGTCATGATCAGGATCGTATTCTTAAAGTCCACGGTACGTCCCTGTGAATCGGTGATACGTCCGTCATCTAATACCTGTAACAAGATATTGAATACATCCGGATGTGCCTTTTCTACCTCATCAAACAGTACAACCGAATAAGGTCTTCTTCTGACTGCCTCGGTAAGCTGACCGCCTTCATCGTATCCAACATATCCCGGAGGCGCTCCGATCAGACGTGACACAGAATATTTCTCCATGTACTCACTCATATCGATACGTACCATGTTGTTCTCATCGTCGAACAGATTCTCTGCCAGTGCTTTGGCAAGCTCTGTCTTACCTACACCGGTAGGTCCAAGGAACAGGAATGAACCGATTGGTTTGGTCGGGTCTTTGATTCCTGCTTTGGAACGGATGATGGCTTCTGTTACCAGTTCTACCGCTTCATCCTGTCCGATGACTCTCTTATGCAGTTCATCACCTAAATGTAAAGTCTTGCTTCGTTCGCTTTCATTTAACTTGGCAACTGGAATTCCTGTCCAGCGGGATACGATTCTTCCGATCTCTTCGTCATTGACACTTTCGTGTACGAGAGACAGATCTTCGTCTTTTACCTTTGCTTCTTCCTCTTCTAACTGTTTCTGAAGCTGTGGCAGTTTGCCATACTGAAGTTCTGCTGCCTTCTCCAGATCATAGGAATGCTGTGCTCTTTCGATGTCTTTATTGACCTGCTCAATCTCTTCACGTAGTTTCTGTACACGTTCGACACCGACTTTTTCATTATCCCACTGTGCTTTCTTACCGGCAAATTCATCTCTAAGCTCTGCCAGTTCTTGCTGTAAGTGTTCCAGACGTTCTTTACTTAACCGGTCATCTTCTTTCTTAAGAGCCGTCTCTTCAATCTCCATCTGCATGATCTTACGGTTCAGCTCATCCATCTCTGCAGGCATAGAATCCAGTTCTGTCTTAACCAATGCACACGCCTCATCTACAAGGTCGATAGCCTTATCCGGAAGGAAACGGTCGGAAATGTAACGGTCAGATAATGTTGCGGCTGCTACCAGGGCACCATCTGTGATCTTCACACCATGGAATACTTCATAACGCTCTTTCAATCCACGAAGGATAGAAATGGTATCTTCAACGGTGGGTTCTTCTACCATAACCGGCTGGAAACGTCTCTCAAGTGCGGCATCCTTTTCAATATACTGACGGTATTCATCCAGTGTCGTTGCACCGATACAGTGGAGTTCACCTCTTGCCAGCATAGGTTTTAACATATTGCCGGCATCCATGGCTCCGTCTGTCTTACCTGCTCCGACAATGGTGTGTAACTCATCAATGAACAGAATGATCCTTCCGTCACTGTTCTTGACTTCTTCGAGTACTGCTTTCAGACGTTCCTCGAATTCACCACGATATTTGGCACCTGCTACCAGAGCACCCATATCCAAGGAGAAGATTGTCTTCTCTTTCAGTCCTTCCGGTACATCACCGCGTACAATACGCTGTGCAAGACCTTCTACAACTGCTGTCTTACCTACACCAGGTTCACCAATCAGGACCGGGTTGTTCTTCGTCTTACGGGAAAGGATTCTGACCACATTACGGATCTCGGAATCACGTCCGATAACCGGATCCATCTTCTGTTCTCTTGCTCTTTCTACCAGATCGGTACCATATTTGTTCAATGTATCATAGGTATCTTCCGGGTTATCGCTGGTCACTCTCTGATTACCTCTGACGGTTGATAATGCCTGTAAAAATCCTTCTCTCGAAATTCCCACTTCACGGAAAAGTGCCTTCATATCTTTACTTGCATATTTCATCATTGCCAGGAAAAGATGTTCTACAGATACATATTCATCTCCCATAGCTTTTGCTTCGTCTTCACCGTGTACCAGTGCATTGTTCAGATCCTGTCCGACATACTGCTGTCCGCCCTGGACTTTCGGACGTTTCTGAATGGCTTCTTCTACTCTGTTAATGATGAGGTTCTTATCAAGCCCCATCTTTTCCATCAGTTTCGCGATCAGGCTATCATCCTGTGTCAGTAACGCATAGAGCAGATGCTCCTGTGCAATCTCCTGGTTGCCATAGTCCATTGCAATACGTTCACAGTTCTGAACAGCCTGCAGTGATTTCTGTGTAAATTTATTTATATTCATATAGACAACCTCCTTTTCACTCTTGTTCTATTTGCAATATAACATTACATCGTTTTATTAGCACTGTCAACCCTCGAGTGCTAATTTTGTTGTATTTTTTTGCCACAGAAGGATTGCTCCCACCGTGGCAACGGTTCTTACCTTATTTAATTATCCCTCAATGGAAATATAATTTTTCTTTTCTTCCACTGGTTTTGCTTCCTCTTTCGGAACACTGAAGGAGAGGATTCCGTTCTCGTATTTCGGATGTACATCCTCTACGGTTACGTGTTTTCCTACATAGAAGCTTCTGCTCATGCTGCCTGCATAACGCTCTTTTCTGATGTAGTTACCTTTCTTGTCTTCCTCGTCTTTGTCCAGTCCTTTGGCTGCGCTGATGGTAAGCACTCCATCATTCAGCTCCATCTGAATCTCATCTTTCTTAAATCCCGGAAGATCCATATCTACTTCATAACCTTTCTCGGTTTCTTTTACATCTGTCTTCATTAAATTCTTTGCATGTTTTCCATACAGTTCTTTGTCTACATCCGGAAATGCAGGTAATCTGAAATCGTTCATAAAATCATCAAATAAGTTTTCTCCCAAAATACTAGGCATCATCATAAGTCATTTCTCCTTCCAAATGTTTAAAATGTATTGTTAGCATCATCGGATAATTCCTGGATGTTGTTTGCTGGAACTTCTGGAGTTTCGATTCGGAATCATATCTTTGATTCTTTATCTTTCTTCATTTGTTCTATTTGTACTATAACACACTTTGTTAGCACTGTCTAGAGGTGAGTGCTAGTTTTTTGATTTTTTTTGCAACACTTTTCAATGTTATACTCCAAGCGGTAACGGGCAACGCCCATGATGTTGTGGCAGTCTGGTTTTTCCAAAATTTCATTACCAATCGCCATTTCCCCAATATCATGCAAAGCACCAGCCAGATACATTTTCTGTACACTTATAGAATCAAACCCTGCATATTTAGCAAAAAGATATTATAACAAATTTTCTATAACATGATCGATATCATCCTGAATGACAATACTTCTCTGTTCCAGTACTTCCGGGTAACAAGGTAATGTAAGATTTACGCTCGCAAATACTGCATCCGGGTTTTCTGCCGCCATATTCCAGAATGGAATTTTTATAACACCAGGAGAATTAAATCCAACTCCTAATTCCAGATATAATACCTTTCCTGTTTTTTAACGATGCAACAGCAAAATTTTCTTGTATATCTTTATTTGTAGCATTTTTCAAAGCATCATCTACCCAGCCATCAGATTCTCCGCCAACATAAACAAAAAGATCACAATCCGATGTTTTCAGAATATCATCCGAAGTCGGCTGATAACTATGTAAGTCTACTCCGTTATCAAGAAGCATCGTAGGATCCATATTCGACGCTTTATCACCGGCAATCTCTTTTACCCAGTCATATTCCGGGAATATTGTTGTAACAACTTTGAGTTTTCCATCATCTGTACTATCAGACTGTTCATTGGATTTCTTTTGACCGCAGCCTGCAAGGCATCCTGCCGCCATGGCTGCCACCAAAAAAATAGAAATAAATTTTTTCATTGAATAAAAAATCTCCGATTTTATTATTGTATTGTAAAAAATCGTACAAAAACAGACGAGTATTCTATTTTACCCGTTTCACCAAATAAAAGGTTATATTCAATTATTCAATCTTACCTTTTGACTTACAAGAGATGTTCTTGCGATAAATAAAACATGATCTGCTATCACCAATACACACATAATCAGTATCGGATTTACAGCTGCATGGACAATTGTACCCGTACTTAAATTTCGCAATGTCTGTTCTGCCTGATGAATATTAGCGCAAACAGGACAAGCTTCACCTGTACAATGATGATTTGCTTCTTCTACAATATAGAAAAGAGAAGCAAATGTAACAAATAAAAATAAGATACATACTGTCACTGATAAAATTCTTTTTCTCTTCGTATTCATTTACTTCTCCTTCCCACGATTCTATTGTGTTTCTACTTTTGTGTTTCTTTGCATTCACTGCACACTCCATAAAATACGGTACGCAGAGCATCCATTTCAAAACCATGTCGGTTCATCATATGCTGCTTCAGACTTTCCACTTCATTGCACTGCAAATGAATCAGCAAAATATCCAAATCATTCTATAAAATAATAATTTTTCTGTTGAGAAATTTAATGTCTAAAAAACTATGGAATCAGAAATAATCATGTTCAAAAAATGTTACTCCAACTAGTAAATTTTACAGATACACAACTCCGTGGTATCTGGAACTGTCTACAAACTACCTACAATGAATTACTCAGCAACTCCTATCAAAAAAAGAAAAAAAGCCTACCATTATCCGTAGAATACTCCACAGATAATAGTAGGCTTGACTCACTCATTAACAGTTACCTCCATTACCGTTACAGCCATGCTTATCTTCACCACAATGATGTTCTCCGCAGGAATGCTCGTGTTCATGATGGGTGCAATGCACTTCCGGATTATAGTTCAGGTTTCCGGCTATATAATTCTTCACTGCTTCGTCTGCATTTCCACTTACACCACCAAACAACTGTTTTCTTCTTGCTAAAATCCAGTATTCATCCATCTGCGGATACCTGTTTACAACTGCCTCTAAAAACTTTACTCCAAGACCCGGTGACGCTCCTGTAATGACTGCTATATTTCCTCCTAAATTCTGGTGTATGGATTTTTATACTGTCCATGTCTGTCAGTTTTTCCATTGCCGTAGCTGATTGCAAATTTCGGACATCTGTGAAGACATCCGAGACACATTTCACATTCTTCTGCTTTCCAGACAGGACAGCCATCCTTCATCTGTATTGCTCCGACAGGACATTTTTTTGCACAAATACCACAACCGACACACATATCTTTGTTTACAGACAAATTCTTTGTTTTTCTCTCTGTCGCATACATATAAGCTGCCGGAATTGCAGTTACCTACTTCGGTAATTTTCTGTCTATAAAATTTCCTTTTCTTTTTGACATTATATTGCCGATAACAAGCTTAAGCTGCTTTTTGCCGTCACTCAGCCATTTATCAACTCTATTCTTATTCGTAAGGTCAAATACCGGTGTCCATGTATCCGGCATAATCACACTATAGTAGGCATCAAAGTTCTGCCCATTATGAGCCATAATCTTCTTCGCCATACTGCCAGCCTCACCTGTCGTTGTTCCATAGCTGGCAAGGAAAAATGTATATCCACAATTTTCAATTCTGAGCTTTCCCAGATATTCTGCAACAATCCGTGGAAGACGCCAGAAATAAGTCGGTACCACCATTCCAAATATTTTTTCATTGGAGAAACAATACTTATCCTCACAGATGCAGTCTACGATAGACATACATTTTTCATCTGTTTTCTCCATAATCTGTTCTGCAATATATTTCCCGTTTCCTGTTGCACTGAAATACAAAATCATTTTCTGTGAGCCTCCCTTTCGACACTGCCAAGTAAAAAGCAAACCGCCTGTAATGCTTCCTCTTTGCTTAATTGCTCCTTCACCAAAAAACATTTTTCCATATCCATGTCTTTCATAATTGCAATCCAGCAATAATCCATAAGATCATAAATGTCATCAAAATAATTATAAAATGTTGACCTTGGATATGTCCTTTAACCGTGCAGGATCATGCATTAATCGAAAAAGCCCAAAAGACTATACATTCAAATTATGACGAAAAAGATCAAAATCATACTGTAGGAGCCGCCATACTATGTGAAAGTCGGAACATCTATGTCGGTGTTAATGACGGGAAACCAGAAAAAATCAAAGCAAAATATCTGCTGCCTTTTGCTTATAATACGGAAAACTAGAAGCAATTATACGATATTAATACGTTTTCCCACCAATACCGCCGCAACCGGCATCACCACTACACAGGCGATCGCACCAAATATCATTAATACACAATTCTGGAACAATATTTTCGAATTTAATAATGTTTCCAGTGTATAATCCTGCATCTTCAGATAAGAAAATAATAATAGTGATTCTCCAAGATACGCAAATAGCAATGTATTCACCGTTGTCCCGATTACTTCTCTTCCGATCTGCATTCCACTTTCTACAAGTTCTGTCAGTTTTATCTCCGGTTTGTGAATACTGACCTCGTAAACGGAAGTGGTAACCGTAAGTGCCATATCTAACACAGCACCTAACGTGCTGAGTATGATCACAGCTGTCGCAACATTTCTCATATTAATATCCAGATTCATATTGTAATATAATACATCATCTTCCACAGCCTGGATTTCATTCAGTCCTCCTGCCTCACTTCTCCACACCACCATATAAATAAAGAAGAACAAGACCGCCATTGTAATCAATACGGCTGTAAATGCACTCTTCGTCTTTTCATTGGTACCATTTTGATAAAATAATGTGACACATGAAATGATGGTTCCTACTCCGACCGTAACCAGAAGTACCGGTGCTCCCGCTGCCATCAGCCAGATAGCCAGGCTAAGCAGCAGCATATTTCCAACCAGTGATATCAATGATATCACACCTCTGTCCCCGCCAATAATCATGATCAAAAATAACAGGATGAATCCCAGTATCATCAACATATCTTCTTCACCTTTCTTATCGTTAATTTCATCATCACAGATGTGATCAGGATAGATACTGGTATTGCCAGTACAATTCCAATACTCTCTATGAAGAATCTGCATAATTCACACGGAATATGTAATTTGATGATCGTCATAAACCGGACACTGTTATTCATCCTGATTACACACATCGGAATCAGGCCACAGCCAAACACGAACAACAATACATTGATCATCGTTCCCATAATATCATATCCAATCTCTCTTCCGGACCGGAATAACTCCCGGAATGTAACTTCTGGCCGCTTCGTAACAATTTCACTCAAAGCTGCCGCAATTGCCACTGTAACATCCATGATTGCTCCAAGTCCGGATAACAGGATCTCCGCATGAAAAATCTCATCCGGATTATCAATGCTTCCCAAATATTCCATCGTAGAATAATCCAGTTCTGCGGTATGACTGATCACTACCTCAAATATTCCCATGATCATTGCCAGTATACATAGTGTTGACAATAAGGCCGCCCATGTTTTCCTGTGAAGTCCATTTAATCCGATCAATGTAGCAATTGCAAAGAAGAGTACCATTTTATTACAGATTGCTACAACATCCGCATCATCACCGCTTTTTAAAAATCCTGCTGAAAATATCACAATATTAATTCCAACCGTTATAATCGTGAGCACGCCTTTCTTTCCTGCGATTGTCATCAGTGCAAATATTAAAAGTCCAAGCAAAACAACAAGTTCTGTATCTCTTTTTACGCTCTGTATGCTGGATCCCACATTGCTTTCAGACCCGTTCAGCAATACTTTATCCCCTTTGTGATATTTCTGTTTTAACATTCCTGTATAGGTATATTCGTTAGAAAAATCAACGATTTTCCCCTTATTCGTTCCATTTAATATCACACCCCGGATTTTTTGCTTATATTTGATTTCCTGTGTTCCGCGGGTGCTTTTATTCTCTCCTGCTATGCTTGTCTCTACTTTTGTAAGTTTTGCAATTGGTGTCTGATACAGCCATGCATCATTCATGACAAATATAACTGCAATCAGATATATCAGACCAAATACTCCATATAATTTTGCTCTTTTGCTTTTCCTTACATATTCCGTTATCTTCGTTGCAACCTGTTTCATTCTTATCATCTTTTCATTTTTTATTTTACCTGCATCTCTGAATTCACAAGGTGACAGTATAATGTATCGTCTCCCGGTTCCTTATACGTTTCAAATGTTCCCTTTACCTCTATCTCTGTCTCATCTTTAGGATATTCATCCGGATATACATGTGACCCATCTCCACAGACAAACTCCAGTCCCTGTGAACAGCAGGCCAGTGCATCTTTTATAATGTTATAATGATAGTATGTTCCAGTTTTTTCGTTTTGTCCAGTATAATATAAGCCATCGATGCAAAGTGTCTTTCCAATATATTTATCTGGTTCTACCATCAGCTGATAAACAGTAGCATAGACCATATCTTTATTCATATTTGTAAGGTCATAATCAACATCACTGCCTGGTGTCTGTTGCCCTCCCTGTCCCTTCGATTCCTGGCTTTTCTCTTCCTGCTGTTTTTTCGTTTCTTTACGTTTTGTATTCTGAGTTTCTTTTTTTTCTGTCTTTTCCTTTACAATTTTATCCACGGAAGAGCCTGTAGTAATCTTCTTGCTTTCTTTTTTTACACATCCAGCTATATTTATCATACAAAAGAGCATACAAACGCCAAGAATAATCCATTTTTTTCTTCTCATATCATCTTCTCCCCATCATCCGTCCTGCTACACAACTGATAAAGAATGCTGCCATATCTGCAGCCACGATAGTCGAGCCAACCGGTGTTCCGGCAAGTATGGATAACAAAATTCCTATAACCGCACAGATAACGGACAATATCACCGAGCACAAAGTTACACAAAAAAAGTCTTAAACACACGCACAGACAGGACAGTCTTCTCCTGTGCATTTATGATTTTCTTCTTTGACAATATAGAAAAGAGAAGCCAATGTCACGAATATAAAGATGATGCTAAACCATGCTGCAAGATGTTTTCTTTTTTCCGTAGTCATATCCTTCTCCTTTCTCATTAACGTTCTTATTTTGGTTTAAGTGTTTTTTCTACACTCATTACAGATTCCATAGAAGACAGTACGTTTGGGATCTAATTGAAAATCATGATGTTCTGTCATGTGTCTGCTCAGGCATTCAATCTCATCACATTGAATATGAATCAGTTTTCCACATTTTTCACACTTGCAATGATAGCAGCTCTCATAATCAGATGTCTCACTCTCTCCTATGTACTCAAAGCAGGCACTGTTTGTACCTTCTACCACATATTTCTCAACCAAACCTTCTTTTACCATCTTTTCCAGCTGCCGGTATATTGTTGTCGTTCCGACTGCAATTTCACGGTCTTTGAAGTATTCTCTGATTTCCTGTACAGTAACATGCTGTCCCTGAACGGATTGCAGAAAAGTATGTAACTCAGTCATCTGTTTTGTCTTATATCTGGCTTTTGCCATTTTGACCTCTCCTTTTCAATTTGTAAATCATTTTTATTCTATCACATGATTTTATCTTGTTAATATAATTTGGAAATCATTTTTAAATTATCTTCATTAGCCCCGGATACTTTTCTGTCCCCACAGATCTATCTGCACTCCATAATAACCGCTTCACATCTGCCATATCCAAGCTGTGAACTGTTCAGACACAACGTGTAATTGCTGGCCTTTCCCCACTTCTGCCCGGTATAAAAGTTATAATTTGTCATGCGCCTTTTATCTGTATCTGCTATCAGCTTTACAGCCTTCTGCTCACTGACATGATATAACCTGCTGATACGCTGTATCTTTTCCGGCATATCTCCATGAATAAACACATTCAGCACATCATCCCTGTCTTTCAGTATAAAATCTGCATTTCTTCCTATAATAACGCAAGATTCCTTATCCGCAAGTTCCAGAATCACCTTTCTCTGTGCTTCATATACCATATCTTCCAAAGATTTTCCCGTGATATCCCGTCCGGCAAATGCATAGGCAAACAATCCTTTCTTTGGCGATAATTCGGCACTTTCCTGAATATAATCCGGTGACAGTCCTGATTCTTCCGCTATCTGATTGATGATATTTTTATCGTAATAAGAAATTCTCTGCTGATCGTAATGATTCGTTTTACCATTCCTGTTTCCTCCTTACTTCAAAACCTTGTTTTTTCTGATTCTCTTTAAGAATACATATCCCACCAGACATGCAATCACTTCCGTGATCGGGAATGCCCACCAGATTAATGCAACTCCCATCTGACCATTTCTGGCAAATATAGAAAAAATTCCAGCCAGTGGTAAGATAATTACAAGCTGTCTCAGAAGTGAGATAACCAGTGATTCCATACCACTGTTCACTGCCTGATAGATTCCCTGATAAGCAACATTAATTCCTGCAAACAAGAAACTTAAAGAAATGACTCTCATTGCACTGATAAAATATGCTCTCGACTGTCCGGCATTAAACAGCGTCGCAAATGCCCCTGGGAAAATCTCTGTGATTGCAATACCCAGAATCATCAATGCAACCGTATAGATCAGACCATATTTGATTCCATCCTGGATTCTCTTCTTGCTTCTCATTCCATAAGCAAATGCAATGATCGGTGTGATTGCATCTCTGAGTCCAAATGCGAGGAACAGCACAAACTGTTGAACCTTATAGAATAATCCATAAGCTGTCTGTGCAGATGGATTGAATTTCAGAATCAGATTCATTACATATACCATAATAGACATCAATGCCTGTGCAATGATGGCCGGAAGGCCAATCGCATAGATTTCTTTTATAATGCCTGCATCCGGCTTCATGTATTTCACATCATGCTCAAATTCTTTATTCAGCTTTATCTGGAAAACAAGCAGTAAAACTGCAGATGCTATCTGACCAATTACTGTCGCATAAGCTGCACCTTTTACTCCCATTTCCGGAACCGGACCGATACCATAGATCATAATTGGATCAAGAATGATATTTACAACAGCTCCGACTACCTGTCCGATTGTGGAATAAAGAGATCGTCCTGTCGCCTGGAGTAATTTTTCAAATAGTGAAAAGAAAATGATTCCAAAAGAAATCACACAGCATATCCTCAGATAACTGACTCCCATTTCAAGTACTTCTGCATCTGTGGTCTGAGATGAAATATAAGCTTTCACTCCAAAAATTCCAAATAACAGACATACCACATAAATAATCACACCAAGGAACAGACTGTTTCCTGCTACCTTTGCTGCTTTCTTACTGTTTCCCTGTCCCAGTGTTCTTGCAAGAAGTGCATTAGTTCCTACACCGGTTCCGATTCCCACTGCAACCATCAGCATCTGCACCGGAAATACTAAAGTCAGTGCATTTAGTGCCGCTTCACTGCCCGTTTTCATATTTCCCACAAACGCACTGTCTACAATGTTATAAACCGCCTGTAATGCCATAGATAAAATCATGGGGATTCCCATCTGGATCATCAGCTTATTTACCGGCATGTCTTTCATCTTGTTACTTTCTTCCATTTTGTTTTCATTCCTCCCTTTTCTGCACAAAAAAATGCAGCTCTGTCGTATAAGTTGGACTTACGCTGACAGGCTACACACTTTTTCATGACAAATATTATGTTTTAACAAATAAAAAACGAGCAGCAGGTAAACTGGATTTACGCTTACTCGCTACTCGTTTGTGACTATTATATTTCCTGTTTTTCCAAAAGTCAAATAAATTTTTTCTGGTATTTTCCCCGAAAAATTATTGTAAAACCTTTGAACTCACATCCGTCTCATTAATAATTATCTTCATGTACTTCAAAGTAGCTCTGTGGATGATTACATTCCGGAGCCTTTGTTCCAACCACGATATGTCCACAGTTACGGCATTCCCATACCTTCACTTCGCTCTTTTCAAATACCTGTGCGGTTTCGATATTTTTGAGAAGTGCACGGTATCTCTCTTCGTGATGCTTCTCAATCTCTCCTACTGCTCTGAAATATGTATATTTATTCCCAAGATACCACGCACTTGTCTGGATGAAGCAGATCATTGCAGAATATGCGGTACTCTTTTTATCCAGTGACAGGGTTGTCTCTGGATTCATCAGACAATAATCCGTCCATGCATCAAAGATTTCTACTCCATATCCGTGATATTCCATAATGTCACAGACTCCCTTCTCTTCCAGACCTTCCACAAAGCCTTCATAACGTTCTTTGCTTGGCGATATCGAGATATCTGCTGTAATATACGCCGGCTGTCTGCAGCCTTTTCCGGCAATATATGCCGCTACATCCTTCATTGCAGAAAATTTATCGATCAGAACACTTCCCATATTCTCCCTTTTCTTTATCTTTCTGTCCATAAAAACCACCGGAACCGTTATGTTTTCCAGAAGTTTTTCACTTGTTGCAGGATTGAAACTGACGTATATAATACCGTCCACCATCTTTGCTTTTAATGCATCCAAAAACTTTTCTTCCTGTATATAGTTATTATCAGTACTTCCAAATAATACGCTATAACCATGCAGAAAGGCCTCATCCTGAGCACCTTTTGCCCTCTCTGGAAATGCATTGTCAATTATATTCCGTATTTTTCCAGATCTACCCTTCCGTTTATCACTTCGACTCCATCCGCCCGAAGAAGTTCTGCCTGCACATTCTGGCCTCCAAATGCAAATGCTCCGGCCAGTTCTCCTTTTGCATTAACTACACGGAAGCATGGAATATGTTCCGGATCCGGATTCTTATGCAATGCATTGCCCACGGCTCTTGCCATCCTGGGTTCTCCTGCCATCTCTGCAATCTTCCCATAAGTTGCCACATGTCCTTTTGGAATACGCTTCACTGCTTCATAGATTCTCTTTGTCGGACTGTCCGTAACCAGATCATAGCTTTCTGCGATCATTCTTTTGATCTCTTCTTCCGGAATGGTCCCATCCAGAATGAGCGTATTCCAGTGTTCTTTATTCAGATGATATCCGGCCGTCACTGACTCATACGCCGAGCGCCAGAAGTCTCTCCACTCCGGATTCACTTTGACATTCAGATTGATATAGCCTTCCCGTTCATATATCCACAGAAATGTTTTTTTACTTCCTTTAATCCGCACCAGCTGCCAGTTCGGATCACGAAATGGCTTTTCTTCATATACATTATAAAATGACATTCCGTATGCTAATGCTTCCTCTCTTGTCATCATATACTTCTTATCCCTCCTGATTTCTGCTTTCAGATTAACAGAAATCAGCATTTCTGTAAACGGTAATGCTCTGGCATTTATGCATATGAATTATTCCTGTAAGGATGACTTCATCGTCTCCGTAACACTTTTCTCCGGTGCAGCACAGATAATAATGTAATAGAATGCCTTACCCTGCCAATATCAGTACTTTTTCAGAAGTTCCTCACATATTCCAATATATTTTTCTGTATAAATACTGCCCTTTTCCCAGATAAAATCAAAATCATGCTGCATTTTAAAATCTGAAAGCCTGATTTCTTTCAATGTTCCGTTCTTAAGTTCATCCGCTACCGCAATTTTGTACATAAATGAAATTCCACAATCTCTTTTTAAAAGCCCGATAATTGTATGCATATTTTCCACTTCTGTATAGTGAAGAAAATCTTTTATCCCCATTCCCCTTGCAAGAAGTAACTCTTCTAAAATATTCCTTGTCCCGGATCCCGGTTCACGTACAAGCAGGCGCTCCTTCACCAGTTCCTGCATCGTTTCCGGCGATTTTACTTCAAATATGTGATCTCTGGCACAAACTGCTATATATTCTTCGGTACTGTAATTTTTATGTTCATAATTTTCCTTCGGATAATTACCCTCTACAAGTGCCAGATTAATAATTCCTTCATCCAACAATGTTAATAGCTGTGTTGTATTTCCATAATGTATGTGTAGATTCATCTCCGGATGACCGATCAGAAAATCTGCTATTTTATCTACAATTGCATATTCTCCGATCGTCATTGTAACCCCTATAGAAAGAGATTCCATCTTATGGGATTCATTTCTTATCTCATTCATAATTGCCAGCTGATCATTTTTCATTGTCATCAGACGTTTTCTGAGTATCTCCCCTGCAGGCGTCAGATACAGTTGTTTATTACAATAAGAAAACAATCTGGTATTATATTCCTTTTCAAGGAAACGAATATGTTGCGAAACTGCCGGCTGTGTAATATGTAATCTTCTTGCTGCCTCTGTAAAGTTCATCGTCTCACATACCGTAAGAAATGTATCTGTTCTAAAATCCAGCATAATTTTCTTCCCTTCATTGTCAATTTGATTTTCACAAATGATTTTATTAATTCTCTTTCATATCTGTCAATAATTTTTTATTATCGTTCAATAATATTATATAATTTTTTATTATCGTTTACCAGTGTTATAATTTCTAATTGGAAACCTGTATGAACTAACAAAAAAATGAGAAAGAGGAAAAAACATGAATTTTTTGAAAAAAAACCTAAACGGTATACTGGTTTGTTTTGTGATTGCCGTACCTTCCTGGCTTCTTGGAAAGACATTCCCAGTTGTTGGCGGCCCTGTCATCGCAATCCTTGCCGGAATGCTGATCACTTTAGTGTGGACGAACAAAGGAAAAGCCGAATCAGGAATCAAATGGACTTCTAAGATTATTCTGCAGACAGCAGTTGTCCTGCTTGGATTCGGAATGAACCTTGGCGTCATCTTACAGACCGGAAAACAGTCACTCCCGATCATCGTATGTACCATCAGTACTTCCCTGATCATCGCATGGCTGCTCCGTAAAATTATCAAAGTACCTTCTAACACTTCCATCCTTGTTGGTGTCGGTTCTTCCATCTGCGGAGGATCTGCGATCGCTGCCACCGCACCGGTCATTGATGCAGATGATACCGAAGTTGCACAGGCAATTTCCGTTATCTTCTTCTTCAACGTCATTGCAGCCGTACTTTTCCCGGTACTTGGAAGCGCACTTGGTTTTGACACAACAGGCGGTGGATCTTTCGGATTATTCGCAGGAACTGCGATCAATGATACCTCTTCCGTAACGGCTGCCGCCTCTACCTGGGACAGTATGTGGAACCTTGGAAGCGAGACACTGAATACTGCTGTTACGGTAAAGCTTACACGTACACTGGCAATTATTCCGATCACACTGGTATTATCCCTGATCCGTGCAAGATCTGCCTCAAAAGCCGGAACTGCTGATTCTTCCGCAAACAAATTCAGCCTGAAGAGAGCATTTCCTATGTTCATCTTATACTTCATCATTGCAGCTATCATCACAACAGTATGTATGAGTATGGGTGTCAGCGCTGACGTATTTGCTCCGTTAAAAGAATTATCGAAGTTCTTTATCATTATGGCTATGGCCGCAATCGGGCTTAACAGTAATGTTGTGAAGCTTATTAAATCCGGAGGAAAACCACTTCTGCTGGGTGCCTGCTGTTGGGTTGGAATTACAATTTTGAGCCTTGGAATGCAGCATGTAATGGGGATCTGGTAATTTTTTTCTACTTAATTCACTAAGCTGGCTACCCGGACTGGAATAAAAGCCGGAAAATCAAGGCTTCTGCCATAACTTTCCGGCTACACATAAAGGTTACCATCCTTTTATTGTCATTTTTCAGACCAGCAATATAATCCCCGGCTTCTCTTTACCTGTTCTGTGCAATCGCGGCATCTACCACATGTTCCAGCAAAATTGAAGTCGTCACTCCGCCGACGCCTCTTGGGACCGGTGTGATTGCCTCCACAATCTTCTCTGCTTCTTCAAAATTCACATCTCCGCAGAGCTTTCCTTCTTCATTCACATTGATTCCTACATCAATCACGATCTGTCCTTCTCGCAGATAGCTTCCATCGATCACTCCTGCTTTTCCGGCCGCTACAACTACGATATCTGCTTCCTTTACTACAGATGGCATGTCCACCGTCCTGGTATGGCAGACGGTTACGGTCGCATTCTTCTTGATCAGCATCATCGCTGCAGGTTTTCCGACTACAAGACTTCTTCCGATAACTACCACTTTCTTACCAGTACAGTCAATTCCATAATGATCCAGTACCTTCATGCAGGCACTCGGCGTACACGGTGCATATCCCATATCTTTTCCCATGAACACACCTGCCATGGAAAGATCGGTAATTCCGTCTACATCCTTTTCTACGGCCAGTGTATTCACGATCTTGTCTTCATTCAGATGCTTCGGAAGCGGTCTGAATAACAGAACTCCGTGGATTTTTTCACTTTTATTTACCTGGTCGATCGTCTTTAATACCTCTTCTTCTTCTGCATCTGCAGGAAGAAGGAATTTCTCATATGCTACTCCCAGTGTCTCACAGCGTTTTGTTGCGCCTCTTTCGTATGCGATGTCATCTTCTCTTTCACCGATACGGATAATTCCAAGTGTCGGTGTGATATTCTGTGCTTTTAAAGTTTCTACTTTTGCTTTGATTTCTTCATTGATAGAAGCATTTACTTCTTTTCCTAATAGTAATTTTGCCATTTTTCCTGCTGCTTTCCTTTTATTTTGTATTTTCTCCGGACATTTCCGGTTTATCCGTCTTTATCTCACTGGATTTTACCGGATACGGCTGTTTACTTCCGCAAATATCCGGTCTGCTTTTGCTTCGTATTCTTCCCGCAGGGAATCTGCCAGATGATTGAGCTCTTCTGCTTTTCTTCTGTCTTTCATTGATTTTGTATTAATATATACATTCAGTGAAGCCCCCTGCATTGCGGATTTTAAAAGTGTTGCTCCGACTCCCGCATCACTTAATGCAATCCGGCTTCCTTTTGCAGCGAATACTTCTACCAGATCAATGCCTCTGGCACAGGTCTTCATAATCTCAATCGGAACACTACATGCCGTATTCAGCGCCTCTTCCATAATCTCTTCCTTTTTGGCAAGCTCTTCCGGCGTAGACTTCGGAAGTCCATATGCCTTACTGAGCGGCTCGAATGCTTCCGCATCCTTATCCATCAGTTCTAAAAATTCTTTTGCAATCTCATCTGCCTGTTTTTTGCATTCGATGATCTCTTCTTCTACATCTGCATAAGTCTTCTTTCCTACAGTCAGACTTCCGACCATATTACCAAGTGCGATCCCGATGGCTCCGGCTAACGCCGATGCCCCGCCGCCGCCCGGAACAGCTGCTTTACTTGCAAGGACTTCTATGAAATCTTCACAGGTCTGGGATTTAAAGTTTCTATTTGGATTTTCCATGTTGTACCTCATTTCTAAAAATCATGGGTACATTATACACTGTGAACTCTTTTACTGCAATACACTAAATTTGGGAGGGAAAATTAAAAAATTCTCCCTCCCAACTCAAAAGCTTCTTTCCAAACACATACCCTGCCGCCGACAGCTTCTTTCAAATACATGACAATTTAAAGTATTTCATTTTTCTTATCCAGGATTGCTCCGCCTGCACTGCACGCCGGGCAGATACAATATTTACCGCCGTTCGCTTTAGATGCCTTTCCGAAATCCTTAAAGCAAAAGATTTTTCATATCACTCCACTTTAAGGATTTCATTCATTTTTATATTCCCAGGACAATCTTGATCAGCAATAACGCCAACACCAGCAGGATGATCGGCTTAATGATCTTTACGCCGTTCTTCACAACCATATGTGCGCCAAGATAATGTCCGGCAATGCTGAATACCGACGCCGAAAGTCCCAGCACCCAAAGAATCTTTCCTGCAAGAATAAATGTGATCAATGCCGATATATTCGATGTCAGATTGACGACCTTCACATTACCGGTTGCCTTCTCCATATCAAGCTTTCCTAATTTTGTAAATGCAAGCAGTAAAAATGTTCCGGTTCCCGGTCCGTAGAATCCATCATAGATGCCGATCACAAAAGAACATGCTGCCATGATCAGATACTGTTTTTTTCTGGTAAATCCTTCCGGTATCACCGGTTTCAGATCCTTGTCCCGCAATACACAGAATGCAACAACAGGAAGCACAAATACCAGTACCGTCTTAAGTACTTTGTCACTGATGATCAGCGCCAGGTTCGCCCCCGCAATTGAACCCACAAATGCACAGGCTACCGTACCCGGGACTAAAAATATGTCAACACATTTGCTCTTCACCAAGTGCCATGTCGACACCGCTGTTCCAGTCGCTGATGATAATTTATTTGTCGCAATCGCATGGTGTACCGGAATCCCTGCGAACATATATGCCGGTAATGAGATCAATCCGCCACCTCCGGCAATCGCATCGACAAATCCGGCAAGAAATACCAGTGGACACACGATAAGGAATTCATGTAAATTCATATGTTTCTCTCCTTCATACTCTCAAATCCATAAATTAATCTATCGCATCCATATATTCATGTCAAGTTTTCAGGAGATAATTCTTATTCTGCTCTGCTTCCGGATACATGGCGATTTACATTCTTCACCAGATCCAGTACGATATTGAGCACATAGTCTTCACCAAGCGAAGTATCGATACACATCTGATAATTACCGGACATCCCCCATATTCTTCTCGTATAGTATCTATAATTGTCTGCACGTCTTCTGTCAGTCTGTTCAATCCTGCGTTTTGCCGCTTTTTCATCCAGACCATATCTTTTCATTACCGTCTGAATTCTCGTCTTAAGCGGGGGTATTGCCCGCGAGAAAGCGATGTGTGACTGGCTAAAGAACTGTATCCGGTTATGCAAAAGCAGATCTACATTATAAATTCTACTTCAATATCCTTATTTCCAGGAATCCGGTACTGCTCTTCCACGTCAGATCCCCAGCTGTCGATTCCGCCTACACCACGAACCGCTCCATAGATACAAAGTACCGTTCTTCTTTCCGGCGGCAGTTCTTCCTGATGCGTTGCATTCTCAAGCTCTTCTGCAGTATAAGGAAGACATGAAAATGCAAACGTGGAATGATTGATCTCACTGCCCGCCCGGAATGTAAGTCCACTTTGTTCTATATGACGATTCCGGTTATCCAAAACCGTACTTCTCTTCACTGTCACCCACTCGGTATCCATATGCATGCCACATTCCTGCGGAACCAGATACGGTGTAACCGGAAGACCCTCTACTTCATAAATTCCGTGAATACCCCCGGCTTTTCTATCCGGATATGTCTCACCCGATAATCCTTCATAAACGAATCCGTCTGCCTTTGTCGGCATGACAAAGCGCATACCGAATGCAGGGAGCTCCGGCATTCCCTCTTTCCCGTAATAGTGCGCTCTTACTCTGACATTTCCATCAGCAAATACCAGATACGATACCTTTACCTGTGTTGACGGAACAGTTAATGTCTCATATGTAAATATAACTTCCACACGTTCCGCAGTTTCTTTATCCGAATATTTATTATTTACCGGTGCGCTCGGTTTTTCTATCTTGGTTCCGTCTATCCGTACCTGGATATCCACACATTTCTGGAAGATATCGGCAGTCATCCACATACCGGCTCTAAACGGGAATCCATTTCCACGATCATTGTCTGTGGTTGCTCTCCAGAATGTCGGCTTCGGTGTGCGATACAGCCATTCCTTTCCATGCTTTACCATGGATTCCAGACCGCCTGTCTGATAAGAAAAGATCAGATGAAAGTCTTCTCCGTGTACTCCAAGTGTTACATCTCCATAGACGATTCCTAATTTTCCTCTATCTGCGTAATCCATAGTAATGTCTCACCTCCTGCATTGCCGGCTTTTCCGTTCTGTCCGCAAATAAAATTCCATTTCCCGAAAATTCATAATCCGATGGCCTGTCATCAAAGTCACCACCATAACGCAATACATCACGTCCTGTCACTTCATCCTTCACGAACAGTGCCTGATCGATATAATCCCAGATGAAGCCTCCCTGATAATCCTCATACTGATCCAGTAATCTGATATAAGATTCCATTCCTCCCAGAGAATTTCCCATATCATGCATATATTCACATAAGATAAATGGTTTCTTCGGATTATTTTCCAGATATTCTTTTATCTTCTCCGGCGAAGCATACATCTGGCTCTCCATATCAGAAATTAAATCCTCATAAGGCCGGTTCTCTGCCACGCCCTCGTAATGCACAAGTCTGTCCGGATCTTTTTCTTTATAGTAACGGTTCATCTCCACCAGGATATCACCGGCATACGATTCATTTCCAAGTGACCAGAAGAGTACCGACACATGATTCTTAAATGATTCAAAGTTCGATACTGCCCTGTCTAATGTACATCCTCTCCAGCATCCGATACTTCCCGGAACATTCCACGACGGTTCAATCACACCTTGTTTCAGCCACGATCCATGTGTCTCCAGATTTGTCTCTGCCATCAGATAGATCCCCGCCTGATCACATCTGTAATACCATGAAATATGATCCGGATAATGGCAGGTTCTGACTGCATTGATATGATTGCGTCTGATACATTCGATATCCCATTTCTCATCAGTTTCGGTAATACATCTTCCGCTTCTGGCATTCCATTCATGCCGGTTTACACCATTGATGATCAGACGTTTTCCATTCAGCAACATCTTTCTGCCTTTTAATTCTATCTTACGGAATCCAATCTGATATGGAACCACTTCTACTGTCTCGCCTTTTTCATTCTGAACTTCTATCAGAAGCTCATACAGATACGGATCTTCATTGCTCCATGCATGTACGGATTCTTCTAATTCATAACGGAACTGGATCTCATTGTTCACTGATCCTTCTACCGGAAGATTCTTCTGGATCACCGGGTTGTTCAGATTCTCCGTTTCATCCAGTAATACATGATTTTCATCACTATGGATATCTCGCAAAGAAACTTTTATTTTACCCTGGATATTATTTTCTTTCTTTTTCTGTGATAATCGGATATCCAGCTCCAGTTCTGCCTTTCCATCTTCCGGATGATACTTCGGACGGATCCACAGATCTTCAACATGAACCGCCGGTATTCCGTACAGGTTCACATCTCTGAAAATACCAAAAAACCGGAAGAAATCCTGGTCTTCCAGAAATGCCGCCGTACTGCGCTTATGTACTTCCACTGCCAGCAGATTATCTTTATCTTTTACATATGGTGTAATATCAAATTCCGAAACCGTAAAGCTGTCTTCTGCATACCCCACGAACTCTCCGTTCACCCATACATAGAATGCCTGTTCCACACCTTCAAAACTTAAGATGATCCTCTTTCCTCTCAGTCCGTCATTCAGATCAAACTTCCGGATATAAGAACCTACCGGATTATATTCGGCCTGGCTGAACATACCTTTCCCTTTTTCTTTTCCATATCCTGCCGGTCTTCTGTAAATATGTCCTTCCCACGGATACATCGTATTGATATAATGAATCTTATCGTATCCCGCCAGTTCTATATGCTGTGGCACTTTCATTTCATCAAAATTTTTACAGTTAAACCATTTCTGATAAAAATCAGCCGGACGTTCCAATGCATTCACTGAATAGTGGAACTTCCAGATTCCATTTAACGATTGTTTTAACCGCTGATTCTGCTTCTTATAATCTTCTTTATTCTCATAAAACTTATGATCACTGTGTGCATCCAGACGATTCACACGAAATACCTGCGGATCATCCAACCATCTGATGTCTGCTTTCATTTGCCTTTTGCACCTCCATTTATTTTTCTCTCTCATCTATCAGTAAACTTTTTCCAATGCAGGGGATTTAATACCCGAGTGCTTCATTTCTGTTCATCCAGAAATGAATCCCCGTCGTGGAATCCATCCATCTGTCCTCGTTAAAATCTTTGACCTCCACCCACTGTCCTTTTCTGTATACAAAATTCTCATCGACCAGCGACCAGGCTTCTTCGAATTCTTCCGTTTCATCAAAATTTTTTATCGAAAGTACCTTTGCCTTGCTGCACCGGCAAGAAGGACGTGTTGCCGAAGTCCGTTTAGCATCTGCCGGGATCAGAAGCTGTACCACTCTGTCATTCACACATTTCTTATAGCCAAGGATCGGTCCGGTCTCCGGACAGTGCATGCGGAACCACTGCGTTGCTTCATCTGACTGAATGTCATCCAGCTTCGCGTGCTCCAATACTGCCCCGTAAAGGTTGGCTCCTTTGATGTTGCATTCCCGCATATCACATCCACGGAATGCTGCCGTCTTCATATTTGCATTCTGAAAATTTGCACCATGCAGGGAATTGCCGTCGAATAATGCATTTTCCACACTGCAGTTTTCAAAATTCACACGTTCCAGATTTACATTTTGAAAGGAACTCAATGTGAAGTCCATATTATGCAGATTCATTCCGCTTAGATCCATGTCTTTGAATTCACATTCACGAAATACCGGATGCTCTCCCGCATCTCGCGATTTCATAGCTTTCAGAAGTGTCTCTTTCGTTATCTCTTTCATAGCATTACACCCCTTCACTCCCGTATTATCTATACAATTTGCTTTTTTTACTGATAGTTTTATTATACCGCAATTCTTAACAAAAGAAATCCCCAAAATACCATATCATCCGGTATTTTGAGGATTTTATTTTCATATTAACAAATGCAATATAATGATTTTTCAGCTGTCCGCAGATTCCTAGTTCAGGAAATCTTCATCATCAAAATAGTTGATTCTCATAGCAGCCTTTACATCTTTCAATGTCTCTGCTGCTTTCGCCTCAGCTACCCTGCTTCCTTCTTTCAGGATTTCGAATACTTCCGGAAGCTTCTGCTCCCATTCTTTTCTTCTTGCACGGATTGGTGCCAGCTCTGCCTGAAGAACCTTGTTCAGGAATTTCTTCACTTTGACATCACCCAGACCTCCACGCTGATAGTGTGCTTTCAGTTCATCCAGATTCTTATATTCCGGCCAGAATTCTTCGAAATATTCATCCTTGCAGAATGCATCCAGATAAATGAATACCGGATTGCCTTCTACCTGTCCAGGATCTTCCACGCGCAGGTGGTTCGGATCTGTGAACATGGACATTACTTTCTTCTTAACAACATCTTCTTCATCAGAAAGATAGATACAGTTTCCAAGTGATTTGCTCATCTTGGCCTTTCCATCGATACCCGGAAGTCTTAAGCATGACTTGTTAGATGGGAGTACGATCTCAGGCTCAGTCAGAGTCTCTCCATATACACTGTTAAACTTGTGAACAATCTCTTTACACTGCTCGATCATAGGCATCTGATCTTCTCCAACCGGAACTGTTGTCGCGCGGAATGCCGTGATATCTGCAGCCTGACTGATCGGATAGCAGAAGAAACCAACCGGGATACTTGCCTCAAAGTTTCTCTGCTGGATCTCAGCTTTTACCGTAGGATTTCTCTGTACTCTGGATACGGTTACCAGATTCATATAATAGAATGTTAACTCTGTCAGTTCCGGAACCATGGACTGAATAAAAATGTGACATTTCTCAGGATCGATTCCGCATGCCAGATAATCCAATGCTACGTTCATAATATTCTGACGTACCTTCTCCGGATGTTCGGCATTATCAGTCAATGCCTGCGCATCTGCGATCATAATATAAATCTCGTCATATTCTCCTGAATTCTGTAATTTTACACGTTCTTTCAAAGAACCTACATAATGACCAACGTGAAGACGTCCTGTCGGTCGGTCACCAGTTAAAATAATCTTGCTCATCTTACTTATCTCCTTAGCATATATTTCAATAACCTGTATGGGTATACAAATTCATTGTCTCTAATTATTTTATTATAATTCTTTCTAAAGTGAGCGTCAATACAGAAAAAATGCATCATTTTACCTTTCCTGAATTTTTATCTAAATCCTTTTGGATAAAATGATGCATAACAATTTATAAATTATGCTGCCCCTCTGCTTCCGTTCTTACACGCAGCTTCGAATTCTTTCAATTTTCTTTTTGCCTCATTGCTTAGATTCTTTGGTACATCTATCTGAACAGTCACATACTGATCTCCATATCTTCCTGCATCCTTCATAGACACGATTCCTTTACCTTTTAACCGAATCTTTGTTCCGGACTGTGTTCCCGGATTAATCTTGCACACTACCCTTCCGGTAAGCGTCTGTACAACTGCTTCACCACCTAATACTGCTGTGGTAAACGGAATCATGACAGTTGAATATACATCCATATCTTTTCGTTCAAACCCCGGTCGTTTACCAACTCTCACTTTCAGCAACAGATCTCCTGCCTTGCCTCCTGAAAGTCCAGGCATTCCTTTGCCACGCAGACGGATACTTTTTCCGTCACTGATGCCGGCCGGGATATGCACTTTCAGTGATTTTCCTGCTGCATTACTGCCCTGTGCGTCTGACAGCCGGATGACTTTATCTCCTCCAAATGCAGCCTCGTCAAATGTCACATCTATCTCAGCGGTCACATCGGAACCATCCTGACGGAAATTTCCTCCTCCGCCGAATCCATGATTTCCAAATCCATTTCCGAATCCGCTGCTTTCATAACTTCTTCCGGACGTACGTGTCCTTCCTGATCCACTATTTCCAAATCCGCCAAATCCATGGAACCCGCTTCCGCTGCCTTCCGAGAATCCGCCGCCAAATATATTCTTCAGGATATCGTCCATATCGCCGCCTTCGAAATGATATTCATGGAAGCTTCCATTCGGTCCGGTATAACTGTAAGTACCGCCGCCAGGTCCGTTTCCATAGCCATATGCTCCACTGCCGCCTGCACTGCCATCAAAAGCTGCATGGCCAAACTGATCATATAATTTCTTTTTCTCCGGATTACTCAGCACATTATAGGCTTCTGTCGCTTCCTTGAACTTTTCTTCTGCCTGTGCATTTCCGGCATTGGTATCCGGGTGGTATTTCTTGGCCAGTTTACGATATGCTCTTTTTATTGTACTCTTGTCCGCACTCCTGCTGATTCCAAGAACATCATAATAATCTCTTTTTGCCGCCATAGTTCTCCCTCCCGTCATTTATTCTATATTATTTTCTATTATCTTCATCTATGTGAACAGGATTTCGTGGAATATGTGAGCTTCTTACGTTATCCTGATTATTTTCTCTTTATGATATTGTACCCCACAGGCTTAACACCTGTGGGGTACGTTTACTCTTTTGCCATACAGGCTATACCGTCACTTATCGTTTCCCGCATCTGCCTGTCATTAACCTTCGATTGAAATGTAATGTTTCTTCTCTTCTACCGGTTTTGCTTCTGCTTTCGGAACACTGAAGGAAAGGATTCCACTTTCATATTTCGGATGTACATCCTCTACAGTTACATGTTTTCCTACATAGAAGCTTCTGCTCATGCTGCCTGCATAACGCTCTTTTCTAATGTAGTTACCTTTCTTATCTTCCTCATCTTTGTCCAGTCCTTTGGCTGCACTGACGGTAAGTACGCCGTCTTTCAGTTCCATCTGGATCTCATCTTTCTTAAATCCCGGCAAGTCAATGTCTATCTCATATGCATTCTCTGTCTCTTTTACATCTGTCTTCATTAAGTTCTTTGCGTGTTTTCCATACAGTTCTTTGTCAACATTCGGGAATGTTGGGAATGAAAAATCGTTCATAAAGTCATCAAATAAGTTTTCTCCAAAAATACTAGGCATCATCATAAGTCATATCTCCTTCCAAATGATAAAAATTTATAATTAGCACGATCGGAGAATTCCGAGGTGTTGTTTGCTAGAACTTCGGGATTCCGGATGTTTGAATCTTGTATGAATGCTGTCGGCTTCATATCTTTGATTCTTTATCTCTCTTCCTTTGTTCTATCTGTACTATAGCACACATTATTAGCACTGTCAAGAGATGAGTGCTAATTTTTTTAAAAAATTTGTGTACCCGTAAAATGAAAAATCTACTTCCATATTTCATCCACAACATATTCCCGGCTCCGGGTATGCAGCACTTTTTCTCCTGCCATTCCAGTAAAAATATGATCTAGCGCGGCAGTACCCATCATTGATAGTTTCTTATGATCGCATAGTTACGAAAAAGGCAAGTATCTTTTTTTGTGATACTTGCCTTTCTGAAATATTAATTTTATCAACCAGATATTCTCCATCTGCTTTACTGTCTATTCATAATTTTCTCTATTTCTTCTCATCCAACAACATCACACCCTGCGCCGGATTCTTATCAATCGCACCAACAATCGGATGTGGTACATAACACTCTTCCAGATATGCAATGCCTTCTGCTGTCAGTCGAATGTTCAATGTACCTGCCGCATCATCCAGATACTGCATCTTCGTTGCACCGATAATCGGCGAAGTAACACCTTTTGCCCACTGCCATGCGATTGCGATCTGCGACATCTTACACTGATACTTTTCTGCAAGTTCGTGTACGCGGGTGACAATCTTCATATCTGCGTCTTCCATACAGTCATATTTGCCAACCGCAACTCTGTCCGTTCTTCCTCTTAAAGATTCGGATTTCCATGTCGGTCTTGCAAGGTGTCCTGCTGCAAGCGGGCTATATGGCATCAGTGAGACATTCATCTGTTTACAGATAGGAATCAATTCTCTTTCATCTTCACGGTACAGTAGATTATAATGATTCTCCATTACAGAAAATGGTGTCCAACCGTGTTCTTTTGCCGCAAGCTGCATATTATGGAACTGATATCCATACATGGCAGATGCTCCGATCGCACGTACCTTCCCCATCTTCACCAGATCATGAAGCGCTTCCATCGTCTCTTCAATCGGCGTCTCATAGTCAAATCTGTGAATGATATAAATGTCCAGATAATCGGTTCCGAGACGTTTTAATGTTCCATCAATTTCCCGGAAGATAGCTCCTTTGGAAAGTCTTCCTTCATTAAAATATACTTTCGATGCAATCACTACTTTGTCTCTTGTTGTATGATTCTTTAATGCTTTTCCAAGGTATTCTTCACTTGTTCCTGCCGAATATCCATTTGCTGTATCAAAAAAATTGATTCCAAGATCCAGTGCATGTGCCACCATCTCATCCGTCTGCTTCTCATCCAGTGTCCAGTCATGCATCGTTCCGGCTTTTCCAAAGCTCCTGCAGCCTACACATAATTTTGATACTTCGATATCTGTATTTCCAAGTTTCGTATATTCCATATGCCTCTTTCCTCCATGTTTATGTTTTCTGACATTCAGACTGTTCATCTTCGAACTTATCACTGTTCAAACCGGATATGATACAGGCGGTAACCTGTCTTCAAATCTATCCCTTCTTTCATTCTGACACGTTGTCACTACCTGTAGTGTAATTCTTTTCTGACATCATGTCAATACCACTTTCAAAGATACAGCGAATCCGGCACCTACATGACCTTCCACTGGCAGTTCCTTGCAAATGCATAGAAAAAAGCGGATCATCTACCGACAATCCACTTTCTCTCTTTCTTTACATACATCAATCCATCCACATGCCCCGGCAACGTCTTCCAGTTCTGCAATCGTAAGTCTGACTGCACTGTGGTCATTACCAGCTGCAGGATATACCGTCTCAAAACGTTTCAGAGACTCATCTAGATAAACTTTAATTCCATCTTTAATTCCAAATGGACACACACCGCCCGGGGCATGTCCGATATATTCTTCTACTTCATCGAATGGAATCATCTTCGCCTTCACATGAAACTGATCCTTATATTTACGGTTATCAACCTTCGCCGTTCCCTCTGTCAGGATCAGGATTGGTTCTCCATCAACCAGAAATGACATCGTCTTTGCGATCATTCCCTGCTCTACACCGAGAGCTTCTGCTGCAAGCTGTACCGTCGCACTTGATTCTTCCAGTTCAATCACGTGATCTGCATAACCTTTTTCTTCCAGATATTTCTTTGCTTTTTCTAATGACATGATCCATATCTTCCTTCCTGCATCTATACTTTCTTTTTATTATACTACTTCTATACTGCTTCTTCATTCCTTTTTATATCGGTTAATTCACTCCACAACTCATGTTTCAGTAGGATAGCAGCCATCAATGCTGTCAGGAAATCAGAAACAGCCTGTGCGGCCAACACACCATGATATCCGATCATATGCGAAGCAATAACGATCACAATTCCATAGATCACACCCTGACGGCTGACTGATAACAAGAATGCTCCCATTGCTTTTCCCGCCGACTGGAATACACAGGTCGTAACCAGAACGACTGCCATAAACATCATTCCTGCTTGCTGTAGACGTAACATCAGCACACCCGAATCTACAATCTCCGGTGTCTTCATGAATACACGGATCAAGGGTCTTGCACCAGCGGATAAGATTACTGCCAGTATAACTGCCAGACCACATTCGAATTTATAACAGAATGCGAGAATCTCTTTCAGACGTTTCTTATTCCTTGCCCCATAATTATAACCAACCAACGGTTGACATCCGAACGCAAATCCAACCAAAATCAACGCCGCGATCATATTTACTTTCATCACGATTCCCATCGCCGCAACTTTATTGTTTCCATATACAAGCAGACTCCTGTTTGTAACAGTAACTGCAAAACTCTGCATAAAGTTCGTGATCGATGCAGGAATTCCGATTGCCAGGATCTGTCTGAATTCTTGCATGTTAATATGCATATGTCCCGGATCAATCGACAGCTTTTTACTCTTTTTCAAATATATCCACACATAATAAGCGTCCGTCACAATATACCCGATGATTGTTGCAATCGCGGCTCCGCCGGCTCCCATACCCAGTACCGAAATAAAAATAGGATCTAATATAATATTCACTACTGCACCAAGGACGGAACCTTCCATGGATGCTTTCGAAAATCCTTCTGACCTGAGCTGGTTGTTCGGTGTAAATGATACAATAATAAATACAGAACCCAGCACCAGATATGTATAGTACTGTGATGCATATTTGTAAGTATTTGCATCCGCTCCTAATAAATGCAGCATCGGTGCACGGAAGATCAGAAGTAATACCGTTACGATCACTCCGCAGATAATTGCTCCATAAAAACAGAAGGAACTGATGCGTTTTGCATCCTCATCTTTCCTCTGTCCGAATAATCTTGCGATCACGGAACTTCCACCCAGTCCGAAGATATCTCCAAGTGCAATCATAGCCGTGAACATCGGTGCTCCAAGTGACACACCTGCTACCAGATTCGTATTTCCCGTTCTTGCAATGAAGAATGTATCTACCATATTATAGACCAGTGAAATGACCATACTGAATACCAGCGGTAATGCCATATTAAAATATGCCTTATGTACCGGCGCTTTTTCAAAAAGTTCGTTTTCCATATATCTGTAAACCTCCACTATGATTTCATCTGAAATATTCCATTTCTACTACAATATATTTATGGTTAATATCCCTTACAGCCAGTAAGGAATTATCCATCTTGTTGCTTAAGCTGTATAATGATGGAGCAA
>OCTW011619252.1_pt1 | contig 61016 bp, 43 predicted proteins | sample 1539671 | NCBI WGS metagenome assembly OCTW01 (sample SAMN02144230, study PRJEB22623) | gut metagenome | biome: sheep rumen | host: Ovis aries | place: New Zealand | reverse complement strand
GTAATGATAGTTATACGCTAAAACTAGCATGATGAGCATGCCGATAATAATACCGATAATGCTACCAAGTGGTCCGGCCTTACTTAAAAATGAACTACCAGTGACCACAAAAGAGCCCCAGCCGATAGCTGTACCAATTGATAAACCCAAGGCTCCAAGAGCGGATACTTTTTTCTTTTTTAATCTATCCATCTTTATTTAATATTTTCTTTAATGTTATCTAACTGTGGAGCGCATGCTTCTATTTCTTCTTTAGGAATAGAAATGAAGATATCCACTAATTCTTCATCATATTTTGTTCCCGCTTTTTCCTTAATATTTGCGATGGCTTCTTCATAGGTTTGAGGTCTAGAGTACACTCTTCCCATGGTAATCGCAGAATAAGCATCAATAATAGCGATCATCTTGCTAGGGAATGGGATAGAATCAGCTTTTTTAAAATAATAGCCTTCCCCATCCACTCTTTCATGATGATATAAGATCCAGTCCGCAATATAATCAAAAGATTTAATAGGTCTTAATAATCTAACACCAACTTGAGGATGGGTATGCATTATTTGTTGTTGTTCTTCGGTTAGATTACCTTCGTTATTTAATATTTCTGTTGGCAATTCTAATTTACCAATATCATGGAATAAGGCCGCATATTCTAAAGAGATAAGATTATAATCACCTTTATAGTGACGTGGTAAATGTTTATAAAAGACTGTCATTAAATTTTTAACATGTAAACTATGTCCTCGGAGACTAGGTGCTCTTGAATCAATAACACTGATTAATACCTGAGCAATCTCAAGCGATCTTTGTTTTGATGTTTTAATTAAACGATTTAATAAAACAATGACAAGTGTTACAAATAAACTACCAAAGAATAAGATAAGGGCGGTGACCAAATTAGGATCAGCGTATATTGCAACATAGATATATCCGATTAAAAAGAAGATGATAAGAATTAGTCCGATGATAATCATCGTACTATCTCTTTTAACACCACCAGAAATAACATCTTTCATCCTAAATGCAAAAATAATATAAAAAACAATGTTCGATACCATGTTAATAGCGCCAAGCCAAATTAAAGTTAAAATTAATGTTCCCATACCAATATCCTATTATTAATCATTATAAGCGTATTTTATAAAACATTTATCTTTTTTTATAAAAAAACCTATGATTAATATGACTTTTTTGATAGGGAAAAACTTAGTTAAATTACTGTGAGAATCTAACTATATTGCGGATAAATACTTTGCTTCCAAAGAAACGTTTCCTGCTATCTATCAACTAAATGTTATTTTGCATTTAAATAATACAATTTGCCTTTAGTGGCTTTTCCGTTATCAACAACCATGTTTTTATTTGCCAAGGAAGAAATAACAGTAGAAGCATATTGTCTTGATATTTTAAGAGCTTGAGCAACTTGAGCGACACTGACGCCACTATTACCAGCGTTTCCAATAACATCCATCACTTCTTGTTCAATTTCTGGAAGGCTGTTGTTTTTAGAATAGGTAAACTTTAAGATAAGGGTCGTATTTTCCTCTGGGTAAGAGCTCTCGATTATGATTGGATTCAAATATCCATTCTTTTTCATTGCATCATACATCTTTGGAATTCCGGTTCCGGATTTATCAGCCACTCCAATTCTTCTAAAGAAAGTGATAATTGCATGATTTCTTGGAATAGATATACCGCCATTAATGGCTTGTTCTTTTCCTACTCTCATCTTTCCGGAATTGGTAATGCTTAAACTATCAATAGTTCTAATAATCTTAAGAGGCATATTTAAGAAGAATGAGTGATTAGAAAAAGCGTTAGCTAGAGCTTCTTTAAAGCAATCAATCATCAATGCCTTACCAACATTTTGTCCGTTAATAGAAACATAGCTTGATGGGATATCTGAATATAAATCTTTGAACACCATTTGATAAAAATCAAATAAGTTTCCAGACCAAGTTGGTTCATCACTAACAATTCTATTGTCCCATTTGCTATTACCAGTAACATTTCTTTGATAATCAAGTAGATAAGAGGGGAAGACAGTGACAATCTTCGAATAATCAGTTAAAAGAAGCACACCAGCGTTTGTTAAGACTTGTTTTCCTTGCTCGTTATTTATAAGAATTCCAGTTTTAACAAGGAAATCACGATCATTCAAATCAGAATAGATGTTATTTGGATATACAGAATTTAATTCAGCACGGTATTCCTTAAGCGTTGCTTTATTAACATCATCAAAAGAATATTCTTTGATATTTGGTAGTGAATCATAACTATCATCATTATTATCGTTCAAATAGTATTTGATTTGGTTCTTTGTTAGTGGATAATCACCATCATTACTTCTTCCATAACTTTCAGAAATCGAACCATTTAAATACACAGGTTTAACATTCTTCGGAGCTTCAGGAACAATGATTTTTAACACCTTCTTATTCTCGTAAGTTAGCGTTTCAAAATTTTCGTCACTTAGAAGAGGATAAGAAAACTTAGTTTTATTATGAATAGTATTTAAAATGTCTTTCTTATATTGTTCTTCATTACTAATACCAACAACGATGTTTTGTGGACTATTCTCAATCACACCTAAATAAATGATTCCTCCATCAGTGTTAGCAAAAGCAGAAAGAGTTTCATATAAAGACTTAGGGACACTATTCTCTGCTTTTTTTAATTCAACATTTTTCTTTTCAAAAGCGTTTAATACATCATCCATTTTATTGTCCCCCCTATCGTTCTGATTACATTTTTTCATTTGTCAACTGATTTGTCAACTGATTTGTCGCATTTGTCAACTATTTGTCAACTGATTTGTCGCATTTGTCAACTGCAGTTTGTTGACAAATCGATGTAAAGACTTTGTCTTTAAGTTAGTTGACATATAAAAACTAGCGGTGACCCACTAGTTTTCAGTTTATTGATGTAGATTATTTAGTAGCCTTCTTTTTCTTTTGGCTTAAGAAGAGGACAATAAATAACGATGAAACGGTTACTAATGTCACCATAACGATAACATTTGAGTATGATTTGGCTTCAACATTGAATCTAATGGAATCACCACTATTAGTTAAGCCCAATCTAGTTCTTCCATACTCTACACCTTGAGCAATTGTGAATGTTCCTTCGCTCGTTGTGTATTTAACACCAGCAATATAATATTTAACATTACCTGGTAAATCGTTGTCGTAACGTTCGATTAAATTTCTTAATGCTTCAGTGTTATTGCAGTAATCTTTCACCATATCATTCCAATCTGCTTCGAAATGAGGACGTGTGTCCATAATATGCATACTACGTGTTTCTTCACAGCTGTTATAGATGTCATTGCCTTCTGTAGTGATTGTAACTTCATATTCACCTGGATTAACTGGTTGATTACTACTAACGCCACCACTTCTAACGTTTCTATAAGAAACAGTGAATCCTGATGCGTAAGGATAACGGTAATAACCACGTTGTCCGTTTCCATCATATTGAATTTCGGAATAATTTCCCCATTCAATTTCTGGATCAAGTTTTTCGAAGTTAACAGCGAATTCTCTGATGATAACTCCTTTTGGAGCAGGTTCACTTCCGATATATGTCATACGAATATATCGAGCGGTAACTGGGCTATCAAACTCTTTGTAAACGTTTGGTTCATATTGATATGTTCCTACATCAGTCCATGTAGAGTCGTGGTCAACACTATATGAAAGTTGACCATTAGCAAGCATGTCATCACATCCATCTACTTTTTGAGCGTCTGAATTGTTAATAAATCCACCTTGAAGGAAAACAATGTTATTAATTTGTTTAGGCTCTCTTAAATCGATTTCAAAATATGTTCCACTTGAGAAATGAAAGTCATACCAAATAACGGTGTTAAGATCACCATCAACTGGATTGCCAGTGCTTGAATGATCAGCGCGTGGAAGTACTAATCCATCACCATGGGCGCTGAAAAGAGGATTGCCATTATTAACTGTAAAATATCTAATTGCATTCCAACCAGCACCATATGTCTTTGATAATCTCACATATCTTGCTGTGACTGGTGTATCTAAAACGATGACATCACTTTCAGGATTTCTATATTCAGCAACTAAATCAGTGAATTCTTCATCCGCTGCTGCTTTATATTTGATACAAGCATTAAAAGCATCTTTGCCATCAGATTTACCTGTCATAAAACTAACGTCATTAACATCAATGTCTTTTCCAAAATCTAAAGTAATGGATTCGATTCTACCTGCAAACCAGGCATAGCTGTCTTTGCTGTTGTCTAAAATGTCTGTTACAAAACCTTCATTAAGCTTTTCCGCTGGGTTTTCTGATGGAAGTTCAACAGAAATAGCCGGTTCATTTGCGTTTTTAGTAACAAATTCAAAATCACCAGCAATGACCCAACCATATACATTTGTAATAACCACTTTAATAGAACTTGTGGAAACTGACCCTAAGTAGAACTGTTGTCTATTATAAGTGTTTTGGAAATTATAGAGCGCATCGCCTTCGACATATGTTGATCCATTCCAATATTGAACTTTGGCACCAAGAATGTGATCGGTTGATGATGTCTCACGTTCGGGTGCGTTTGTGTAATAAATTGCTGATAGATTAACTTCTTGATTAAAATCAAATTGAATATAAGATGAATTAGCGGTCGCGCTTTCGAATCTCGCAAATGTTACAGGATTATTGTCAACCATATTTGCTAAGCATGTATTTTTATTGCCAAGATCACTTGGTAAATATGATGCACCAAAGCCTCCAAAAGAGATTCTTTGAATCATATCATCTGCAAATGTTCCTTGGTTGATTTTAATTTCTGCAAATTGAACCCAATAGGATGTTCCACCGTGTCTATTATCATCATAACTATGAATACGTAATTGAGTTGCAGAAACTCCAAATGCTTTGAGATTAATGGTATTCAATGTGTTATCACGAAATTCTCCTAAAAACATCCAGTGTTTATCATCATCATCTTTATCATCGTTTGTATATTCCAACCAAAAGTTACTCAAGTAATCATCACCATTAAAGATGATTTGAACATCATCAATGGTTTTGACACTTCCAAAATCAATATTCAAATAGCTGGTTGAACTAGGAGCCCACAAATAATAAATCGTTTCAGGATCATTATCAAATAAATCTGAGGGTCCACCTGTATGAACTTTCCAATCATTGAGCGTAACTTCTGAATCAGTAGGAATAGAATCACCACTTACCACTTTAAGAGGCATTAGAGTATTTGAATCTACTTCCTTTGAAACTGAGTGAGCTTCTTTATTTGGGGTTGCCACTACTAAGCCCAAAGAAGCAAATAATAAACCAAGAGATAATAAAGACATAAAAAATCCTCCCTATTTGTTAATATCAAATTCAGAAATTGCTACCCAACGTAATAAATCTCCGTCACTAGCAATTTTGATATATCTTGCTGATATATTATCACTACTTAAATCTAAATTTAAACTAATTGTGTCTCGATATTGGTCCTCACCAACCTGAGTCCAATTAGTGTTATCCGTTGAAACATAAACCTTAAAGAAATAGATAATATCGCCAGAATAATCATCGCAATCTTGTTTGAAGATGATGTTATTTATCTTTTGTACTGAACGAACATCAAGAGTGATATAAGCATCATGTGTATCACCTTTAGAGAAGTGACAATATGTTGATTCGTTTCCATCGTATAAAGATTCTAACGAGCCTTCCTCTAACACTAAAGTGTTAAGAATATACTTATATTGATTCTCTGGGATAACATTAATTTTTAATTCTCTTATCGCCACCCAGCCAGGTACATCTTCGTTAGCGTACATACGTAAATACCTAGCGGTAATTGGTTCATCTCTTAAATCAAATGTCACCACTCGATTATTAAGAACGCCGATATTAGTCCAGTTAGTGCCGTCAACACTATATTGGAGGACACCATTAAACTTATCATCATATCCTAATGATGGGTCTGTAGTGCCAAACATTGCTACAACATCTTTAATCTCAAATGGTTCGATATAATCGAAAAGGACATATCCACCAACTGCAGCTTTAGAAGAGAACCATAAATAAGTAGTTTCATCTCCATCAGTCATGTCTTTTGGTTTTCCTGAATAGATTCCTTCAAAGCCACTATATTTGATAATTGGATCGCTATTTGGAATGGTGTTTACATATACTTCTCTTATAGATACCCAGTGAGAATCTTCTTGGGTGCAATATAATCTTAAGAATCTTGCTGTTACTGGATTATCTCTGATATCAGCGACGTTTCTAATTTCTGTCATCTCACCAATCTTGGTCCAAGTTTTTCCATCGTTACTAACTTGAATTTCACCAATCATTCTATCAAGGCTATTAGGATCTTTGTTTCCAAAAACAACGGTGACATCTTTGATGAGTTTAGGTGTCACATAATCAAATCTAACATAGGAGCCCACTACTGAAGAAGAACCAAACCAACAATATGTTTCTTCATTTCCATCGGTCATATTTGTAAGGCTTCCTTCATAGATATCACCAAGATTGACATATTTTGTGCCAGTACTAAAGCCTAAACGAACACAGATATCATCTTCCACAAGATTATTAAGGTAGTTCATAAACGGAGAAAGGACGGTGGTACAAGCATATGCAGGTCTGTCTTCCAAGGAATGATAGCCAGGAATAAGGTTAGGAGCAACTTGTCCTTTTGCTTGGGTAGTAAGATTCACTAGTTTTTCATATTCGCTTTCTAACTTAGCGTCATTAATATCATTGATATTTCTAACAAGATATAGGTATTGTTCTACAGATAAAGCGGTATATTTTACTGCTTTTACCCATGGTTCAATATTTTTAACAAGTTTTCTATTAGAAGCATTATTCAAGAATAATTCACAATAATTAACTAAAGCGGTTAAGTATTCTTTAAGTGCAGTTTCTTCAGTCTGATATTCACCACTAACATAAGCTTCTTTATATGCTTCAATTAAAGGTTTTAAACTTTCCGCTTCTTTAAAAGCGTTATTCTCAAATTTTGAGGCTGTATTTGTTAAATGTTCAGAAACCTTTTCGAAAGCTTCAGTTTCTTTATCTTCGATATATTTGAAAGACTTAAGATACGAAGTATGCATATCATAACTCTTTGTATTCCATGAATAATCTGCGCATGCCCAAATTGAAAGTTTTGATGCTTCCGCTAACTGCATTGGATTGACAACTAAACCAGAAAATTCCACATCTTCATCGTTTTGATATGTTTTATTAAAGACTTCACCTTCTCCCATAAGGAGATAGTTGATCGCATAATCGTTAACTGGCCAATTCATCCAAATAAACGGTTTCTTTGATGTTCCACTATAACTATGGAAGGCAGAATAGGCCATGTTATTCATTGATGAACATACTTTTTGACCTGTCCACATAATTTGGACTGATTCATCTAGACCATTCATCAAAGTAGCAAAATATTCTGCACATTTTTCATCGGTGTTGTTATAGGTTGTTGGAACAAAGACGAGGTCATAGCAGCCTTCTTTTGTTTTTATCCAACTAACAAGTTCGTTTAAAAGATCTCTATGTAATAATGCATGATGTGGGACATCAACCACTCCTGGGTTAGTTGGAGAGAACATATTAACGTCATCTGCTGAGACCACAAATTGTCTAACTCCAGCAGTGTAAACTTGTTCAAACTTGTCTTTAATGATTTGAACATCACTACTATATGTTGCTCTTGTTAATGGTTTATTCATGAATGGGTGGATTGCCCACGCTAAACGCGTTTTAGAAGCATTACCAACTTCAACTTGTTCTTTAAGAACCTTGTAATCGATATCAGTGTATAAGCTTCTCCAAGAAGTGCTATGGTAAACATCATCTTTAGGAGCGTAAATATAAATGTTTGTTTTGACTCTTGAGCCAAATCTCATTAATTCTTTTCTTTCTTCAGCGGTCCAAGGAATTCCATAGTATCCTTCAATAAATCCACGGAGAGTGCTTTGTGAGTAATCTTTGATTACAAGTGTTCTAATATTCAAACCCGATTGTTCAAAGATGAATTGAAGTGATGAGAGTCCATAATAAATAGAATCACTATCTTTACCAATGATGATGATGTTCTGACTATTGATTTCTAAGTAATACGAATCAATATGGGTTGGGATATAAGAATATATATCTCCGGAACGATATTCACTTTCGTAAGTCGCTAAAACGATGTTAGTGATATTTTCTTTTTCTTCGGTTGAAAACGTTGAAAGAACTGGCTTAAGTGAGATAACATCCACCACTTTTTCTTTTGTTGCGTCATCAACATTTCCTTTTGTGACAATATTGACTCTTTTGGTGATGTTTAGATATTCGTTTCCATATTCCACACTTTGAGGAATTGGATAAATGTCATATTGTTCACTCATTGATGGGCTACTCCTTAATTGAACTGTGTTATTAAAAGAACCAAATGTGATTGGAAGGAGCATTAATAAAAGTTTAAGAATTCTTAGCATCTTACTCCACCCTCGCTTTCACATTATTCAAAATATCGTTGTCAGTGCCTTTATTCCAATTCGAGACATCAGAGGCATAACTATAATATTCAACTTGAGTGTCACTTTGGCCAAAGAAGCAACGATTCCCAAAAGTAATTACACGTGAATATAAATATAAGTTCGCAATATGTGGTAAGCGCTCTTCTAAAGAAGTGCCATAGAATAAATTGCTTGGAACATATGCGACTTCCGATGTTAAATAGACTTTTAGTGATTGAACACCAAAGTTAATAAAGGCTTTGTTATTAAGTTCTAGATCATTCATGCTGCTTGAGTTGATAACAAGCACTTCTACTTTGTTACATCCACTAAACGCTTCATTTCCTATATCTTTTAATGCTTTATTAAGACAAATAAATGTAATTGATGAGCAGTTATAGAAACTTCTAACACCAATAGATAAAACTGGATTTGGAATTAACGCTTCTAATAATGAAGTGCAATTTTCAAACGCCGATTCAGATAATGTTGAAAGATTGTCTGGAAGGAGAACATGCTTCAAAGAAGTACAATTCTTAAAAGTTCCAAATCCAATAGAATTAATACTTGTGCTATGCAAATCGATATCAATAAGTTTTGAACAACCAGAAAACGCTTCTTCTCCAAGTGTATTGAGATTATTAGGCAATCTCACATGTTCAAGAGACTCATTAAACTTAAATGCCGAATTACCAATTGTCTCAATATTAGGAAGATCAAGTTCTTTTAGTCCACATCCATAAAACGCGTATTGTTCAATAGAAGTCACTGTATTAGGAATATCGATTCTAGAAATGTTTTCTAATCCATAAAATGCATATTCACCAATTGAAGTCACTTCACATAATCTATCAAATGAAATGCTATTAACTTTCGGATGAACATTTGGAGTCATCATGCTTGGAAGCATTAATCTTGCAGGAATACGCTTAACATGAGGTCCAAAAACCAAATCGATATTTTGGTGTCCACGTTCATCGCCTGGATTAAATATGGCGTTTCTTGCAGGGAAATCTTGGCAATTCTCTGCGTCCCAATAAACTTTAGTGAGGCCACACAAAGAGAACGCTTCGTTATCAATTGAAACGATTGAACGAGGAACATATATTTCAAATATCCACCATCTTTCAAGGAAACCAAGGTGTCCAATTACTTTTACTGGAAGACCATTATGTTCGCTTGGGAACACTATTCTTCCATCGCTTCCAACCACCATCGAGTTATTGATGTTATCAACAATGTAATATGTTCCATCATCACTTAAATGATATGAAAGACCTTCAGTAACTGGGAAAGAAGGGAATTCAACAGTTTCTTTTGTGTTATAAGTGTGTTCGTCTAAAGTAATATTTGGATTATTTGGAACCTTATGGAATGGGTTTGGATGATCTTTTAAATCAGCGTAGACCTTTATGTATTCAACTTTTGTGTTGTCATTAGTGAATCTTAATGAGAAATATGATGGGAAATCATTATTGAAATCATATGTTTTAGTGTCGGTAAAGGTTTTGCTTACAAAATCAAGGGAGTCAGCCTCAAAACCATATGTGAAATAAAATGAAGCAGTACCAGTCACCTTAACTTCCGCTTTAGTTATACCTTTAATCGCTGAGGTGTTATAGATTTTGCTTCCATCTTGAAAAACAAGATTGTTGTTTTCTTGTCCTATTACATTATATGAAATCGTAGTTCCGTTGATGTTTGTTGATTTAAACACTCCAATATCAGTGTTGCTTTCGAATTCAATACTTCTATCAATCGAAACAGCAGGTTTCTCTACTTCTGGCTCATATTTATAGCTACATTTTGCGCAACTAGACAATGACAAAAACAATAAAGACGTAAATGTAATTAGACATTTTTTTAGTGCTGAATTCATATAATGCTCTTAATAAAAGTATAAACCTTTGTTTTACAAACGATATTATTTATTTTTTTAAAAACTAAAAAAACTCGATTCTTAGTAAGAAAAAAGCCCATGCTTTCCATGGATTTCTTAAGCAAGACTGTTGAAAGAAGCGACTTCCGTTAAGGGGTCACTTTTTCTATATGTTTCTTAAACAAAAGAAAAATAGTAAAATATTAGACACATACTATGAAGACAAGAAAGAGTCTACTTCTATTACTTTTATCTTCTTTCCTATTAACCGGGTGTTTTAATAATGGGGTTGCACCAGTCAATCCTCCTAGTGAGGATCCCACTACTGATCCAGATGACCCTGGTACAGATGATCCAGGAACTGATGAGCCAGGTGGAGACACTCCTGAGCCAGGAACCGATGATCCTACTGGAGATGAAGATGAACCAGAAACTCAAAGCGAAATCGATTCCATTCAAGACGTCAATATTTTGCATGCTTGGAACTGGAGACTTAATAATATTAAATCTAGACTAAAAGCGATTAAGAAAGCAGGATATGGGGCAATTCAAATATCACCAATGCAACCTAAGGTTGATAAGAACCAGTATATGTATAGCACAATCGCTTCTCAGTGGTGGAAATATTATCAACCACTTGAGTTTAAGGTTGCAGGAGAAAATGAAAGCTTATTAGGCACCAAAAGTGATTTGATGGCGTTATGCACTGAAGCTAAGAAATATGATATTAAGATTGTCGCTGATGTGGTTTTAAATCATCTCGCTGGTAAAGATAACGATTATAGTAGCCAAGTATATAATCGATATCCACTTCATACCTATGGACAAAAATGTAATGATGATTCGATTCAAGCAGTGGTCCAAGGTCATATTGGTCTACCTGACATCGATACCTCTAATAAAGACACTCAAGTAGCGGTCCTCAATATGATGAAAGAATATATTGACTGTGGAGTGTCTGGCTTTAGATTTGACGCCGCTAAACACATCGAAACTCCAGAAGATGGAGATTACGCTTCTGATTATTGGCCAACGATTTTAAATGGGACCACGACTTACGCGACTAATAAAGGTTTAGATACACCTTATTATTATGGAGAAATCATTAACACCGCTGGCAAGGGAAGATCTTTTGAACAATATACGAAATATATGTCAATCGTTGATTCTCATCAAGGGACTGACACCACTGAAGCGGTTGATGATGGTTTTGAAAATCGAATTGGAACTTCTTATCACACCGGTGTAAATCCAGATCGCCTTGTCTTATGGGCGGAATCTCATGATACATATGCCAATGATGATGGATATGATTTAACTAGAGAATATTCAATTGATGTCATTAATAAGTCATATATGATTCAAGCATCAAGAAAAGACGCAGCGACTTTATATTTCGCTCGTCCAATTGATATGAGTTACAGTATTTGCTCTATCAGTGATTCAAGTGGATGGAAGAATATTGAAGTTGCCGCTATTAATAAATTCCATAAACGTTACATTGATAAAGATGAGAAAATCACGAAAGAAAGCGGCTGTTTTATCAATGTGAGGGGAAAAGGAAGCTACGCTGGAGTGGCAATTATTAACATTGATCAAAGCGAATCAAAAGAGTTAGTAATAGATGGAATTGAAGACGGTAAATACATCGATTTAATTTCTAAAGACGAATACGTTATCAGCAAAGGTAAAGTAAACGCGAAGTTCACTAATAATGGTTGTATCCTTATACCTATTGATGGATATGAGGAAGAGGAAGAAGATGTTTCATATGATTCAAATGTCGTTATCACTAACAGCAACACTACTTGTTCATATTTTGCGTGGGTGTGGAGAAATGGCTCAGATGGTCACTGGGTTCAATTTAACACTGACAAAGATGCGATTGGTATCAACATTAATGATGGAGAAAGCTACACGATTGTTGAATTCCCTAATGGAGTTACCATTAGGGATGTAGATTGGAATAAAAAGATAAAACAATCTATAGATATGTCTTATAGTGGTTCTCAAGTCATTATTGATTACAAAGACATAACCTGGAAATAGAATATATGTAACAAAAAAACTCCTTGGTAATCAAAAGAGTTTTTTGTTTTTCTTAAAATGCATATATTTTTTATATTTTTAAGCTACTTCGATACAAAATAATAAACCATTATATATGAGGCATAATATTTGTATAATATATTAGTCGATACTTATAGGTGAGTTTTTATGGAAGAAAAAGTGTTACAAATAAAAGACTTAAAGAAATACTATGGCAAAGGTGAGTCTCAAGTAAAAGCGCTTGATGGAGTAACCTTTGATGTTTATAAAGGAGAAATGCTTGTTCTTCTTGGTAATTCAGGATGTGGTAAGTCAACCTTACTTAATATCATCGGAGGAATGGATTCCCCTACTTCTGGACAAGTTCTTTTAGGCGACACTGATATTACTGCTTTTAAAGACAAAGAACTCACTAACTTCCGTAAAGAAAAGATTGGTTTTATTTTCCAATTCTATAATCTCTTACCTGATTTAACCGCAGTGGAAAATGTCAGATTGTCAATCCCAGGAAAAGATAAAGAACATAAAGCCGAAAAAGCTTTAGAACTTGTTGGTTTAGGTGGAGATAGATTAAATCATTACCCATCTCAATTATCTGGAGGAGAACAACAAAGAGTCTCTATTGCTCGCGCTCTTGTAAAAGACGCGGATATCATCCTTTGTGATGAACCTACCGGAGCCCTTGATGATAAAACTGGAAGAATGATTCTTCAACTATTACAAGATATCGTTAGAAAAAACGGACAAACAATGGTTATTGTTACTCACACCACTCCAATCGCGGATATGGCAAACCGTATCATCACTTTAAAAAACGGCAAGATTATTAAAGAAAAGGTCAACGAACACCCAATCGACGCGAAAGATATCGAATGGTAAAAATATGAAACTGGCAAGAACATTTCTTTTACCTTATTTAAAAAGATTTTGGCTGATGCTTATAAGCGTCGTTTTTGTCGGTGCTTTTGGTTGCTCTATTCTTATTGGTTTAAGAGATTCCTATATTACTTTATGTAATGAAATTGGTAACTTAATCGCGGAAACTCATTATCCAGATTTATATTTCCAAACCATTAACGAAGTCGGTGATGATTTACTTAATTATTTACCTGCGAATTTCGAAGAAAGAATTGATGCAAAACAAGTTGAATTCCGTGCTTCATATGATTCGACATTCGTATTTAACGGGACTTCCTACTCATGTAAGGTCTTTTCTTATGACGATAATGGTTTATTAAAGCACCATCTTATAAGCGGAGAATTCACTTCGACTGGATTAAGAATGGAGTATTATTTCGCAGACGCGAATAAGATTAACGTTGGTAACACAATCACCGTAAAAATGCATAATGGAAGCGAACAAGCACTTGAAGTAGCGTCCACTTTTGTATCTGCTGAATCTTCAGTAGTGAAAGCGGATCCATATTCCATCAGTTCTTCAAGAGACTTCGCTTATATCTATTTACCAAAAGCGGTCTTTAATACATATGTCTCAAATACATTCTTCAATGAGATATTAATTGATTTTATCGATGGCAAAGAAATGAATGGTACCCAATTCTTTGAAAAGCTAAAAGATATCGCTAAAGAATCAGGTGTTGAAATCACTGAAGAACAAGTAAAAGAGTTAAAAAAGAATATCGCTTATATGACAACATATGAAGAATCAGAAGTGATTGATTCATATAAAACCGCATTAAATGCGATTGATATGATTTCTTCTGTTGTTCCAGCCTCCTTCTTTTTAGTTGTTTTACTTGTAACTTCTTTATTCCTATTCCAGATTGTTAGACAATGCCGTAAAGATATTGGTATTTTAAGAGCCTTAGGAGAAAGAAAGAGAGATATTACCTTTGTCTTTGTCCTATTAGCACTCACGATTGCCTTTATCTCTTGGATAGTTGGAGTTGGCATTGGAGTAGGAATTACGGCGATTGCTAATTACGCCTACGGAACAGCGTTAAAGTTATATCCACTGACGATATCTTTAAATATCCCAGTAATGTTAATCGCTTTAGCGGCGATGGTCTTTGTCTGTGTTATTACTTCTTTATTTGCCTCATTATCCATTTCAAAGATCAAACCAGTGGAAGCAATGAAAGCCTTACCACCGATGAATAACAAGACTCCTTTCTTAATAAGAACGTTATTTAAGAATACACATATCACGATGAAGATTTCTATTTCTCAAACCTTGAGGAATTTAAGAAGATATATCCTTTCAGGATTATGTCTACTCGCAAGCGGAATGATGATCTTTGTGGCTTTATCGTTAGAAGTATCAAAAAATTCAATGTTAAATCAGTTATATGGAACGAGACTCAACTATGATGTTCAAGTATATTTTGATAACATGCCTACTGAAGCAGATATCGCTACCTATTTTGATGGAGATGAAAACATCACCGCGAAAACATTAATCAAATATCTTCCTAGTGAAGCAAAATTTAATAACAAAGAAGAAACCTTCTTAATTAATGGCATTAATAACAACCAAGATCTCGTAAGAGTGGTTTCTGATTACGACCAAGTGATTGAAGTTCCTAATGAAGGAATTATTCTATGTTATTATCACGCATATTTATTAAATGCGAGTGTTGGTGATATTATCACCATTAATGATAGTCCTGTTGAAGTAAAAGCAATTTCTAAACAGTATTTATATCAAGTGAGTTATATGTCTTTTAACTCCGCAACTTCATCAAACCAAAGAGGATCTTTATTAGCGAGAGTTAAAGACGCTAAAGCGTTCTTTGAAAAATATAAAAACTATGAACACGTTTCTTATATCGCCTTTAGCGATGTGATTAAACAAGAATACAATGACCGCTTACTAGCGTTCTCTTATTCCAGTTATGTTCTTAACGCTGTATCGATTGTTCTTGGTTTTATGATTGTCTTTAATATGATGCAGACAAACTTAAAAGAACAAAAGAGAACCTTCTCGACGATTAGAACTTTAGGTTATCAAAGAAGCGAAATATCGATGTCAAATTTAGTGATGAGTTTGATTCAATATTTCTTTGCGATGGTCTTCGCTATTCCTGGTGGTATCTTGTTATCTAAACTTTTATTAGATGGTTTATCAATTCCAAAACAAATCTTCCCATTCCCACATTCATGGGTAATGTATGTTCTTTCTACTGTTCTCGTTTTAGCGTTCCTTCTTATTTCTCATTTCATCTCCATGAATAGCATGAAGAAATGGAATCTTCCAGAGTGCGTTAAAGAAAGAGAATGAAAAAATAGCGGGTTTTTTGCCCACTATTTTCCCATCTTCTTAATTAATCTTGCTGTTTCTCCAGCAAGTTTTTTATTTACAAAGATTGATAGTTTCTTAATACAGATTTCTCTTAATTTTGCTTCATCAAGTTTCCCATTCGCAGTTAATGGGAATCTTTTCATATAGATGATGTGAGATGGAATTTTAATTGCGGGAAGTTTCTTATGAAGTTCATCAAAATATTTCTGTTCGACAAAATGAGGCGGTTTCTTGATGAGTTCAACACAGGCGATGATATATTCTCCATCATCAACAGAAGGGAATCCAAGGACTCTCACTCTGGAGAATTCTTTAAAGATCTTCATCGCTCCTTCGATTTCTTGAGGAGAGATATTTTCTCCTCTACGAATGATGATGTCTTTAATTCTTCCTTTTAAGACTAAGTAGCCATCTTCATCGATATAACCAATGTCTCCAGTGTGAAGATATCCTTTTTCATCAAATGGTTGATGTTCTTTATCTAAGTTATAGTAACCATTAAAGACGTTATATCCTTTAACAAGAATTTCTCCTTTTTGGTTAGATGGAATAATCTCTTTAGTGTTTACATCCATAATTGCGATTTCAATATCTTCCATAGGAACACCGACAGTGCTATTCTTTTTTTCTTTAATCGCATCAGGGAAGACTAAAGAAATCATTGGAGAACACTCGGTTTGTCCATAGCCGTTTAAGAACTTTCCTTTACCGTATTTCTTTTCTAAGAAGGCATATTCTTGTTCAGAGGTGAATCCTCCTCCTAAAATACAGTGTTTAATAAATCTTCCTTGGTGCATCCACCAAAAAGGGGCTCTAGCGAGTTTGTCATAGATAAATGATACGGAAGCGTAATCACCACATTTATTCTTTAAGAATTCTTTATATAAAGCCACTGGGTTACTTAAATCATTAAGATAGACCGTTCTTTGGAACGCTAAATAGGCGTTAATCACTAATAAACCAAAACAGTGGAACGCTGGAAGTAGACACATAAATCTCTGTGGGAAAACTGGATCTAACTTATAAAAGTTATGGTAGATGATATTCGTCATACTATATTGAGAAAGCATCGCGGCTTTTGGTTTAGAAGTTGTTCCAGTCGTAAAGATGATATAAGAAGTTCTTCTACTATCTTCATCTCTTCGATAGATATTAGGGAAATATTGAATATTTGGATATCTAGATAAGATATGTTTGAAATCTAAATTATGATGACTAATGGAAATTGTATTCTCTTTAGCGATATGACATTGGTCAAGAAGATTATCAAACGCGTTTGGGTCTTTGGTGACCGCAAAAAAGGCACCATAAAGCAAATATTTACAGTCTGTTTTATTAATCGCCTCAACAAGATTATCAAAGCGATTCATATAGTTAAGAAGAACCGCGACCGCTCCAACTTTAATAATCGCGTAAAACGCTACTACCCAGTTAAAGGAGTTTAAGGAAAGTAAAGCGATATGATCATTTGGCTTAACTCCTTTATTAAGGAGGATTTTAGCGAAATAATTAACGCTTTGTTCTAATTCAAAAAAAGTATAGTCGACACCTTTAAACGAGATGGCGACTTTGTTTTGATCTTCTTCTTTAACTTTATAGATATCTTCAAAGATATAGTTATCAATTGCTCTTTGAGAAGCGCTCATTAAGAAATAGCCTCCTCAGGTGTTTTCTTCTTTTGTTTAATCTTTGAGATTATAAAATCAACGAGGATGAATAAAACAACTAATATTCCAATTGTTGTAAATGAATATAGGTAAGGTTGGAAATCGCCAAATAGTTTTTGTTCCCTGAATATCACATAATGGATGAAAGTCAAACAGACTGGGTGAAGTAAATATACATAAGAAGAATGTCTTCCATACCAATCTAAAGCAAAAGAGACACCTGGAACTAAATTAAGGGCTCTACTTACTTGATGGATTGCAAATGTTCCTAAAAAGCCCACGATAAAAGAGACGAAAGCGTCAAATCCTTTAATATATGGATCAAACATTCCTCCTGGGAGAGAGCCAATCATTGTCGAACCATATCGGAAATATCCAAGTAAGCCCACTCCAGCAACAATTGCTTCTGCTACTAAAGCATTAATAATGGTGAGCACTAAATCTTTCTTGGTTTCGATTTTGCGTTCTAAGAAATTAAATTGTTTTAAATAGGCTGCTAATAGCATCATCGCTAAAATAACCGGATAGCATTGAACCGTGTAAGGGAGATATACCCCAGCGAAATGTCCTAAACAGAATCCAGCAACTAAGAGAGCGAAAATAATAGAGAAGACTCCGGCAGGTTTCTTAATCGCATAATCAACGATTAAATAGAAGAATATCGAAACGATATATAAAGCATATAAGAACCATAAGATTCCTAACGCTAACTTGATATCAAAAGATAAGATTCCATTGCTTGGGAAACCAATCATTATCGCTAAAGGATCAGATAACAAGAAATAGATGATACCGTTTTTAATTGCTTCCCAGCTTTCACCAGTAGGAATCCTAATGGCGATAATTAATAAAGTAGAAATAACCGCTGAAGCGACTAACGGAATTAAAAGCTGGAAGGTTCTTCTTTTGATGTTTTGCCATGGGGTTCTTTTTTCTGGGACATAGTTATATCCAGCGTAGAAGAAAAAGACCATCATTAAGAAAGGGAATAAAGTTAATAAGATATTAAACTTTCCTAACACCGCTTCAGTATTAGGAAGCGCCATAAACATCAAGGCATGAAAATAAATTACAGATGTAATTAACAAACCCTTAACGATAGTTTGAGCGCTGGTCTTACGATTAGAATCCATATAACAATTATGTGAAAAAAGTTTTAAAAAATAAAGTTTAAGTGAGTTTGACGATATTGATATATGTGTAACTGATTTACAAAAAAGTGAATATTATTTACACGACATCGAGAAATATTATTCGTTAGGGTATTTCACCCCAAGTTGCTTCCTAATTTCATCCATTAGTCGCATACACTTGATGGTGTTTTCTTTAGTAACATATCTCGATTCAAGTAATCCTTCTCTTATTTCAGAAGCGACGATTGCGAACTGTTTTTCGTATAAGAAACCCTTTATTTTGAAGTTTTCTTTCTCTTTATCGGTCTTTAAAGAAACGCTTTTGGCCATATGGAAAAATGGAGCACTTATATTTCCGTTATCGCCTTTAATCGTATAGGTTTCCATTAATAATTCAGTGACCGAAAAATAATGAGTGACATCAAATCCATCATAATGGAACACTACTGTTTCGTTTAGATCTACCCCAGTTTTATATAAGTTACCTTTACATTCAATGCTTTTAGGATATCCAAATAACTCTAAAGAGTATCTAACTCCATAAACACCGATATCTAATAGACACCCACCTAGTAAATCCAAATTTACAAGTCTTTCCACTGTATACATTGGGGAAACTCCAGCAAAAGCAAAACAGCAATTTACTTCTTTGATGTTATTGATTTTGTTAGTTCTTACCCATTCTTTAACTTTTAACGCTGGCTCATTAAACCAAGTCCACATCGCTTCAGCGACATAGACATTATTTGCTTTAGCAAGTTCAAATATTTCTTTTGCTTCTTTTTCATTCATCGTGAATGGTTTTTCACAAAGAACATGCTTGTGATTAAGAATACAAAGTTTCATGTATTCGTAATGTTTATCATTAGTTAAAGCGATATACACTCCCTCAACATTTGGATCATTAATTGCATCTATTACATTTAGATACATCTTCGCCTTATATTTTTTAGCGAATTCTTCCGCTTTTGAAAGGGTGCGATTCCAAATAGAGGCAATATAGCAATTGTCTCCTTTTAATATTTGAGCAGCGCATTTTTGAGCGATTCTACCTGCTCCAATAAAACACCAACCGAATTTCTTTTTCATATGTTTATTGTTTATTTATAGTACTTTTGATTTTTACTGTTAGGCTTATCTGGGATAGTCAATGATCTTTTACTAATTATAGACAATCAGTGGATATGTCTTATAGTGGTTCTCAAATAGTGATTGATTACAAAGATATAACTTAGAAGTAACTTTATTAACGCAATTCAAGTTCAAGGTTTGTAATTAAAGAAGTCATCTTGATATTTAAACTCTTAGAGATCTTATAAAACGCTTTTGATTCTAATTTAGAGATATCTCTAACTCCGTACCTAATCGCGTTAAGTGTGGAAAAAGGTATACCAGTACTATCACTTAACTTTTGAGTGGATATCTCTTTTCTTTTCATAATGTTGTCTAAATAGGAGTGCTCAACACGTTCTTTAAATAAAGAAATAACTTTTGTGTAATCCATTTCGTGATATAAAGAGTATAGCGATAAAGCTTCTTCAAGAGGAAGAACAATAAAAAGCAATTCAAATGTAATTTGATAATGCAAAAATAGATGTATATAAATATATCCAATCCATCCATATTGATCATAGGGATTATAAACAAAATCTTGGTTATCAAATTGAGGGAAGATATCTTGATATATCTTTTCAAACGAAGTGAAGGCGATTGTGGTGACATTTGATTTTTCTAATTCGTCCGCAATTAAAGATTGAGATATTTTCTTTTCAATATATGGGAAGGTATATCCTTCCTTAATAGAACGAGAAAAAATATATCCAAATGTATCAATATATTTAATTACGTAATCATCTGAAAGATAAATCATTTTGTATTTCCTTTCATCACATCAAATATTCTAATTCCTTCTTCGTCTTTATTTAATGAATCAAAATCTTCAGTAGCGTTATTCACTAAATCAAAGTATTTATTGATATATTTTTCATTTGAAATAATGGATTTCTTATATCTTAAATGAGAAAACGCTTTTGGACTGATGAGAACATATTGAACACCTAGTTTGCCTAATCCATATGAATACTCAAGTTGATTTAGCGTTAGGTTTCCTCTTACAAAATCAAGTGGGAAACGGAAATATGCATCATCCGCCCTAAAACCAATCACTAAATCATATTTATCAACATCGATATAGTAGTTTTCTTCGATATATTTTAATCTCGTGGAAAAGGATTTTATAAAGCCACTATCAAGGGTACGAAAATGTAAAAGAATCGCTAACCAATTAAGAATCGAATATTTAGATTTATCAGTCAAATCTAAAACATTTAATCCTTCAAGTTTTAATTCGTATTCGTTTACGCATCCAACGCTTCCATTTCGACACGCCCATTCATGAGCGCTTTCAATATCAGCGGTCAAATAAAAAGCTGGTCCATAATCGTTATCACTCTTTGAACCTCTCACTATTGGTTTTTCTATTTTTGTTTTACTTCCGTGATATACTTTCATACCAAAATTATAGCGTTTTTGTATACTACAGTAAAGAATTTTGACAATAAAACATCTATTTTGTATTATTCGTGAGGATATTTAACACCAAGCTGTTTTCTAAAACACCATTAGTGATTAAGAACTGCTTATAAATCTCTTTTAAAAGATATGTTTTCCCGCATCTTCTAACATCAGTAATAATTTTAGGAAAACCATCATTTTTTGATTCAATTAACAAAAGGTCTATCAATCATACTTTTTCTTTTTGGTAGTTTTCTACTTTTTTTGCGATTACGTTATTGCATTTAGATGATCTGTCACAAAATAGTATTTTTAAAAATACAAATATAGCAACTCCGTTAACAAAAGATTACAATAGTAATGGTAAAGGAAAGATAATTAATATGTTTGGAAAAGAAATAGCCCATGATGATTCATATATTAAGGAGTATGGTGAATATAAAATCACTGCCTCTTATACAGTGTATGAAGCTTACATCGAAGAAATGCATGATAAAGAAGGAAAGTTAGTCACTAATAAAGACGGATCTCCTCGATATCGTTATATCGATGATAGAGATGTCACCGCTCTTAGAGAAGAAAAGCTCGTTAAAGAAATTAGACCTGGCTTTTATAAAGATGTCTATCAAGTTAATGGAGACTATGTTGAGAAAGTCGAAAAAGAAGAAGGAAAAAGAATCTACTTTGTCGTTGAACCAGCTAGAGTTAAAACATTAGCTGTTGGCACTAAAGCAATTGTTAGAAACGGCACATATCGAGTTCTTAACGAAGTTGGATATGTTCTCGTTGATGATTACGATGTTGAAAACCCAAGAGTGGTCGGAGTTAGAAAATTCAAAACCGAAGATCACGAACAAGAGGCTAAAGACATCATTAGAAGAAAACTCGGTAGAGTTACTGAAGAAGATTAAGGAGTGGGTCACCACTTCTTTTCTTTATGTTAAAATAATAGAAATATGTTTAAGCAAGAATTACAAAAATACGCTGAGCTGATTGTTAGGCAAGGAGTTAATCTTCAAAAAGGACAAGGTGTTATTATCTACTCCTCAATTGAAGCATCTTTACTCGTTAATCTAATCGAAAAAGAATGTATCTCCTTAGGCGCGGCAAAAGTTATTAAAGTCATAAGTGATGAAAAAGAAATCAAAGAAAAACTTAATCACCTAGACGAACTTAATGAGTCTGAACTTGACCCTGAAGGAATTGATTCTTTTGTTAGAATAAGAATTAGATCAGAAGGACTTAATTATCTAAGCGATGTCAATCAAGAAAAGTTAATCAAATATAATGCTTATAATAGAGAAAAACATAAAAACATCAACATTAGAGTCCACCAATGGACAATTGTTGCTTTCCCAAGTAAAACATGGGCAAAAGATGTTTTTCCTTCTTTAAAAGAAGAGGAAGCGGTTGAATCGCTTTGGAATCTTATTAAAAAAGTAGTAAGACTTGATGGTGACCCAATTAAAAACTGGAAAGAACACGATAAAAATCTTCACGATAAATGTGATTACTTAAATAGCCTAAATATCAAGTCACTACATTATAAGAGTTCTAATGGCACTGATTTTAATATTTCGTTAAAACCAAATGTCTTATTTATCGGTGGATCAGTGAAAGATCCAAATGGAGTGATATACGAGCCAAATATTCCAAGCGAAGAAGTTTACACCGCTCCTGATGTAAAGTCCGCTAACGGGGTTGTTTATGCTACTAAACCACTATTCCTTTATGGAAGAGTGTATCAAAACTTTGGATTTAGATTTAAAGATGGTGAAGTAGTTGAAGTTTTGGGCGATGAAAACGCAAAAGAGCTGCTTTCTTATATCTTTAACAACGTTCCAAATTCAAATAAACTTGGTGAAGTTGCCTTAGTCCCATTTAATTCTCCGGTTAATAAATGCGAAACACTTTTCTATAAAAATCTTTTAGATGAAAATGCCTCCTCCCATTTAGCATTAGGGGATGCGATTCATGAAGCAATTAAAGATTATGATTCACTCACAAAAGAAGAAAGAGATTCGTTCGAGTTGAACAAATCTCCTATTCATATTGATTTTATGATTGGAACACCTGATTTAGAAGTAACCGCTGAATTATATGACGGTAAATGTGTTCCAATATTTATTAACGGTAATTGGGCTAATTGAAAATATTATCGTGAACTGACATATTGTCGAGCCAACTATTAGAGTTTTTAGGTGCATTTTTTCTTAAACCATTTTGATCATATAATGCCATTAATTTTTTGACACTGTACTCAATCAATTGGTTGAACGATGAAAATGTCTTAACAATTATATTGCTTGATGAGTCAATTATGTAAATTGTTTTACTTGCATCTTTTCGCTTAAGACAAAAATCGTATTTCCCATATTCGCCAATTGAAAAATAATTATCATTCCATGACTTATTGTCAAATCTAATTCTTAGATTCATAGATGCCGCATTTAAAGGACAGTACCCTTTTCTGCTAGTTTCAATATACCCAAAAATAACAAATGAATGAGAAAAAAGAGTAATTCCATTAAAAGTTTTATAAAAATCTTTTAAATCATCGCCAACAATTACACCATTTTTTTCTAAATAGCTGACATTATTCTTATATTCTGGTTCTACAAACAAAGCATTTAAATAAATATTATTAGAATATTTTGTTAACACGCAGTTATACATATAATCAGCGCAACGCATCCATGGGCCATATGCTTTTCCTAATTCCTCAATTATCTTTTTCATATTTTTTCTCCTTTATTAAACCAATCCAAGAATCTGTGCTAAAGACTGGATTGTTGAAATAGAATCCGAACGGCAGCTCATAACATAGTTAAAGTCGGTGTATTGTCTAAAATCTCCACCATGTAACTTGAAAAAATGATTATGATGTGAAGTTAGCATTCCATTTAGTGGGTTTGATGCCGCATCAAGTGCTTGTTCAAAACCAATTTTTCCTTTTAATACAGCATCAAACAGTCTTTGAACATCTATTCCGTGTCCAAATTCACATTGTATGTCATCCCCAGCATTGAACGAAGGAAATCTGTGGTTTTCCTTAATAAAAGCAATTATTGCATCATCATATTCATCGCCCGGCCTTAGACCCCATTTACGAGGATCTCCACCGTTTAAAATGTCCTCTAATGCTTCTTTTTTGACTTTTGGACCAACTTTATTTCCTGCTGCGCGCAGTTTGTCATAAATCTCTTTTTGCCAATCATCGCCAAATCTTGCTTTTAAAGCTAAAGCTGTTTCATATTTATTAAGTCCCGTAAAATCGTACTGTTTATCCAACAGTCCAATGCTGATACCAACTGCAAGAGCGAATATTATTTTAGTGAAATCTTTAACGTATGCCGTTATTACGTTGTTCTTTGTGATTAAATAAGTAATTTCACCAGCGACAAAACTCCTAAGAGTGCTTACACCAGCGACAACAGCAGCTTCAGCAATTCTTGTTCCTAGTAGTCTTAAAACAGCAACCGTAATCTGTCCAAACGATTCACCAATAGCAATTCCACCAGAAATAACCGTTCCAACAGGAACAACTAGAGCCGAAATAATTGAATTTGCAATTCCCCAAATGTTATATGCAATATCGCCAGCGTCTTTACTACCAAAAATATGAGCAAATTCATCTTTCAAATAATTGATAGCTTTTGTTTCAATATCACCTTGAGACCCTAATATAACATCACTTACACTTTCTACAACATTTGCAATTGCATATACGATTGCGCATATAGATGTAATTTGGGCAGCAATAGCAATTCCCATTGGAAGCCCTGTAGTTCCAAATGTTCCAACAAAAATTATTACTTCTCCAGTAATCAACAAAGCATTTGCGATGATTCCAATAATGCCTTTTTCAACACGCATTTTTGCTTGTTCATCGCTTGTATCTTCGATAATTTCAAGTCCATTAGGAGAAAGATAAACCGATTGATTTGGTTTTAATTGATCTTGGGCTGATAATAAATCGGTTAGAAGATAACCGTTTATCGTCCCCTGCTGATTTCTAAATGCTGTATCCCTTAGCAATTCTCCTGATACAACAACACATATGCTGGATTCAAACCATTCCGAATTTTCATCTTGTATCTTTACAAGTTCTTGCATCATTTTTACAGCTTGAATATACACTTTAGTGTAATCGCTATATAATCCAGTAGCTGTAACATTAAAGTCTTTTATTTCTTCATCAGATTTATATATCCATTGACTCTTATCATAAGAGTAACAGCTGATATCATAATCATAATTATCTCTCTTATTCTCTAGTGATTTGATTTCTAAAATCATCTCACCAACTCTTTTAACGACTATGTACCAGTCATCAAAAATGTATGAGAAGGATTTAAAATTAACAACCGATGTAGTGATTACAAAATTCATTCCATCAGCATCAACCGCTATTAATGGATTCTCTTCTGTGATTTCTGTTGGTAACAACAAATTAGTGGTTGATTCTAAGCACGGAACAATTTGAAAAAAGCCTGCCTCAAAATAACATTTGCCTTCTTCATCTACAACATAGGATTCAAGATCGGTATAAACTATACCGGCATACTCATTCTCACCTTGAACAGCAATTGCTTCAGATGAGCTTAATCCGTTCTCAGCAAAATAATATCTGAGCATGTTAATAGCGATATTATCGCTCTGTTCTTCTGTTACACGATAATTTTGAATAGGTCCAGGATTACTTGGATCATTAGATGGTGCTTGATTTTTAGTTGTACAAGATGCAATTGTAAGAGCAAACAAACACGCTAATGCTTTTTTAAAAATACTTTTCATACTAACTCACCTTCGCTACTATAACGCCAGCAATTAATCCGATAATGCCACCTACAATTAGGGCACCAACAAGAATCAACACAAACACCCAAATCAATAATGATACAGAATCGTTCGCGGTTGGGATTGGCTCTTCGTCAACAGGTGTCTGTAAATCATCAATATTAGATTGCAATGGGTTGTGATTATATCTTGATATCAATTGTTCGTTTGAAGAAATAATTCCTTCACAATCGACAACAAATCGATATGTTTGAGAATTTCTATTAATAACAGTGATTTCAAAATGTCCAGCAGGCAAACTAAGGCCTGCAATTTCATTCATTGTAAATAACGACCTAGTATTGCCATCATTGATTGCAATCAATGTCTGACTATCATATTTATCGCTTGCCATAACAAATTTAAATGACGCCAAGTCAAAGGTTTCGTTATTATCTAACAAATCGATTTTTTGGTTCATAAACCCATTATAGACAATTAATTCACAAGTATTATTCTTGCTATAAATTGCTTGATATGTCTTGTTGCCGTTCCAGTTATGTTCAGTAATTGTTATTCTCTCACTATGTGTAAATAAAGAGTCGATTTCTTGATCAAATTCAATATCATATGGATTATTGTTTTCTCCAACAGCAGTTATAGAATCAACTTCAAAATCAGCTACTTGAGTGAACTTATAGTTGTTTAGATATATCTCATTAGTTCTTAAATCCGTAAGAACTTGCTTATTTTCAACAACTCTTATTGTTTGGCTAATGCTACTTTCATTAAGATTCTTTAATTCTTCATCAACAACTTTGTTAGCAAATGGAATATCACTCTCTAAATAAATAAGGTTCATATTTTGCTTTGCATATTTGTTGATTGATTCATACAAAGCCACCTTATTAACATAATTGGTTTTAATATAAGGATTATCCATTGATTTGTAGTAATAATACTTAGCACCATTATTTTCAATAATCTCAACATTTAATTCTTCAATCTCAACCGCCATGTTATAAGCGTTATCTAAATACTCTTCAGTATATGGATACACAAATTGATATGAGCCACCGCCAGCGGTAGGCATTGAAACAGCAAGAACTTTAGTTGAAAGCAACATCGATCTTGCTGGATTTGTAATCAAACTGTAGTTCACAAATGGAGCGTATGTTGTGTCGTTGCTACAATAGTATGTAAAACGATAATGCAAGATATCTCCTGAACTAATCGAAGGATCACAATTATAGAAATCAAACACATAATATCCTTGAGTGGTAAATACATTACTTTCAAGGTCTCTAGATCCATCAAATTGTTTTACATTTTCTCCAATTCCATTAGTTAGATCTGAATCGTTTTTAAAATAGTAAATAGCGCCATATCTGGCAGGAACATAATCAGGTAATTCGATTAATTGATATTGTTTTCCAACCATATATGTTTGGACAGCTTTTGTTGGATCGTACATTCTCATGTCGGCATTTAAAACACCATCGCCAAAGAATGTTTTCTTACCATTATCGTCACCCAAATTGACTAAATAAAGTGTTGTGCTTTCTTCATCGCCAAAGAAAGTCTTTGTGTTAAACACATATTTTCCAGGATCAGTAAATGTAGTATCTGACGTGATGGTTCCTTCAGACGTTGTATCTTTTCCTAAATATGAGTAATTAATCGTGCTAGATGGATTTTGAAGTTCTGCTTTAATATAAGAAGTCGATGTTGAACCATCGGTCATTGTTGTTGAAGATTGTAAAACTCCAATGGCTTCTTCTGCCAAATCTTCTCCAGAAATTGGCGTGGATTCTATAGATTCACAAGTAAATCTAATTGAAACCGAATTTCTTGCAACCGCAACTTTATATTGTTGAATAACATTGAACACCGCATAAACAGGCTCTTCCCATGTTTTCTTAAAGATCCAACCGCTTGTTCTTGTCTCATAATGGGATAAGAATCGGAATTGCATAATACTAACAAAGCGATAATAAACACCTTGGAATACATCGTTTGCATCAGGCAAGAAAGCAATTGTATATCTATTTGTCTCGATTGCACTGGCTACACTTTGCCAGTTTTCTTGGTCGAAGCTTTTATAAACCAAAAAAGCACCATTTCTGAAGTTTCCTGTGAATGTGTATTCACCGGCAGTTCTAGTGTTGGCGTTAATAATTTCAATAGTTTTATCAGCGTATTCAAATGATTTATTGACGTCTTGTAAGAAAACAAACCCAACTGTCGTACCAGCAACAGATATGCCAGAATTACCTTCATGATTAATAACTGTATAATCATCACTAAATACTTTTAATGAAATTAATGATTCTGTTTGATTTAAGAAAGAGTTTGCTATCTGCTTTTCAGCATTAGTATAAAAGTTTCCGTCTGCAATTGTTTTGCTTTCAAGTTTTGTGATTTCTGTTTTCTCATAATCTTCATATCCAGGAATTGTTTCCAAGATACTATTATTAATAGTCTCTGGAATAGGATTGTCTTGAGGTGCCGCTTGTTGCTCACAAGAAGTTATGCAGAAAAAAGATAGAAATGAAAGTATCAACAAAGACGAAAATGTTTTTCTACCTCTTTTCATAATGATGTCTCCTTTTATTTGCTGTATTTCGCTATTATTTTTTGACCTTGATCAATTAAATCTTCTTTAAGCCATTGTGGCTCTAATACTGTTATGTTTTCGCCAAAGCCAAGCACAAAAACTCTGATGCTTTCTTTGTTTTGCATATCAACAGATACCTTGGTCGAATTCTCATCGATCGCTTCTACGATTTGATTTTTACCATATATTCTTTCTTTTACTAGACTGGCGTAATTACCAAAAGCAATAAATTCCACATGGTGCCAATCGCCATTTTTCTTAAAGCCATACTCATCTACATAATCGCTTTTGTTGTATAAGGAATATATCGCAAACTTTTGATTCGTCATTTCAATGTCTTGAATTCTATTTAGTTTAAAAGGGAAAACATCGCTATGGTTTTCAGAGTGAAGCCATCCAATTACAAACCAAGAGTTGTTATACATTATTAAATCATATGGATCAAACACACGTTCTTTTAAAATGTTCTTTTGATTTAAATATTTAAATTTAACGGTTTTTTTGGTTTTAATAGCTGTTTTCAAAAGATCATAGCGATATTGAATGTCGCTTTGGCTCATCGAAAGAGGAAATCTATTAATAACAAGAACGTTGTCTTCTTTTTTGATATCGTTTATAACGATGGTTGAAAAGATTTTACCGATTGCAATTTGAAAATCCTTTTTTCTCATAAAATCGTTTCTTGATGACAAATAGTTGTTTGCCTCAACCAACGATTCTTTTTCCGAGTTAACAAAATATAAAGATGGTAAGGTGACACTTCCATTGATTCGATAGCCACCATAACGTCCAGGAATATTATCAATATAAAAACCATAGCCACATTCTGAGGCTACTTCGTCAAGTTCCTTTTTATATTCGATAATGTTTCTTGGATTCGTGTCTAAAAGCTCTGCTAACTCAGAGACTTTATATTTTCTGCCGGTGCTCAAAATCTGGAGCATCCTGATGCACATTGCAGCTTTTCCCATAAATGAAATCCTTTAGAAATTATACATTTTTTATGTATCTTTTATAAACAATTTATTTAGCAATCACATACCCATTTTGCGCATCAAGATACAATTTAACGTTGCGTTTTCCAACTTGATACACTCATTCAACAAGACTTATCCTTTTAAAGATGTAGTTTATTTTTGGTTTGATTTTATATCCTGGAAAATTCAAATTAATATTGCCTTCTTTTGCGACAATATTGCAGGACCTTTGATAGGCACCACTTAAAGAACAATCGACATTTGTTTTGTATGCTGAAACAATCAACACCTTGTTTGTGCCTTCAATATATAAGTCACCATTACATGCACTTACTGTCATGACTTTAGTGTCTGTATCAATATGAACATTTCCTCTTCCAGATTTAACTTCTAATTCATCGATGGTTAATCCGCTTATTCTTCCTTTAATTTGTAAATATTTTCCGGAATACCATACTTTGACTTTTGTGTATTTTGTTTTAGGTAATTCGATCGTCAATTCTGCGTGTTTTGAGATAGAATTTACAGCAATTATGCCATTTTTCTCAGAAATTGAAACATTATTAGTGATATCAGTATAGTTCTTATTGAACACTCGAACATATTTGCTAGATCCATAAGTAATTTTAAGGTTCTTACTTCTAATATTAAGATTGACGATTTTGTCTTTTTGGACAACTTTTTTCTGCATATTAACCACTTTTGGTTTTGGCGCCACTACTGGTTTTGTGAGTAGTTGAACAGTGTATTTTAAAGGAGTTTGTTTGTTTCTAACAACTCTAGCTTTGGCTATTTGTTTTTCAACATATGGCGTATATTCGTTTGGAAATATGTAAAGTAATAATGGTTCTACAGATTTGATGCATGATGTTATGGAAAAACCACTATTATATTTTGAAATCAGTAGTTTAATGTTTTCTTTGCATTCTCTTAGTGATAATCCGTTAGTCTTTTTGATGATTGATTCAGTTCTGTTTAGTGAATAAAAAGCATCAATTAATTGATTATCAATAGGAGAATTACCGGTATAGTCACGAAGAAAAGAACGGACTAGAAAGTTGCTCTCTAAGATCTCTAATCCGTATTGATTAAGTACTTTTGTAAACGCTTCCTGATAGTCCATTCTTTTCTCCTTTTATCTATTTATTAATCCATTCGAACTCTACTTCGAATATATATCCTTCTCTAATAGTTCCTGATGGAGTGGATGTATATAGTCCTAAAGAGGACTGCCAATGAGTAATTTTTCCTTCTTCATCAAACACTAGTTCACAGTCTTGTCTGAATGTCGAACCAATACCACCACCAGTGGACGCTGGTAATTCTGCAAAGTTATGTGTTTGAAGAATGAGCTTATTGTTTTCATCCGTGTGATAGGTATATGGATCATTGAACGGAGAGATAATGTGACTCTCTGATTCTTTGAATTCTTTATTTTGAACTTCCATATCATCTAAGAGGTCATCATCCACAAATAAGAATTTGACACTCATTTGTCCAAACGGCTCATAGTGATTGCTTTCTAGCAATGATTTGAAGTCTGTTCCTTGATAGATGTCTTTTCTAACTTGTTGTTCTTCTTTGTCACTGATGTAATACTTCACAATTGTGTTCATTGAAGCGTACTTAGTTAATACAGTTTGAACATTATTAGATAACGCTTTAGATGTTCTTCTAACAGTAGGAGTGATATCCACCAATTGTTTTGCTTGATCGACAGTGATTTGCTTAGTGGCATATTCTTTTAAGAATATTCCATGATAACTGAAGTCGCCGAAATATGATTTTGTAGGTGTTGCATTTGCGTTATTACAGCCGGCAATCATTAGCATGCCTAATGCCGCTATTAAGGTTTTACTAATCTTATTCATTTGTGTTCTCCTTTCTATCTCGATAATATCGAACACTTGTTTGTCCATTTAATATGAACGCTAAACTGACGTCATCTCCGACTCCTAATTCAAGTGCAACTCGATCAATGTTGTTCTCAATATTTACTAAAGATTTTGAATTTAGGACTCTTCTCACTGTTGGCCTAATAAATGAATTAGTGAAGTTATCATAGCTTTGATATGGGCTTGATAATCCATCTGTGCATAAGAATATTGCATCAAGTTCATTGGCCTTTAAGATTTCGACCTTAAGATACTGGTATGCATCTTCTTGACACATAGAATATGTGACATTCCCAACTGGGTCGTTTGTCTTATCAAAAATGTTCACTATTTCACCGTTTTTCACTCCTAATGCTTCTGTGTCTCCTATAGAGACAACATATATTCTATTCTTATATAGCATCGCTCCCGAAAGAGTGGTTCCATATGCCTTGGAAGGATTAAACATCAAAGTATCAACTTGATCTTCACTAAGTCCCACCATTTCGCTTTTTCTAATTGGCTTTCTGGACAACTCTCTTTCAATAAGCTTGTTATATTCACAAAGGATTAAGAGTTTAATCTTTTCTTTGATTTGTTCTTCATTTAACTTCCTAAAGAAAGACTTATTAACGCTTTTGAAAACATTCATCACTGATTCACTAGCAGCTTTAGATCCAAGTTGGCTTCTCACATATTGAGCTCCACCATGACCATCACAACATGTAACAATGATTCTTTCGTTATCCTTATATGAGGCTGAATAGTCCTGGCATGGCTTATTATTCTTGATATGAGAATAACCAATACATGACCTATTAAATACATAGTACATACTTACCACCCCCAACTTTCAGTCTCACTAAGAGCCTCTGCAATTAGTTGTTGCGCAATTTGATTTTGAGTAACATGAGGTCCATTAGCAACATTAGCAGAAGTCGACTTAACTTTAGACGCAGTTAGAACAATAATTTTGATGATATCTTTAAGCATTGAAGAGTTATAGCAAGAGATCACATCTCCATTCTTACCGACGAAGTCTTGAAGTACTTTTCCGGTTCTTTCATCATTTAGTTCAACAGCGATTCCATAACGTAACGCTGCCTTAAACCAAGGGACTTCTTTAAGGTTTTCGAGCCTTTCTTTATATGAATTACCAGTAGGATGTCCATCAGTTAAAAGGATGATTATTGGAGCCGCTCCTCCGAAATCAGGCATGATTCCACCTTTGGATTCTTTTTCCATGATTTCGGAGAGCTTCTCATACGCTAAATGGAGATTTGAATAACCACCACACTTAATACCGCTGTACCTAAATGAGTTAATATCAATAGATGTTTCATTATTGTAGAAGGAGGATTCAGTACTAAACGGTATTAAGGTGATGTAGAAATCAACATTAGTGTTTTCACCTTGTAAATCAATTAGATAGTCTTTGATATCACTGATAGCTTGATCTACTTGTCGAATTCTTTTGCCTTGCATGGACTTAGAAGCGTCGATAATCAGGATGATATGTAGTCTTTCTTTTGCAATTCTATCAATCATCTTGTTACCCCTTCCTTACCATTCAACATCAGATATTTCTTCTAAACCTTTAGCAATTTCTTGTTTTGCCTCTTCTTCTTTGGACACTAAGGAACCACCACTTACTTGGCTGGAAGAGGATTTAACTTTGCTTGCAGTAATAGCGATTACTTTGATAACTCGACGTAATGCTTCTGCTGTATAGACTTTTAGAACAGTTTCAGGATTACCGGTAAAGGCAGTAAGTACATCCATCGCTTCTTTGGTGTCAATTTGGATTGCTAAGGCATATTTAAGAGCAACCTTGAACCATCCCTTCTTTTTTAAAGAATCGAGGTGTTGTGGCCAATCTGGAGAGGTAGGCATACCATCGCTCATTAAAATGATGATTGGAGCCACTCCACCGATATCTGGCATCTTGCCACCATTTTCTCTTTTACATAAGAACTTCGCTAATTCGTCATATGCTTTTGAGTAGTCTGTTCCACCTTCGGTGGTAATATCATTCCATTTAAATTCTTCAACACCTTTTGGCTCGCTATAGACCCATTTACATTTTTCTGAGAACGTAAGAGCGCTGATTTTGATTTCAGCGTCACTAGTGTCTTCTTGGATTTCTGGCATGATGCTCATAACGTCTCTAATCGCGTTATTGACCGCGCCAATCTTTTCTCCTTCCATAGATCCACTATTGTCAATGACGAATAATAAGTTTAATTCTTGTTTTTTAATGCCTTCTGCAATTGTCTTATCTTTCATGTTTTTTAATCTCCTTATTTATATTTTTGATAAGTTTGTTAGTGTTTGTTTCTCTTGCCGCTTTGGAATTAGAGATGACATATTCGAAGTCATCATCTTTTCTGATATATCCAATCTCCAGCAAGGTTTCTAAATTTGATTCAATATGATCCAAAGTCATTCCTAGATGACGATGTAAGCTTCTAAGTGAACCATCTCCAAACTTTTGGAAATAACTAAGCACTTTAAGTAGCTCATTATCGCAGTCTTTCTTTAAAGGCAACTTTGGTCTTTCATATAGCACCGAAAGTGTGATTAATAATGCGGTTAAGGAATCTTCTTTTTTAAGAGAATCAATAATCTTTATAATCATTGCTTCGGTGAATATGCTTTTACTAATTGATCCTTTTAATTCAAGTAATGTACCATCAATATTAGTAGATACTTCATTGAATGGAATCGTTAACCTCTTTTTAACATTGTTATACATGTCACATCTAGTCATAATTCCATCCTGATATTCATAGGTCAATGAGTAATGGATATATTCTTCCTCTTTCTCCCAATAGAAGACCAAGAACTTGGCATATGAGATACCATCAACAAACACTTCTATCTGACGTTTGTCTTCAGCAATCCAATCTTCCATCGATGCGGTAGCGTTATACTTTTTCGCTACGTTATTTATGATCTGGTAATACTTTATGTCTTCCATCTATACCTCCTTAGAAAACGGTTTTATACTAAAACGTAATATTACATTATTAATGTTAAATTTCTAATTTGTTAGAATTTGTCCAATTGTCGTATCATTGAATTTGATTTTGAGTTCATTGATGATTGGAATCACTCCATTCTTATCAATCTCTTTTTCATGTCCGCTCTTATCTTTGATCAGAACATTTGATGGCAAATCTAGCAAAATTCCCCACAAACTAGGGTTATTTTTGTTAATAACCACTTTCCCGATTGGTCTATTGTAGTTCGATGAGCACTTATCGATATGGATCTCATAAAGTAATTTGTTTGGCTCAAGAAGGATCTTGTTCTTTCCGATATGGAGATAGCAGAACCTTCTTGTCGACTTCTTACAATATGGACATTTATCATTATGTTTTTTCTCACTAAATCCAAATATATATTCGTGTCCACACGAGCAGGTAATAAGCTCGTCTCTGAACCTGCAAAGTAACTTAAGCCATTCAAGTTCAGTAGTTCTTCCATTCTCTCGATCTTTTAGACCATCAACGAATGTTCTATGGAACGCCGCTTTGATATAAGATGGTAAGAATGGATACTTCTTTATGACTGCTGTGTGATAGCCTCTAATTGGCCTATTTGATAAATCAGTATCATGATAAATATATACTGGTTTGCTACCATACATTTCATATTCTGCCTTCTCATCAACAATCGTGTATTTTTTGAGGCATTCTCCTTCAAATGGGTTGCCCATACACAAGGCTAAAAAGAGGATGATGGCGAGCGAAAATCTATCAGAGTGAGTGTCTGGCATTTGTCGATCACCAGTGTTTTTATCTTTATCTCCTCTAACGATTTCTGGCGCCATATATCTCATCTTTCCTAAGACACCAAGATTTCTTTTATCTGCGGTCACATTATCGTTATCACAAATTAGAATCTTTCCAGTATCAGGTTCAAAGAAGAAGCTTCCATCATTCAAGTCTTGGTAAGAGTATCCCCTTTCATGAAGAAGTTTGAAACTCTTTACAAGCTCAATACACCAATTAAGCATGATTCTTTTGCTTTTAAATGTATTCTTGCCCGTTAAATAGGAAATGAATGAAACATAGTTTTTTGGTCTTAAATCCATGAGATATCCACATGAATCATCGTCGAACTCAATATATTCCTTAGGCCATAAGAAGTTGGGTGAAGGACTTCCTTTAGCGATGTTTGTCTTTAAGTTATACTTAAAGTCATCTGATGGGATTTCTTTGTAATATTTAAACGCATACTTTTGATTACCATATTCGACTAAATACACTTCTCCTTGTCCACCTTCACCTAATAATTCAAGGATTGTAACTCTTTTATTGTTGTAGTCGAAGTAATCGCTCTTGTTGAACTTCATATCATTTATACCTCTCTCCGTTTCTCCATGCGCTTGTTTCTGTCTTTATAGTAGTTTCACTAGTTGTTTTGACAGTTAACGGTTTAGAACGTCTCACAAGTTGTTTATTTGGACTGCCTTTCTTTCTTGCATAGTCTCCGCTTTCAGATTTAAAGCTGACATTTAGACAAATTGCATCGAGAGTAAGATCTCCGCTTTCAGACCTGAAATTTAAATCAACAATTTCGGCTTCTTTGAATTCAATTAGACAATCTCCGCTTTCAGTTGTGATATCAATTAGTTCGTATGTCTTAGCGGGTAAAGTGATGACTACATCATCTTCAAACGCGTCAATATATAGACAATTGTCTTTGACATAATATGATGCAGTGTCAATCTCCAGGTTTTTGCCATCGTTGATAACGATATCTTCACAAACAGTTTTAACGATGACCTTATCAAATTTTTCCATACTAGTGCGCCAATCCTTTAAACCAGTTAATGACGATGTCAAACCATCCTAGTTTGACAGAGACTATGCCTAGGGTTACTAGGCACAGTCCAAGAAATACAAATCCTAATGCTTTCATTTGCTGCTTTCCTCCTTTTGATTTGCTTTTTGCAAATATTTAAGCTCACTTCTTTCAGTGATGATTTCAAACTCAGTTGACTCCGTGTCGCTTAAGATGATTGGGTAATCAACGTAGATATCGCTTGTAGCGCTCGATTTGATCGCTTTAACGATTCTGCTCTTTGGATTCTGCCCTTTAGTTGAGAGTAGACTTCCAATCGCTTCGTTAGACCCGCTTCCAATTGCCACATAATCGTTGATCTCTATCACCGAACAGTCACTGTTGATGTAGAAGAGCTTGTCTCTATAGGCGAATAGGAAGGACGAATCTAAGTACTCGACATAATCGTCGCTAACCTTTAGGAATTTCGCATCCCTGAGGTTTTTGATGATTTCTGGAACCAAGTACTTGACGATAAATCTGTAATTTACTCTGTCACAGTATTCATCGTAATCATCGACTACATCTCTCATTAGTCGAATGATGTTTGCATCTCTGAGGTTTCCGACATGGCCCATTAAACAATGTTCCGCTCCATCAACCTTCCAGATTTTATAGTTGTTCTCGTTTTGAAGTGTGGTTCTTGTTCCACCTTTCGTGACTTGGGAATCTGCTCCGATATAGATCTTGTTCCCATCTTTAATTGCTACTACTACACTCATTACAATTTCCTCCTTTGTTTGTCTCATGCAGCTGATGTAATTGCGTTTACACTCTAATCTTTAATGTTGCATTATTCGTGTAAGGATTCTGATTATTTGACTTTTTTTCACCTTTTTTTGTACTTTTTCTCCTTTTTAGATGATTGTTATTACGAGATTCTAGAATACTTGGTTTTCTTTTATTACTTTGTAATAACAATATTGGAAGAACCCGCAATCCTCACTAAGTCCCCCCATAATAATCAAGACGGGCGCGCACACGAAGAAAAAAACAAGGAGGCACATTTAGACATAAAAAAACACAGTCGAAACTGTGCAATATTTATAAAGAAAAGACCCACACGGTCTCTTGCGAGCGTGTAGGTCTTTGATTTCTCAATCAAATAGATTATAGAGCAACACTAAGTTGGAAGCCAACGAATGTAACGTGTCCACTTAATGCTGGTGTAGCAACTGGATCACTATCTTCGTGTGGAATACCAATCATAAATTTGATATTGCCCCAAACTTCACTCATTTCAGCAAAGTCAAATTCTAATTCATTGTCACCAACGATGAGATCTGCTCTAACTTCTTGAGCTGGGAATTTGAAGATAATTCTACATGCAACATCAGAAGTGACTTTAACTGCTAAATGATTCCATCCGTTTCTACTATGAGAAACAAAGATTTCTGCGGCGTCATATCCCGCTTCTGCTTTATCCCAAGCAAGGGTAAGATCCTTGTTCTCATCTTGTCCAAGTGTGTAATTGCCTTGGGTAGCGGTACCATAGTTATTAACTCTGAGAGAAGCATCACCAGTCTTGTAATAAGAAAGACCAGTTCTTGCAAACATCATGTCTTTAGCAACTAATGTACCAGTAGCTGCGCCAGCCCCATCGCCTGGTTGATTGATGAATAAAACTGTTGGTTTGTCAAAATCAACAACGTTTGCATCAACATCAAAGTCAACAGCGGTTTCAACACCTGCTTCTAAAGTATAGGCATGATTTGCGCTTTCGTTGTCATAAGGCTTAACTAAGATTCTAGCATCAGCACTTGCTGTGAAAATAGCGTGGAAGTGAACGTAATCTTTTGGATTTGCCCAACTAATGTCGGCGTGTAATGCTGCTTTATATTGAATGTTATTGCCCCAACCTGGTGCTAATTCGCTATATGTGAAGGTTGAAACATGGTTTTCAACTGTCATTCCAATATCAGCAGATTTGTATTCAGCGACTTCTAAGAAATATTCTTGGTAAGAGGCAATATTTCTTGGTTTTTGTGGTGGTACATATGGATGAGCTTCTTGTTTGTCAAGAACACAATTCTTGAGAATAATTTCTGCTTCATTTGCTTTGTCACCTAAGCTATTTGGATCTGGGAAGATTAAAACCCAAATTTCATCGTAATCACCATTATTGACTGAGCCAGTAATGTCGAGTTCGATTGTTTGCTCTTCGCCTGTCATTGGGACATAGGCGCTTTCAACTGGAGCATAACCAGCATTGTTGTTAGTATGGTGACATTCTGTCTTAACCATAATGTTTCTGCCAGATGTACCAGTAATTGTAAAGACAACTCTCTTAATACCAGAGTCTTTTAATGGTTTGTTTTCTCCTGGCTTGACAAGAGCTTTAACGTTTTCCCATTCGCCTTTGCCTTTCCAAGTAATCTTGTATTGGTTATCATTGGCTGGGACCATAGTAACGCCATCATCATTGTCTCTCCAGTCAGTCATGACTGTCATGGAATCTCCACCATCATAAACGTTATATGCTTGTGGATTGACAACTGGTGTAAGGTTGTTCTTATCGATAAATGCTTTTGTTAAGAGGATTTCACCAGCGGTTGCTGGGTTTGCAACTGAACCTTCTGGGAAGATGAGGAGCATGAATCCGGTTGCATCAGCGTTTGCTAAAACGGCTGCGGCATCGATTTCGACGGTTTCGGTTTCACCAGTCATAGTGATGGTCTTGTCAATGGCAACACCTGCGACACCTTGTGCCTCAACCTTAAAGGTTGCTTGTTTTCCGGCTGTACCCTTAATTTCAAAGACTGCTCTCTTGAAGCCGGCGTCTTTAATTTGAGCATTGCCACTCTTGAATAATGCAGAAACGAATTTCCATTCTGCTTTTGGATGATCAGCACCGCCCCATGTAAATGTGAATTTACCATTGGCTTCTGCGGTTGCGATTTGATCGTTGTATCCCCAACGATACATAACGTCAAGTTGGTCTCCACCATTGTAATAGGTGTAGTCTTGTGGAACGCTTGGAGCGTTCTTGTCGATGCTATTAGCATCAACGACTTCATCCTTACTAAGATAGAATTCAGTGAATGTCATCTTACCAGCACCAGCAGTGTTCATATTTCTGTTGGCGAAGAAGACTAATTTTGAAACTTTTGCCCAATCACTAACAAAGTTTAAAGGCATTTCATAGGTCTTTTCAGATGAATCAAATCCAAATATGACTTCACGTTGGTTGCCATCTGTACCTTGAACTTTGAACATGACGTTGTTAGCGCCAGCTGTAACATCGAGTTTTCCTTTGAAAACTACTTTTTTATACTCGCTAAATCTTGCGATTTTGGCGGTATCATACGCAAAACTTCTGGAGACGCATGCCCATTCATTGCCGCTTGCGCCGGTATAGGAAACTTCAAACGAGCCTTCCTTCTGGGTAACTGTGTAAACTTCATCAGTTGCAGTATCTTTTTCCCAATGTTGCATAAGGTCATACTTATCTGGCATTGGATCCGCTGCTGGGGCTTTTGGTCCACATGCAGCTAATGCTCCTACGGCCATAGAAGCTAAAATCAATGGAATAAATTTGTGTTTCATTTTTACCTCCTTGTTTTGATTTTATTTTTACTATCTTTTCAAGATAGTTTTGCCCGTATCATAATCGAAGAGATGGATTTGTTTGGTGTCGAACTGTAATGAGATGACATCATCTTGCTCAATTCCGACTCTTGGTTTTGATCTAAAGACCAAGTCTCCATCTTTTCCATTCACCGATGTGTAAAAGAGAATTTCATTACCAAGTTTTTCGGTGATTAAAACTTTGGCTTCCACTAAAGAGTTGTCTTTAGTAACTTTTTCATTAGAAACATAGATATCTTCTGCTCTTATACCAAGAATAAATTGATGATTATTAATATCATCAGGAATAATTCTATCTACGGTTTGTTCATCTAATTTTACCTTATGTTTACCAAATTTTGCAAACACTCCACTCTTATCTTTTAAAAGAGTAACGGTAATAAAGTTAATTTGTGGGGTTCCAATAAAGCCGGCAACAAATTGATTAACTGGGTAATCATATAAGTTTTCAGGTGTGTCGACTTGTTGAATAACACCATCTTTCATAACAACAATACGTGTACCCATAGTCATCGCTTCGGTTTGATCGTGAGTAACATAAACGAATGTTGTTTGAAGTTCGTTGTGGAGCTTAGTGATTTCGGTTCTCATCTGCGCTCTCATCTTCGCATCAAGGTTAGATAATGGTTCATCTAATAAGAAGACTTTAGGTTCACGAACGATTGCTCTACCGAGAGCCACTCTTTGACGTTGTCCACCAGAGAGTTGTGCTGGTTTTCTCTTTAAGTAATCTTCAATACCTAAGATCTTTGCGGCTTTAAGAACTTTTTGTTCAATTTCTTTTTTAGGGACTTTTCTAAGTTTTAAACCAAATGACATATTTTCATACACTGTCATATATGGATAAAGAGCGTAGTTTTGGAAGACCATCGCGATATCTCTATCTCTTGGTTCAACTTTGTTGACTTTTCTGTCATCGATATAAATGTCACCTTTAGAGATTTCTTCTAGTCCAGCAATCATTCTTAAGGTTGTAGATTTGCCACATCCAGAAGGACCGACGAAAACCACGAATTCTTTGTCGTGAATCTCAAGGCAAAAATCCTTAACAGCGGGTTCGTGGCTGCCAGGATAAATCTTATAAACGTGTTGTAAAGATATTCTTCCCATATTATTTGTCCCTTTCTTTCATCTCAAGTTTATTTAAAGCGAGCTGAATTTCTTCTAAACTCATAAAATATTTCCAAACCGTACCTTTTAGGTAATTGGCAATCATGACCATGGAAATACCTTTATCAATGGAGATGTAGTAAGGGCAAACAAATCCTTTATCTTCATTATAAGAGTCTAATAGTCCATAGTCATCAATTAATTTATTATTTGTATAAAAATAATTAATTGTGTCCACTGATTCCTTAGGAGTAAAGACGATACTACCAATCGCTCCACATGGGGCAATCGTGCCGTCATTATATAATCTTCCTTCTCCACAAGGTGGGGAACCAAATCTTCCTGAATATCCATCATCAATTGTGGCACACGCAGTTAAACCCCAAGATAATCGATGGAATGATTTGAACTTACCTTCTTCATCTATCGCATATTGATGAGCGGCTTTAGAAGCATTAACTGAATTATCAAACCAACATACTCCATCACGATCGACGATATTTCTAAAATCGATATAGGCATGTGAATATTGATATGTGAATAAAGAGCCATGCCACGAATAGATGAAGTCATATCCACCATAACTTCCTTTATCACGAATGAAGTTATAGTAGATCTCTTTATCCATTGTATGTGTTGGGTTTTGATTGGCGGCCCCTAAGATATATAGAATCAATTGTTCAGCGTACCTATCCCAATGTCCTTGGAAGTTAAATTGATAATTCATCGACATCGAGAACATCGTCTTATATTCGATTAAGAAATATTGGAAATTCATTCGATCCAAGAGCTTTCTTGCGTTTTTAAGAACTTCTCCACCGAAATAGCTACCTGCCGTAAGCATGCCTGCAATTAATAACGCTGTATCGATTGTGGAGATTTCGCTTAATCTTGTAACCGAACCTGTATCAATCTCGTAAAAATGATAGAACCAACCGTGATACGCTTTTAGTTTCATCATTGTTCTTGAGGCTTTTAAAGCGATTTCGTGAGCTTCTTCTTTATCAATATATCCAAATTCAGATCCAATCACTAAAGCAGAGAATAGATATCCTGTTCCTGCGATTGAAGCAGTGTTGTTCCATTTATATGGATATGAATCTGGAACCAAACCAAAAGAACATTCATTTTTGGAATATGAATCCATGAAGAATTTAAAAGATAAATATAGTTCTTTATTAACGTTATCCATTGACGACCTCAACAAATTCGTTTCTAACAAATCCTTCGATAACATATGGATTATTCATAGCGAGATTACTCACAAAGTCAGTGTTGATGTAGTTATATAGTTGAAGGACTTCGATTCCTTTATCGATTCCGATATAGTCTTGGTCATACCATTCTCCACCATAGAAGTTGAGGTTGAATGAATCAATATATCCATATTTAGCAGTGTTAATCCTTGGGTTAGAAATGAAATAATTAATCGCTTCGTAACTCTCATTAGGAGTAAAAGGCATTGAACCCACTGCTGCAGTAGGAGCGACCGTTCCTTCTTCTTTATAATAATTTGCGTCAGGGGTATATCCTCTAGGAGGAGTACCTAAGTTTCCGTTATACCCTAAAGGAGCATCACACGCTGTTAAACCCCATGCGCCAGAAGCAAATGTCGCGTATTTAGAACGATTATCAATGCAGAATTGATGAGCGGCTTTAGAAGCTTTCACACTATTGTCGTACCAATTAATTCCACGATAATCGTTATATCTCTTAAAGTTAAAGAAAGCTTGTGAATATTGATATGTAAATAATGAACCAAACCAAGAATAAACATATCTTTGTCCACCATATTCACCATAGTTCTTAGTGATGTTTTTATAATATTGGTTAGAAATACGATGTTCAGGGACTGGATTACCAACACCTAAGATATAAATCATCAATTGTTCAGCGTAATAATCCCATGGGCTTAATTGAGTGTGATCAGTTGGAGACTTAACACCCATAGAAATACAGTCTCTATTATTTTTTTTGGTATTAAATTTTGTGTAATCAACATTTCCCCAAATGGTGTTTGCCTTTGTAATTAAGTCGCCTTTAAAATATTGAGCAGCAGTTAAAGCTCCACTTACTAAGATAGCGGTGTCAATTGTTGATACTTCACTTGTCCCACTTCTTTTTGCGGTGCTTTTATTTACAAAGTGAGAAATACATCCTTCATAGGAGGTTTCTTCATCTGCTTGCATTCTTAAAACTGTATCAAATGTTTTATCAACAATGTTTTTAGCAGTTTCTTTTTCTATTAACCCTTCTTCAACAAAGACAGGATAAGAAGCAATTAGGAAACCAGTCGCAGCGATTGAAGAAACGGAATTAGTTAAACGATCCTGAGTTAAACCATATCCATTAGAGTCACTTGTGAAGTTTGTGGTGTCCATAAAATAGTTATAGCAATTTTTAATTTCGTTTTTTAAAACGTTGATATCGATGGTCAAGCCTTTCTTACTACAAGAAGGAAGCGCAAACAATACGGATAAGGACACTAATAATGTTGTAATTCTTTTCATAACTATTCTCCTGTAATACCTGCTTTATCCATACCTTGGATGAAGTATTTTTGAGTGAAGCCATAAAGGACTAATAAAGGTAAGATGTTAAGAATGGTACCCGCCATATAAACGGCTTCGTTAGCGGATTTACCACCTTCTCCTGCTCCACCTGGATGAAGAGCGATATAAGCGGCTTGGAATGATTGAATGCCTAATGGAAGAGTAATGATATTGCTTCCAAAGAAAACACTTGCTAAAACAGTTTCGTTATAATACCAGACCACTGATAAGAGGATGGTTAAAAGAATCGCGGATTTCGCGCTTGGAATACCAATATGAAGGAAGACTTTAAAGGTATTTGCACCATCGATTTCAGCAGCCTCAACAATTGCTTTAGGAATTCCTTTGAAATATTGATAGAAGATAAGAATAAAGACTGCGGATTTAAATCCTTGTCCAAATAAGGCTGGTAAAACATAAGCAAGGACTGAACCAGTTAATTTAAGTTTTGTATATAAACTAACAGTAGGAAGCATGGTTAATGCACTTGGAATAATGAAGGTAAAGATAATTAAACCCATCAAGACCTTGCTTCCTTTGAATTTAAATCTCGCAATTCCCCAACCAGTAAGTGCGCACACTACTGTTTGACATAAAGCAGGAACAACAGAGACTAACATCGTTTGGAAGAAGGCTTTTGTGAAGTCTAATACTTTATAAGCTTCTATATAGTTGCCCCAATCTAACGAAGTAGGAACGTAATTGACATTAGCCGCCATTAAGTCTGCTTCAGACATAAAGCTATATGTGAGCATATAAATGAGTGGGTAAAGGAAGACGAACCCAAATAAAACGAGAAGAACGTAGATGATAACCGCAGGGACAACGCCTTTTCTTTCTTGATTACCAAAGAGAACCATCTTAATTGTTTCTTTATTGCGATTCTCTTTTCTAAACATCGTGATGAGATTGATTCTTTCATAAGCAATCACTGGCTTAAGATGCTTTTCAAGATATTCTTTAGAACGGACTTTTGCCTTATTAGAAATATAGATGTCTCTAACTAAATCAATGATTCCTTGTTTAAAGTCATCAACATTTTGATAATTTGCTTTTACAAATGTTTCTTTTTCTAAACCGATTAGGTAGTTATAACTATTCTCAATCTTTGAGCCAGGATAGGTATCGTATAATCTTTGGATATATTCAATATCTTGAGAGAGTTTGACGTTATAGATGTTATTTCTTAAAGAAGCAACATCAAAACGAGAATCCGCGTCTAATTTAAAAGAGGCTAACGAAAGTTCGTTTAAGATTTTGTTTAAGCTCTTTTTCTTTTCTAAAAGGACTTTATCAATCATCTTATCTCACCTCCTTATTTTTCTTTTCGTGCTTTTTAAAGATGAGCACAAATATGACTAATAGGACAATCATCAGAATGAAATAGGTAAAGGCAAGCGCACTAGCATAGCCATATCCTTTATTACTGTCATTCATATAATCTTGAATCTTTTGAATAATTGGGTTTAAAGCGAATATTGATTGCATGACTAAGGTAAAGACCACATTAATAACGATTGTCGGATTAATTGCTGGAAGAGTAACTTTCCAGAATTGTTCCCATTTACCCGCTCCATCAATCGCGGAAGCTTCATATACTCCTTTATCAATCTTTTGTAAGCCAGTAATGAACACTAAGATTTGAATGCCACTAAACCAAAGGATCATCGTGAATTCGTTAGTGAGAATATTAAAGGCGGTTCTCGCAAAGTCTGGAAGCTGAGCCATAATTTCTTCCGTGTTAATTAATGTATTGATACCAGGCATTGAAGTAACACCTTGTTCAATAAGAATCTTGATAACTGGACCAGAAGTAATGATAACTGGGAAGAAGAATATCACTCTAAAGAATCCCTTAGCCTTGATTTTGGTGTTAAGTAACATCGCTAAAATCAAAGAGAAGATAGTGATTAAAGGAACATAGACAACCATTTGGACAATATAATCTCTAAAGTAATTCCACATCGTTGTATCTTCAGAGAAGAGATTGATGTAATTAGTGAATCCTAAAGGAGAAACAACGAATCCTTCAGTCGATACTTCAACTTTAGAGAATGAGAACACTAAAGTTTGAATAAGAGGATATAAAGTAAACACTAAGAAACCAATAATCCATGGAGTGCAGAAGAGTAATCCCTTTGCCCATTCAGGCATTGATTTAGTTTTATTAGAACCGCTATCGAAGAAGTTTGAATATTCAGCGTAGACCTTTTGAATATAGGCTTCATAATATTCGTTTTCATCTTTTGAGTAGTCATTTAAAAGATTGTCTAAAACTTGTTTAGATTCATTAATGATGGAAGTAACGCTCTTATGGAAGATGGACATATCCATATATTCTTCGCTCTTATGTTTAGCGAGATAGACATCTAATTCCACATTAAGATTGTTCTTAAATTCGTAAATTGGATTGATATCAGTTAAATAAAGGTGGTTATTGACACTTAAAAGATTCTTATCGAGTTCATTAAGCTCTTTTTTAATGGCGGGAACATCAATAATTTCTTTTCCTTCCATATGTGTCTTATAGAAGTTATCTAACGCTTCTTTAAGTTCATTAATCTTATTGATGTGTACTTCTTTTTGTGAATTGAATTCATTAATGAAGGAAGCCTTTACATCATCATTAACAATATCTTTGAGATAAGAAACATCTTCATATTTCTCAACCTTTTTCCTTAAAGAGGTCACTTCTTTTTTATCAGTGATCACTAAAGAAAGGATTTCATAGAACTTATTAAGATATTGTTTAGAGAGGATTACTGAAAGATTTTTCATGCTTCAAAAACCTCCCCACTTAAAGGTGCGACATTATGGCCGTTATAGTCATAATCAGTGCTTGTATAGTTAACAACGATAACTTTACCGTTCTCGTATGTATTTTTATAAACGTTTGTGGTGAGTTTCTCACGTTTAATGAATCCCAATCCTTCAACTTGTTTTAAGACGCGATTCACTTTGCTATAAGCATTTAAGATATCAGCCTCCCAATTTTCATATTGAGAAGAATAGATATAACTACTACTTGGTGAATCAATAAGATTAATCGTATCAGCTTGAGTTAATAAATAGGACGGATTGACATTATAATCGATTAATTCCACAAGTTGCTTTTCTCCAATGTAATTGTTATTGATTGGAGAGGAATAGAATGATTTATAGCCTGAAAGGACCATTTGAATAAATGGAATCGATTCACTTTCAATTAAGTAACCAGAACTAGACACTGGGGCGTTCAAATAATTTTCAAAATATGGATACATATAGAAGTTTGGATTCTTCATGTTTCTTTGATACTCAAACTTCTTTAAAGCATCAACATATTTGTTCATTGAATCGGTTCTACTATTGTACTCCCTATGATATGTAGAGAAGAGTTCGCTTCCAATTGAAGTAAAGTCAAAGCCAGTTGCTCCATAGGCGCTTATATAGCCTTTATATCCATTTACTAAACCCGCACTAACGGAAGGATTCATACGATATACTTGCATATTGCTTCCGTTAATATAGTCGTTAGTGATAATTTCATTTTGAGTAATACCTAAAGCCAGACTATTAGATGGTTGGAACGAACGAGTTACATCAACGACATAATTAAGATTGATATTGTTAACTTTAAGATATCCACCTAAAGAAGCATAATCTCCTTCACTTCCTGTTTTCTTTTCAATTGGGAAAGCGTTTGGAAGAGAATTGAGATATCCACCTTTAGAATATCCTAAAAGGGAAACTGAAAGGTTTTTATGGCCTTTATTAATTAAATCTGAGACTTTGTTACGTACATAGCTAACAGTAGTCATCGCATATGTTTCAGTGCCAATAAAGGCTTTCTTGTTTTCCGCCATTAAGAATTCAAGTCTTAAGGAGGAGTTCGCATATTTATTTCTAAGTACATTAGTGGCCACTAAGTGTTCTTGATATTTCTTAGCGATATCGTAATACTCCATATGTTCATCATAGAGATGATAATAGACTTCAGGAGTGTAATTGTTTCTTTGTTCTTGAGGTTTCTTTTGAACAATTGTGGTGTTAATACCAGGAATCTCATAAGTCATGATTTCTTTAAAGGTGAAACAGTAATAAATGTTGTTATATTTATCCACCATTCCATTACGTTTGACATTGAGTTCTGCAAATTCTGAGCCTTTTTCAATCGTTGTAATCATTGTCTTAGTAGAGTCATAGGCTGCATACATTGGAATTGATAACTTATCAGTGGAATAAGATGTTCTCTTACTACTAGAAATACCAATATCCTTATCATAAACAGGGATTTGAAGTTGTGATCTTGCTAAAGAAGGAACGCTTAAATCAATAATGGCGCCACTTCCATCAGGAATAAGGAACTTACCATCATTTTCTAAATATGACATTCCAAATCCTGGATATAAAGCAAGTCTAGATAACGTTCCTTTTCCCGCTACTTCTTCAATATCAGAAATAGAAATTTTTAAACCGTTATCCATTAAGTAATAATTAAGTGTGAAGGCCACATTAAGTGTTGGATCCGCTCTTCTACCACTTAAAACACTTACTCTCGCGGAAATAAAGTCATCAAACGACATCACCCTTATTGAGGTTTCGGCTTGATTCTTGTCGTATAAAGAGAAGCTAGCTTCTGAAGTATTAGAGTTATTGAGCAAATAGAAGATTGTCACTGGGTTAGTGATTAATCTTTCTCGAGCAGGAATGGTTCTACCTTCATCTGTGGTAGCAGGTTCTAAATCAGATAGTTTGCCACTATTCCATGTTTGTGAACCTTTAGTAATTTCAAAATAGAGTTTAGCCTTATTTAAAGTAAAGGTATAAACACCATTAGTCATCGTAACTGTTTCTTCATCACTAGTAATCGTAGTTGATCTATTAACTGAATTTACTTTGTGAGAATAGACATATCCCGCAATCGAGGCACCAGTAACCGCACTTAAAGAGAGGAAGACAAGTAATTTATTAATAAATTTCATCTTATCAACACCTCCTTAATGACACCGATAACATAGGTCACAAGTTGGTAACCTAAAACATATATAATCGCTACGAAAGCGAGAACAAGAACAAAACAAATTAAAGTAAGCAAGATATTAAGTAACGCTTTCCAGAATGAATAATCATGTAATTCCATCACTGTAAGGATGATATTAATTCCACACCAGGCATAGATTACAAACTCCACCATCTTATAGATTGCTTCTTCGTTATAAGTAACAATGTTAGAAATTAAGAACATTGGAATAGCAAAGATAAGATAAGGAGATAAAGCGTATATAAAACCAATAAAGATATCTTTTAATTTACCTTCACCATCTCTAACAGAAGAAACGTAATAGTTACATAAAACAAGTAGGAGTAATGGTAAAGTAGATAAAAGAATTGTTTTAATACCATCGGTTCTTCCAACATCATTGAAGAGATATCCAGTTAAATAGACCTTTAAGATTTGAATTGCTAAGAAGAGGACATATAGAACAATTGCTCCAATTAATCTTGCTCTCTTTTTAAATTTCACTTCATAAATTGTTTCTTGAGGATGCCTCATGAATGTGAAAGTAAGACCAAGTTCATTGACCACAGGAGCGTTCCTTACTTTTCCAAATACTGTTTTTACTCCAGTAAACGCAGTAGGAACTTTCTTATCCACAAATTTAAGAATCACGACCGCTAAAACGAGGACCGCTAAAGGAATAATTACCCAAATAAGGTTATTTCTAATCCAGTTATCTCTAATTTGCCAGAACGCATCAGAATAGCCGCCTTTATCTTCTGCTAATCTAAATTGTCTAAGCGCGGTGTCATAATCACCACGTTTCATACTCGCTCTAGCTAAGGCTCGATAAGCAAGGATGAATTTAGAGTTATATTGAAGGACTTCTTTCCAAGAAGCTTCGCCTTCTAGATATAATCCGTCTTTATAATAATCGACTGCTTTATATACAAGACCAGCAAATGCAGTAGGAACATATTTAAAAACGATACCAATATCTTTATCTAAAATAAGTAATGAGCCATCACTTGAAATAGATAACGCTACTGGGGAACGTAATGCTCCTAAAACTTCTGCATCACTCTTTCCACCAAATCTAAAGAGAAGTGAACCATATCCGTCATAGGCTGTGACATATCCATTTGATTGAATAGAGTAGATATTTCCTTCTTCAGAAACATAAGAGGCCACTGTTGAAGAATTAGTTAAAGTCATAATCGTATTACCAGTGGTGTTTAACTTCTTTACAAAACCAGGATGACCTTTAAAATCACCAGTAACCGTATAAAGAAGTCCCTTATTATCTAAGGAAATATTAGTTACAGGGGCGCCTGTAGTAAGAAGATAATCGTTAGAAACAATTCCAAAGAAAGCCTGTAGTCTAGTTAAGAAGGTCATCTCTGCTGGGTTAGCACCGATATAAGCAATAAAGTTACCCATGTTATCAAGTTGCATAACTCCTTTGGTGCTACCTTCAAGAGTGACATATACGTTACCAGAATTATCAGCCTGAACTTTTAAAGGAGCAAAGTTGGTGGTTGAGCCAACAAGAATAGAATTTGGACGAGAAATAACATTAACAAGGCTTAAGGTTGTTTTGTTATATAGGATTACTTGATTAAGTGTCTTATCTGCAACATATAAGTAGTTATCGTTAATCGCCACTCCACAAGGATATTTAAATTGGATTGGATCAGTTCCCCCTATAGGAGTGTAAGAATTAAGCTCTTGATAATAAGAATCATCATTTAGGGAAAGAATAGAAACTCTTCTATTACCCGTATCAGCGATATAAACAAGATTAGTGCTTCTATCAACACACATATCTTGAGGCGAATTTAATACTTTAGATGTCGCGATTGAATTAGGGATGGAGACCGTTGATTCAGGAACATAACTTGCTGGAGACGCTGAAAGCTGTCCATCTGGTCCAATAATCTCTGTTCCATATGGGACAGCGTAAGCAATCGTAGGTGCAAGTAAAAAGCTTCCTCCGAGTAAGAGAAGTGAACCCACAAATAAACCAATCTTTAATTTGAGTTTCATACCTACTTAATTCCTGAATGGGCCATCGTATCCATAACTTTGGATTGCATGAAGATAAAGATGATGAGGTTTGGTAAGAACATAATTAACGCACTAGCAGCTCCTACACCTTGAGTAGCCGCGCTTCCTGTTGCGGTAAACGTTGTTATGTAATAGGCAAATGTCTTAAGTGCCTCATCATTAATAAAGTAAACACTTGCTTCTGTTGCACCCCATGCACTTTGGAAGGAAAGAATAGCTACTGTCGCTAAAGCTGGTTTAACCATTGGGACAATAACTCTAAATAGAATTGTTGCTTCGTTAGCACCATCAATTCGAGCGGCTTCAATTAAAGCGTCTGGAATTTGGTCAATAAATTGTTTGACTAAGAATAGACCAACCGGCATAGCAATAATTGGAAGAATATTAGAAATAAATTTATCAATTAAACCTAAGTTGACAATGATGATAAATCTAGGAATTGTAACCGCGATAGGAACAAACATCATCGCTAAGGTGTTGATTTCAAAGAGTAACGCTCTTCCTTTAAATTTCTTTTTTGAAAGAACATATCCTGCTGAGACCGCTAAAACAACAGACACCACCACTGTAAGAATTGTGACTAAAATTGAGTTAAACAAGTATCTAGAAGCAGGAACAGAACTAGATTGGAATAAAGCAAATAAGTCTTGGAAGTTCTTCCATGTTGGATTAACAACAAAGATGGAAGGTGGGAACTTAAAGAGTTCTTCTTGAGGCTTAAAGGCGGTCGTAAAAAGATAAACGATTGGAATAATCATAAAGACCGCCATCGGAATCAAGATAATATAGAACTTGATTTGACTTGGGTGGAAATGTTTAGGATTGATTTTTTTACCTTGGAATGATCCCATAACTAATCCTTACTGGCCAATACCTTTCTAACAACTTTTGAAATGATGTAAATGAATAGGAGTAAAACAACAGAGATCGCACTTGCGTATCCCATTTCGTAACGAATATAACCATAGTCTTCAATGTGGTTAACAATTAAGCTTCCTGCGTAATTTGGTGTTGGGTTACTTCCTGAAAGTTGAACACCAATCGCACCAGCTTGGAAGGTAGAAACAACTGACATAACCGCACCGAATAAAAGTTGAGGTTTCATAGATGGAATAGTGACATAAATGATTTCTTGGAATCTATTTTTAAGACCATCGACATATGCCGCTTCATAAAGCTCACTATCGATATTTAAAATACCGGAAAGCATCGCTAAGAAGCCAATACCCATAGATCCCCAAATAGTGACAATAATCATAATTGGCATTAAGTATTCTTCGCTTTGTAACCATTGAATTGCCTCATTAATAAATCCGTTATTAAGTAAGAAAGCATTTAAATAACCATTCGCGTCACCAGAGAAGATTGCCACCCACACCACTTGCATAGCAACTCCAGCGGTTAAAGAAGGAGAATAGATTGCTAAAGCAAGGATGGTTCTTGGTCCTTTAGGAATTTGCGCAAGCATCCAAGCGAGTAAGAAGGAAAGAATATATCCAACCGGACCACAGATAACCGCGAAGATAATCGTGTTAGGAAGAATCTTTTGCATGAACACCGTGTCACCAGTAAATAAGTTGATATAGTTATCAAGTCCAACGAACTTAGGGAAAGTCATTGAGTTGAAGTTAGTAAACGAAAGGATAATCGCTAAAACGACTGGAAGGACGATAAAGACTAAGAACGAAAGAAGGTAAGGTAAAAGCATGACGATTGTAGAAATCGCATTACGAGTAGTCCCAATTCGGTTATCAACCTTTTCTTCTTTTTCTGGAGCAGGTTCTTGATTAATAACTTCAGGTTCCACTATTTCTTCTTCATTTGAAATAATCGCGTCCTTACGCATTAATGCCCTCCATGTTTATATTCTTCGATCATCTCTAAGGTAGTCACGTGATATGGTTTAAGGACCGCACCCGTAGATGATAGATATCCAAATTCAGTTAATTTTCTTTTGAGTTCTTTATTGATGTTATCGACTGCGTCTTCAATTGTCGCTCTAGTGTTACGACCATTAAGAACGATGTTATTCCAAGAGTTAGAAAGTTCTCTTTCAAGCATATACCAGCCTGGTACACGAGGAATTTCTCTCATGTTTTCCCATTGCTCTAAGATGACATCTTTTTCATGGTCACTAAAGATGATGGATTCTTTAAAGGCGTCAACGTTAGCGCTATTCCAAATATATCCTTTACCAAATTGTAAAGATAATCTCTTAGCGAATTCACTTTGTACTTCTTTAGAAGACCACCACTTAAGGAGTTCCCATCCAGCGTTATTTCTTTCTTGTCCTTTATTAATCAAACACATTGATTGAGCAGATCCAGTTTGCCATCTTGCAATATTTCCATGTCCATCATCAACTCCAGGAGAAATTGCGATATCCCATTTACCAGCGAGTTCAGGAGCAGAAAGATTAAGCTTTACATATGCATCAAAAGTAGACACTCCAATTGGAAGAGACCCATTTCTAAATGAGTTAAAGAAGTTTGCGACTTGGCTTTCTAATCCATATAGAGTGAATAATTCAGTCATCATCTTAATTCCGTTAAGTGAAACTTCTTCATCGATTGTGGTCTTTAAGCCATCATCAGAGAAGAGATTTCCACCATATTGGTAAATAAATGGAGCGGTAGTCATAATCGACTTAGAAGCGCTTGAAGTTGATAGAGGAATATAGAAATTGAAGCCGTTTCTTTGCATTCTTGGGAGTAAACCGACTAAATCTTGCCATGTGTTTGGTAAAGCAAATGAATACTCGTTACAAATGTCTTTACGGTAATACATCACGTAGAAGTCTTGGGTTTCTGGTAACGCTAAACCTTTTTTATCAGCGATAAGAGAAATCATCGCACCTGTAGAGAAACGTTTAAGAACTTCACCATAATCTGGGAATTGAGTTAAATCCACTGTTAAATCACGGATACCCATTTCATATGGTAACCAGTTTGAAATACCCATAACTCCATCAGGAGAAATCCTAGCTGCATTACTTAAAATAAGTTTTGATTCATCACTGAGAATAACAAACTTCACGTTATATCCAGTTCTTTCGGTAAAATCAGATGAATCCATGAGTTCTTGCATTAAGTCAACATATTGTCTACTTCTAGCAACCCATATCTCTAAAGTCTTACCAGAAATCTTCTTTCCAGAATAATCGTATGTAAAGGAGATGAAGAATTTCTTCACTGATTCAATAAAACTATCAAAGCCATTCTTCTTTCCTAAAATTCCAAAGGAAGATGGACTACCAATCACAATACGGTCAATTTCAATAGGAGAAGTCGCTAAGTCACTTGCCGCGTTCGCTAAATTTTCAATAATAGAACCACTACCTTCGGAGAACTTGCCATATTCATTAGGAATATATCTTGGCTTACCAAGAACACCATTAATCGCGTTGATCGCACTTGTTAAATAGATAAGGGCTTGGAAGTTAACACCGCTTCCATTTACTTTTCTAATATAAGGCATGACTTCCACGATTTTATTGAAGTTAGTTTTAATCTCTTCAGTAATTCCTGGGAAATCAGTATCTGGATCCCATTCTTTAGCACCACTACTAGTGCCAGCAATTCTCTTAAGAGAAAGATAGATATGATTGAATTCATCAATTGCTTCATTAAGGATATTAATAACTTCAGCGTATAAAGAAATATCAATCTTAAATGAAATGGTGTGTGTTCCACTTGTTAAGAAGAATTTAAATGGTGTGCCGTTTAAAGCATGTAAGACATTCTCTTGATATCCTCTAGTAGGAGCGAATGGGTAATGTAAAAGTTCTCCAAAAGGAACTTGTCCATCAATAAAGATTGTGGAGAAAGTAACGTGGTTAGAATTATTAACATTATGATTAAGGTTAATAACATAGTTACCATCATTAGGAACGGAGAACTGATAAGAAATAATTTGATTTGATAATGAGAAATTTCCAAGAGTGTTTAACATCGCTTCCATCGTACGATATGGGACGACATTAATATCTGGAGAATTAGATGGAATTGGAGAGGTGTCGTTCTTATATGCAAAATGTTCACCCTCTAAATCATTAATACGAGTGCCATCAGGAGAAGAAACATGAGGCGCTAAATAGGATTCATAAGAAGGAATAGCTTCACATTTTCTTAAAGAAATATCCGCTAAAGCGACAATCTCCCCAGCGATTTGAGTTAGCTCAATATGATGAACTCCACTGGTTAAAGTGAAAACATATGGAAGAGGAGAAATATATTGATAATCATATATTCCTTGATAATTCCATTGATGAATTGTTTCTTGAGGTGGGCAAATCTCGTTACCATAAGAATCTTTTTTAAATTCTTCGGATTGGTTTTTAAGATACGCTCTTATCTTGCCTCGATCTAAAATCTCTTCTCCATCAATTGAAACTGAGAACTCAGTATCTTTGAAACCACTTTCCATCGTGCGGTTATTAATATAAAAGGAGTATTCACCTGCACTAGGAATTGTCACATCATATCCAAGCGTGGTATCGCTAGAAGAAATAACTGCCTCTTTCCCATCAACCACTTCAGTAATAATGGTCGAGTCAAAAACAGCTTTTGTCGTTTCTTCTAAACTTGGTTGTTTCTTACCAACGTAGGCGTTATAAGCGTATGTAAAATCACCGCTGAACGCTCTATTGGTAAGAACAACTGGAATGACGATCGCAACTATAAGTGCGGTAACTACTCCACCGATAATAAACGGCTTTTTGTGTTTTACAACAAAACGAACAAACTTTGTGTCTTTAAATTTAGTCCTTGTTTTATTGGTACTTTCCACCGTATTCAGTCATCCATTGTTTATATCTATTATTTGCAATGGTGTTGATATTGTTTGTGCCAGATGTGTAAAGAGTAATATCTGCACCATGAACAACACATGCATTTAATAATTCAAACATTGTAGCGTTTTCAATGTCGCCTACAGTTAAACCTGTTTTGGCGCTTTGACGAGATGCGAAATAGTTAGGAACAACTTTAGCACCTTCGACCATTGATTTAGTTTTGATATATTCAAAGGCGTCTTCTAAGCCTTTCATTTCTGTTGAACTACCAAATTTTTGGAAGTATTCATTAACTAATGAAACATCATTTTGAAGTGGTAATGAATTAACTGCGCCAGTTGGATAATAGAGTTCCATTCTCTTTTTAAATCCTTCTTTACCAAAGGACATCCATTTAGCAAACTTATACGCTAATTCTGGTTTTTCAGTTTTCTTATAAATTCCATAGTAGTCACCAACGATGGAGATCTTTCCACCTGGGTTACCGATAAATTTATATGTTGTACCAGGAAGTTTCTTATCTGGATTTAACATATCTGGCATTTCATAAGTTGCACCATATCTAAGGGCGAGTTTGCCTTTGTTCCAAGCATCAACCATGTCAGTAACATCGTATTCAGCTAATTCATCAGCGGTATAGGCGTCCATGGTTTTCTTAGCCTCAAAGAGGTCTCTAGCTTTTTGAACGCCTTGAACAAATGCTTGATCATCAAGATGATAAGCCGATCCATCCCAAGTGAAGTAACCAAGAGTTTTTGTATCACTTGTATCTAACACTGACGCCATGGTATCAATAAAGTGAGTTGGAGAATTTAATCCAAACACTTTGTTTGTGTTAGGAGTATTTGCAGCAGCGTTAATAATTTGTTCAATCTTGTCATAGCTACTATTGACGCTTAATTTTTCTCCTGCTTCACCAACGTCAATACCAAGTTGTTCTTCAATAACAGTTAAGTTAGCAAAGTATCCTTGAAGGTTCATTCTTGCAGGAACCGCATAAACACCTGATTTAAATTTGCAAGCTTCTCTAATAGAGGCAGGTACTTGTTGGAATTCCTCATCAGCGTCTGTGTATTCCTTAATGTTAAGAAGGAATTCAGATTCAAGACCATTACCAATGGTTGGAAGCATAAAGACATCCGCAACATCAATTCCGTTGAAGATACTAGCCTTTAAGAATTGCCAATAGGAGTTGCTATCGCCTGCTATCGTTGTATTTTCAACAATTTTAACTCTGACATTCTCTTTAGCTTCAAAAGCTTGTACAAGTCTTCTTTCTTCATTATTTTCCGCTGCAGTACCTTGATCCCAAGTTCTATAGACGATAACTGGTCTATTATCTTGTTGACCACATCCTGCTAAAGCAGTTAATGCCATCGCGGCTAAAGGTAATAAATAAACTTTCTTTTTCATATTAACCTCCGTTTATTTCTTTACTGTTAATTTGACATCAATGGTTCCTTCTTTTCCATCAACTGGAACGAAGTTACCTTTTTGAGCTTGGCCATTGACCAATAACTCATTTTTATCACCATATTTCATAGAAATATTGATTTTGGTTTTATTGAACATTCTGGTGTATTCATAACCATCCATTTCTTTAGGAAGACATGGATTAATGGTGATTCCTTTGGAATTACCTCTAACACCTAGAATAGCGGTAACCGCAACATTATGCATCCACTGTGCTGAACCACTATACCAACTCCATCCACCTCTTCCGTAATGTGGAGAGACTGGCCCATCACTATTACCTGGGGTGACATATGGTTCGGAATAGAAGACATCAGGATCACCAGTACGATAAATTGGGTTAATACGGATATAGGCTTGATAGGCTCTTTCGTTATCACCCATAAGTGAATATGCCCAGCTTGCCCAAGTTGCAGCATGAGTATAAACACCACCATTTTCTCTTAATCCAGGAGCGTATCTAGTGACATAACCAATTTCTGGGTTTGGTTTTTCGTATGCTGGATATAAGAGTAAAGCTCCATAATCCCTCAATAACTGCTCAGAAACCGCCTGCATTGCTTTTTCTTTTCTATCTTCAGTTGTGATATCTGCAATCACAGACCAGATTTGAGGATTGAGGAATAATTTGCCTTCTTTGGAGGTTTTTGAACCAACTAATTCGCCTTCATCGTTAGTGGCTTGGAGGAAGTAATCTCCATCCCATCCATATTCATTAAAGGTTTTCTTAGTAAGTTCTTTCTTTTCGTTAACGACTTTTCTGAATTCTTCATCTTTGACATAGTCAAGGATTCCATCCATTCTATTAAGAATGTAATAGAGGAACTCTGAAACCCAGAAGGATTCTCCTTTAAGTCCATGGCCAACCGCGGATAGGCCATCGTTCCAGTCATGGTCTCCCATAAGAGGAACGCCTCTAGAAGATGTTAATTCGATACTTCTATAAATAGATTTTTTAATATGTTCGTAAATGCTTTCTTCACGAGTGTCATCACAATAAGGTGAGAGTTCATCTAAAATTGAATAATCACCAGTTTCATTAATGTAATTGATTGTCGCAAAGGCAAGCCATAAGAAGTCATCACTACAATTGCCTCTAGGACCCCATGACTTAATAGTGAGCCACCAATGTTGGACATCACCCTTATAGAATTGGTGTCTAGCATGAAGCATAATTTGCTTTTTAGTTAATTCTGGATTGGATTGGAGGAAGACAAGTGAATCTTGTAACTGATCACGATATCCAATTCCGCCACTGATTTGATAATATGCTGCTTTAGCCCATAAGCGACATGATATAGCTTGATATTTCGACCAAATATTAGTAAAGAAGTCCAGTCTTTTATCGTTTGTGGTCACAATATCTTTATCTAAGAGATTACTCCACATCTTATGAACATCTTCTAATTCTTGATGTGCTTTTTTAACGTTAGTGTTCTTAATTAATTCTTTATAGTCTTCAGATTCAATCTTTGACATTCCAAGAGTGAACACCACTTCTTTTTCTTCGTTTGGTTGAAGTTCAACATTCACTCTTAATGAACCGCATGGATCACCAAATCTACCTTTTGAATTAGTGAGATTTCTATTTTCCATGGATTGAGGATTACTTTCTTCTCTATACATTCCTAGGAAAGCTTCTTTATCACCTTCATAAGAAGAAACTTTTTCTGAACAAGAATGGAAAGCGACATGTGGCCAATCATCGTTATTAAAACGACCTTTATTATCTGGGAAACCATATAAGCATTTAGTGACTAACATGGAATTGAGCGATTCATCATATTTCACATCAGTAAAAAGCTTATGGAATTCTCTATGATTGTCATAGGCGATTCCTGGCGCCCATTCAAAATAGCTTGTTAAATCTAACTTTCTAACTCTGTTAGAATTGTTCTTAATCTTAATGAGAACATACTCCATTGGGAGTTTAGAAGAAACAAACATTGTGGTTTCAACGTTTAATTCATCTTGCTCTCTAATAAATCTTGTGTAACCAATACCAACATGAACTTCATATTTATTGCATCCGTTCATAATTGGTTTGAGTGAAGTGGAGAAATATTTACCAGATTCTAAATCACGAACATAAAAATATTTGCCCCAATTGTCCTTAATGATGTCTTGAAATAAACGAGTTAATCGATTTTGTTCGGCGTTATCGCGAAAAGAAAAGCCGCCCCCCATTTGGGAGACAATCATCGAATAATCTCCATTAGAAATGACATTAATCCATGGACGCGGAGTAAAAGGATTAGTGATAATATACTCCCTACCATCATCGGAAAAATGTCCGTATTTGTTGGAATACTTCATTATGTTATATGTCCTTATGTACCTTTATATTCTAAGTCATGTATGTATGTGATTTCAAGCGTGTGCGAAAAGAAGGTTAGAAGGCGCGAAATGACTTAAGCATAAACGAAATATTGCAATGAATTTAGTGTTAGAAACCATTGTTTAGTGTTGTGTTTAGTGTTATTTAGTGTTAGAAGCCACTGCTTTAGTGTTATTTCTATTGGTTTAGTGTTGTGTTTAGTGTTATTTAGTGTTAACTTCAATTAAAATTAATTTATATGTATATAGCAGAAATCACAATCGCAGTTTTATTAGGCTTACTTGTCGTGGTGACTAGTATCTATCTCACCATCTTTTTAAATAACTCACACAAAAAGATGGTTTTGAGACTAGAATCTGGTGATTATGAGGAAGAAGAAAGAAGCGTTAAAGGAAAGGCTGTTTCCATCATTTTAGTGGCTTTCTTTGCGTTTTCTCTATTTACTTTCACCACTAATATCGTTTATCGAACTTCTCCAGTAAGTAATGGTCAACACTATGTATCAGTGAACTCTGATTCTATGAGCCAAGCCCTTCCATCAAACACATATTTAAAGATTAATAATCTCACCAATCAAATCGCTCAATATGATATTGCAGTCTTTGATAACGCTAAAGGTGAAGACATCAAGAAATATGACATTATTCTTTTCAAAAAGGGTAATATCCTTGTCACCCATCGAGTGATAGAAATTACTGACCACAGTACTTTTAGAACTCAGGGTGATAAAAACATCAATCCTGATGAATGGGAAGTAACATATGATGAAGTAATTGGTAAATATAACCACTCCTTAGTGTTTATGTCATTTATCAATTATTTGGGTTACACTCCAGGTTTTTATGTCTTTTTAGTGGGACTAACATATGACTTAGGTGTCATCCTATTCTACGAAGCTAAAAAAGACAAATTATTGAAGAATAATAACAAACAATATATTGAATAATATTTACGCGTGCATATTTTTAAATAAAAATATACAATAGATACGAGGTTATAGTTATGAAAACAAGAAAATCTGTTGTTATTTTGCCTATCTTATTAGCGTTATCGGCATGTGGTGGAGGTCAATCCACTCCTAGTGGTCCAGTAGAACCAGTGATTGATGAGCACTACTACGAGAAGATTAGTGAAAGAGTCGCGTTTGATGAAAACAATGCGAAAAACTTTAATGATGAAATGACTGGTGGACCAAGTAATAAAGTTTGGGACACATTAGATGCCTTCTGGGAAAACGGAGGCAAAGCTGGTTGGCATAACGGAGTTAGAAGAAGAAATATTTTTAAAACCACAGATGAAGATGGTAATGGCTATCTTGTATTAAAAGCACGGGGACAATATAACAAAGAAGACCCAACTAAGCCAAAACTCTCTGAAGGAGCATGTCTTAGAACCAAAGAATTCTTAGGTCCTGGAAGATACGAAATTGAAATGGCTCCTCTTCCTAGAGATGGCGCCGTAAGTGCGTATTGGACATATGGAACAACAACTGGTTCAGAAGATACTTCTCAATTAGAAATTGATATTGAATTAGGTGGCTCTGCTAATTATACAAATATTTGGTGTACATCATGGACAAAGAAGGCATCTAAAACAACAGAGAATATCGACGTTTCAGATAAGCTCTTTATGAACGATGGCAAAATGCACAAATATACATTTGACTGGTATACAAGTTATCCAGGTACAAACGAACCACGTGTTGATTGGTTTATAGATGAACAATATGTGACGTCTATTACTGGTGGAGTCGTTCCAACAACTCATACACCACTTTGGCTCGGATTATGGTGCCCAAGCTGGTCTGGTTCTGGTGCTTTTGAAGTCGATTATATGCTTGTTGGACGTGCAAGTTATAAATCATTTGATAGTTCCACTCAAAGATATAAAAGGACTTCATATAATATTGCTAACTATAACAAGATGGGAATCGATGAATCTAACATTCAAACTATCGATTATAGTGACGTTATTAACGTCAATAAAATCAGTAACGCTGATTGTGAATC
>OCTW011603328.1_pt1 | contig 61053 bp, 43 predicted proteins | sample 1539671 | NCBI WGS metagenome assembly OCTW01 (sample SAMN02144230, study PRJEB22623) | gut metagenome | biome: sheep rumen | host: Ovis aries | place: New Zealand | reverse complement strand
GATTGGCTGGCCATACTTGAAAAAGAAGAATCTATACCACCGGAACGCTCGTTTTTTGACTAAGGGGCTTACTTTTTGAAAAACGAATCCACAATGCCTGTTTATCGGCACTGCGGACACGTGTTCTGGCAGTTATTCATTTTTAGCGGACACCAATACATTTTTATAGGTCGATGGCAAGTATTCCTTCACCCACTGCACTTTCCGTTTTGCCTCTTTGGGGTCGAGGTGCTGTAGGCTGGCAGCATGTGAATATAATCATTATTTCCCGAAGGAATGGCATTGGCAGAGGGAGCGACAGACACTCACTTGCCCTCATACCACTGTTTGAGCACATAGAAGGCTTTCTTCTTCTCCCCTTTGTCAGAGAAGAGACCTTTGCGGTTGTAGTAGTCTTGCACGCCGTTGAGCACACGCCGCGGTGAGCGGAAGTCTTTCAGTATCCACGGTGTGGTGCCGGCGAGTCCTTCGATCTTGTCGAGCATTGCGCAGTTCTCCCGATAGAGATTCTCCTGAAACTCTTCTGTCCAGCGCTGATTCTTGGCTCCATGCATTCCATATTTGGCTCCTCCGCCAAACTCGCTGATGATCACAGGTTTGTCGTAAGGGATCTCCCACGTCATCTTCGACGCGTCGTTCACATCGCGGTACCATCCGATATACTGATTGAACGACACGACGTCGACATATTTGTTCATATTGTCTTGGAGACGGTTGTGGAAATTGGATGCCGACGTCACTTCCATGGCCATGGAGATGAGTCGTGTGTCGTCGAGGCTCCTTGCCCTTTGTGCCAGTCGGCTGAGGAAGGTGTCGCGATCTTCGGAATGCGGTGTCTCGTTGGCAATAGACCATATAATGACATTTGCCCTGTTCTGATCGCGCAAAATCATATCGGTGAGCTGTTGCTCGGCATTCTGATAGGTTTGGGGATTGTCCCATGCAATGGTCCAGTAGACCGGAATCTCCGACCACACCATCATGCCCATTCTTTCGGCCTCACGCACGGCATACTCATTGTGCGGATAATGCGCCAGTCGTACGAAGTTGCATCCCAGTTCCTTAGCCCATGAGAGCAGTGTGTGTGCATCGGCAGTGCTGTTGGCCCGTCCTCCCCCATTAGGTTTCTCCTCATGCATGCTGATACCCTTCAGGTATAGAGGTTGGCCATTGAGCAAGATTTGCTTTCCCCTGGTCTCGATGGTGCGGAATCCTATGCTGTCGGCCAGTGTCTCTTCGCCGACAGAGATTTCCACACGGTAGCGTTTGGGATTCTCCGGTGTCCACATTTGCAGTTTTTTCACCTTGAGTGCTACCGCCACACGGCCGTCGTCGTCGGAGTGAAGTGTCTGTCTCACTTTCAGTTCGGGAATGCTCAGCCTCACCTGTTGTCCGGCGAGCGACTGGTTAAGTTGGGCACTGAACGCAATACTATGCTGTGCATTCTTGGTCTGGGGAGTTTTCTCCAGACACACTTTGTAATTCTCCACGTAAACAGGAGCGACATCTACCAAGAGCACATCGCGAGTGATGCCGCCATAGTTCCACCAGTCGAAAATCTGCGTGGGTACATCGTAGGCATGGCGTTTGTTGTCCACTTTCACGATGACCGTATTGTCGCCGTCTCTCAGCAGGTCGGTGACATCGAAATTAAACGGTGTGAAACCTCCCTGATGGTGGCCAGCTTCCTTGCCGTTGACATAGACCCTGGCATCGTAATTCACTGCCCCGAAATAGAGCAAGGTGTGCCTGCCCTGCTGCTGATGATAGACGAAGTTTCGCTTCAGCCATACGGTGCCCTCGTAAAAGAACAGCTGACTGTCTTGGGTATTCCAATCGCCGGGCACTATCATTTGTGGTGCCTTGTCAAAATCATATTCTATCAAGTCTTCAGGTTTCTGTGGTTTGGCGTTACGGAAGAATCCCCATTGTGTGGGCTTCATACGGTAGTCGTAATAGCCCTCCTCCTGCACATCGACGATGTAGTTCCACATTCCATTGAGCGAGGTTGTCTGCCGTGCGAGCACGTTGGCCACTTGTCCTACCTTTCCAGTGGCCGAAGCCACCATTGCTAAATTCAAGAGGAAGCAAAATGTGAATAATCTTTTCATGATATAATTATTAATTATGTAGGTCAGAGGGGTTGCCCCCTCTTTCCCCATTAAGAACCGTACGTGCGACTTTCACCGCATACGGCTCAAGTTATTACTAAGTTATCGTCTCACGGACTCTAACCGGTACGTGTACGGACTTTGTGTCCGCACTGAATCCGATAAAGGGTCTTAGGCTGCTCGGGCAACGCGTGCCCCTTTAGCCTTTCTCTGGCGGCTTGCCTTGTCGGCTCGCTTGGCGAAGTATTCGTCCCATGCGGGGTCGAAAGGATTCGCATCTGCCCTCACCTTGACGTGGCGCACGATGGGCACATCTGCAAGTCGCAGGAGGCGGTAGGTCTTTTCCTCTCCGTCCATCATGTACTTGAAGCCGAACGTCCATCGGTTGCGCCCGTCACTGATGAAGTACCTGCGGTTGGTCCAATGCCTCTTCTTCCTCGGGTGCCTGCGGTAGCCCCACCTCATGAGTTGGTTTACGATGATGTGGTCTATCTTGCAGAACACCTCCTTGGAGCACACATGTCGGTTGTAGTTTGCCCATCCGCGCAGTATCGGGTTGAGCATGTCGATGAGCGCTTCCTGTGTGGCTGTCTTGTTCCATCGGAAGATGGTCTCGTGCAGTTTCTCCACAAGTCGCTCCTGACTTTTCTTCGACGGTTTGATTATCAACTTTCCGTTGTACTTCCGTATGTTGAAACCAAGGAAGTCAAAGCCTTCCGTGATGTGCGTGATGAGTGTCTTTTCCTCCGAGAGTTCGAGGCCTCGCTCCGCAAGGAATGCCGTGAGCATGGCCTTTATCTCCAAAAGTGTGTCCTTGTCGGCTGCAGTGACGATGAAATCGTCCGCATACCTCACGAGGTTCACTTTCTTCGTCTGCCACTTGCCTTTCGTCCCCTTCGGACGGCTTGACGGGTATCGTCTCTTGACGAGCCGCTCCATTCCGTCGAGGGTGATGTTGGCGAGTGTCGGCGAGATGATGCCGCCCTGCGGAGTTCCCTCCGTGGTGGGTGTCAGCAGGCGGTTGCAGACAACCTCGCTCGTCAGCCACTTGTTCAGTATCTCGGTGTCCGTTTGTACATGACGGACAAGCCACTCATGGCTGATGTGGTCGAAGCATCCCTTGATGTCGCCTTCAAGCACCCATTCGGGGGATTCCCTGCGGCTGAGCCATCGGTGCAGCGCGTCAATCGCGTCCTGACAGCCCCGATGTTTTCGGAAGCCGTAGGAGTTCTTGTCGGCTGTCGTCTCGGCTATCGGTTCCAAGGCCATTTGGTATAGGGCTTGCATAGCCCTGTCCTTCATGGTCGGAATGCCGAGCGGCCTCTTCTTGCCGTTTTTCTTCGGTATGTACACTCTCTTCAGAGGCTTGGGCTTGTATCCCCTACGCCTAAGGGTGCCTATGGCTTTCGCCTTCGCCGCATTCGTCTGCCAGGTCACCCCGTCCACTCCTGCGGTTCTCTTTCCTTTATTGGATGTCACGCGCTCCACCGCCACTATTTTTGCGGATTTGCTTGTGACGAGAAGATGTTGCAGGGCTTTCGCCTTGTTGTACCTCTTCTCTCTTTGTGCCTTTGCGATTCGCCGCTGCAGCTTGCCTACCCACTTCCGCGCATGGTCGAGTTCGTCCCTCGTCCATGCCCTCGGTTCGGCTGAGGATGCACACTTCACCTCTTGGGAGGCTCCGCTCATTTGCCGAGACATTCTCTGTCCTTTCCTCATTCTACAAGTTCTATAGCGCGTCTCACAACGAATAACCATGCGGAAGTCTGCACGCTTTCGCGTCGGGATGATGTCCCAATCCCTATCCGCGGCATTACACCGCGGCGTTCGCTTTCTCCGCTCTCTCATATCTGCACGTCGGTTGGGTCGCTCTTGCGATTGACTGACCCATTCGGGAAGTCTCCCTCGTGGGAGGCGTACAGACTTACCCAGTTCCGCACAAGCAACTGACGTCCGACTTAGGACCCACCCATCCACCGGCAGTGCCTTGGTCCATGTGGCGGTGCAAAATAGACCGCCAACCCGACTGCTTGCCTTTTTGGCATGGCTCGTCAGTATCCGTGAGCCAATCATTTGTTACGATGGTGTAGTGATTCACATATGTTGTCCATATCGGTCAGCCTGGCAGCGTCGCCGCCGTGATGCTCGGCGGGTGGCCACGTTGTCGGCAGGGCTTCACACCCGAAGGTCGCCCCTCACGCATGCCTGCCTAGGCTACTGCTGACGGAACAGCAGATTCAGACACCTCCTCCGAGGGCTGAATAATTGCTTTTGCGACTTCTGGTCGCACATGATATTGCAAAGATATAATAAAGAAACGAGGAAAACGGATTTTGTGACGATTTTTTTAGAATGCGCCGACATTTCAATATAGACGCACACTGCGGATGGAGGAAGGTGTCCGTATAGTCTTTGGTGCTGACTAAAGTAGACACATGTAGGAAAAAGTTGAGGGACTGACCATTGTGTCCAGTCCCTCTCGGTTTTTATGAATGCAAGGTGTGAGAAATTATTTCACGTATTCAGCGAAGTCGGTGAGTTTCATGTCGCCCTTGCGAGCCAAGGTGTCGTGCATGGCGAAGGCAGCCGGCAGGCAGTGGATGGTATGTCCGCCCTTGCCCAGTTTCAGATAGTCCCAGAGCAGTTGCTTGTAATCGGGGTGAGCGCAGTTCTCGATGATGGTCTTCGCACGCTGCACGGGGCTCTTGCCACGCAGGTCGGCGATACCCTGTTCGGTGACGATGATGTTGACATCGTGCTCCGAGTGGTCCTGATGGCTCACGAAGGGCACGATGCTGCTGATCAAGCCCCCTTTGGCCACGGAAGGACAGGTGAAGATGCTCAGGTAGGCATTGCGCTCGAAGTCGCCCGATCCACCGATACCGTTCATCATCCTCACGCCGCTGATGTGTGTAGAGTTGACGTTTCCGTAGAGGTCGCACTCAATGGCGGTGTTGATGGCGATCACGCCCAGTCGGCGGATGATTTCCGGTGAGTTGGAGATCTCGCTCTGACGCAGTGTCAGGTGATCCTTGAAGTAGTCCATGTTGTCGTAGACCTGTTTCAGGCACTCGTTGCTCACGGTCAGGGAGCAGGCAGAAGCATCCTTCACGCGTCCGTCGAGCATCATGGCGATGACGGAGTTCTGGATCACCTCGGTATAGATGTTGAAGTCAGGCACGTGCTTATCGGCACCCAGAGCGCCGAGGATGGCATTGGCAGTGGATCCCACGCCACTCTGGAGCGGCAGGAACTCCTTGGGAATGCGTCCGGCGTGCATCTCATCGACCAGGAACTCAGCGGTGAGGTAGCCGATGCGGTCGGTCACGGGGTCATTGTCCTTGAAGGCACGAGCCTCGTCGGGGATGTTGCACTCCACCACGCCCACGAGTTTCTTCGGGTCGATCTCCACATAGGGTTTTCCGATGCGGTCGCTCACCTTGGTGATGGGTATCGGCTGACGGTAAGGAGGATCCAGCGGCTCGTAGACATCATGGATGAATTTGGCGTTGGGGTTGTGGAAAGAGTTGAGTTCCAAGATCACGTGCTTGGCCAGGCGGGCAGCTGTCGGGCTGATGCCGCCGGCAGCGGTGAGGTAAGCCTTGTAGCATCCGTCGCCCTCTTCAATGTCGCAGACCTCGAGGATAGCCCAGTCGATGTCGCCATAGAATCCATAGCGCAGTTCCTGTGCCATGTGGCTCAGGTGAAGGTCATTGTACGGGATTTCCCCCATATTGACATGTTTGCGGAAATCGTTGTTGGTGGTATAGGGAGCACGGTATTTGATGGCGTTGGCCAGTGCCAGGTCACCATCAGTGCTCTGCCCAGTGGATGCACCAGTGAAAATTCCCACTTTGAAAGGTCTGCCGGCCTCGTGTTCAGCGACAGCGATTTTAGCCAGTTCTTTGGTTACAGCCTTAGCCACGCCAGCCGGAGTGAAACCGCTAAGGGCCAAGTTTTCTCCATTCTTGATCATTGAAGCTGCTTCATGAGCAGTCAGTAGTGTGTAAGCCATACTATCTATTTAAAAATTACCGAAATATGGGCGCAAAGGTACTTGAAATCAAGTAAAATGGCAAATTATTCACACTTTATTTTGGGTTTTGGGGGCGTGTTCGTTTTTTTTTAATATTTTTGCGGTACCAAAAGACAATCAGAAAAAAGGAATTTACACTTATGAATGGAAGAATCGTGACTTTTGGAGAATTGCTCCTTCGTTTCTCGAAGAAGGCCCATCGTCGTTTCACGCAAGGCGAGGAGATCCTCGGCAATTTCGGAGGCAGTGAGGCCAATGTGGCCATTTCCCTTGCCACGCTCGGCAATGAGGTGGCTTATGTCACCCGGTTGCCGAAGTCGCAGATCGGGTTGGCCGCCAAGATGATGCTGATGGAGTATGGTCTTGATGTGAGGCATGTGATGATGGACGGTCAGCGCATGGGAGCGTATTATTTCGAAGGTGCCGCTGCGCTGCGCAATTCGTCAGTCACCTACGACAGGGCAGAATCTGCTTTCTTTCAATTGAAACCAGGTATGATCGACTGGCATGAGGTGCTGCGGGGCGCTGCAGTCTTCCACACCTCGGGCATCGCCGCCGCCCTCTCCGAGGATGCTGCGGAAGCCACTTTCGAAGCACTGCGTGTGGCTGACGAGATGGGCATCACCATCTCGTTTGACATCAACCACAGGAAGAACCTTTGGAAATATCCAGGAGCGAAACCCATAGAGACCTTGAGCCGCATGTTGTCGTATGCCGACGTGATGTTTGGCGATGTCATCGAGTTTGAGTTTCTCATGCAGCATCCCAAGATACCCTTCACCGCTGTCACTCCCGACTACGAAATGGACTTGGAGCCCTACAAGGAATGGTTTGAGGACATCCACCGCCGTTTCCCCCGATGCCGGAAATGGCTTATGGGCATGCGCAATCAGGTGAACGCCAGTCATCACCTGCTCACCGCCCTACTTTGGAGTGAGGGGAAGTTGTATTCCACCCGGATCTATGACATTCAGGACATGGTCGACCCGATGGGAGTGGGCGATGCATTCGCCGCCGGACAGATCCATGCGATGCTGGCCTATCCTGGTGACGACCAGCGGATTCTCGACTACGCCCTTGCCGCCTCGACGTTGAAATATACCTTCAATGGTGATTTCAATCTGGCTACCGATGATGAGATACAGGCGCTCATGGCGGGGCTTTATCAATAGTATATTTCCCAAATAAATTTGGCACTTCGCTCGCTTATTCGTACCTTTGGCTTCGCCGAAGGTACTTTCGCTCGGAATTGCCCAAATAAATTTGGCACTTCGCTCGCTTATTCGTACCTTTGCAACAGTTTAGGGAGTTTGCGGGAGCCCTCCACTTCTCTGAGGGGAGGGGCGAGGACCGTAACAAGGCTCCGAATAAATAACAAACAGATAAAAGAAGATGCAACAGACATTGATCATTTACAATACGCTGACCCGGCGGAAGGAAGCTTTCAAGCCCCTTCATGCCCCCAATGTAGGTATGTATGTGTGCGGCCCCACGGTTTATGGCGACCCCCATCTGGGTCATGCCCGTCCGGCCATCACATTCGACCTGCTTTTCCGTTATCTCAAGCACTTGGGATACAAGGTGCGCTATGTGCGCAACATCACCGATGTGGGGCATCTGGAGAACGATGCCGACGAAGGAGATGACAAAATCGCCAAGAAAGCCCGTCTGGAGCAGTTGGAGCCGATGGAGATCGCCCAGTACTACACCAACCGCTACCACAAGGCCATGGAAGCACTGAATGTGCTCCCGCCGAGCATCGAGCCTCATGCCACGGGACATATCATCGAGCAACAGCAGTTGGTGAGGGAGATTCTCTCCAACGGTTTCGCTTATGAGAGCAATGGCAGCGTGTATTTCGACGTGAGCAAATATAACCAGAAATATGGTTACGGCATTCTCTCCGGCCGCAATCTCGACAACGTGATCAATGCCAGCCGTGAACTGGATGGGGTGGGGGAGAAGCACAACCAGGCCGATTTCGCCCTCTGGAAGAAAGCGCAGCCCGAGCACATCATGCGCTGGCCCAGTGAGTGGAGCGATGGTTTCCCGGGATGGCACTGTGAGTGCACCGCCATGGGGCGCAAGTACCTTGGCAGCCATTTCGACATCCATGGAGGCGGCATGGACCTGGTATTCCCGCACCATGAATGCGAGATCGCGCAGGCTGTGGCCAGTCAAGGCGACCAGATGGTGACCTACTGGATGCACAACAACATGATCACCATCAACGGGCAGAAGATGGGCAAGAGCCTGGGCAATTTCATCACTCTGGAGCAATTCTTCACCGGCAACCATCCCACTTTGGAGCAGGCCTACACGCCGATGACGATCCGTTTCTTCATCCTCTCCGCCCACTACAGAGGAACCGTGGACTTCTCGAACGAGGCATTGAAAGCCAGTGAGAAAGGACTGGAGCGCCTGCTCAACGGCATCGCCGATCTTGAGCGCATCGCAGTCGCCAAGGAGTCGGATGAAGCCACCCATGGATTGGTGAGCCAGCTCCGTCAGAAATGCTATGACGCCATGAATGATGACCTGCAGACCCCTGTGGTGATCAGCCAACTCTTCGAGGCCTGCCATCAGATCAATATCCTGCTCGACCATAAAGGCACCATCAGTGCCGCCGACCTTGAGGAATTGAGGCAGACCCTGCATCTGTTTGCCTTCGACCTGTTGGGTCTGCGTCCTGAGAAGGGAGATTCCTCTGATGTGCGTGAGAAAGCCTTCGGCCGCGTGGTTGACATGGTGCTGGAGCTCCGTGCCAAGGCGAAAGCCGCCAAGGACTGGGCCACCAGCGACAAGATCCGCGACGAGCTCAGTGCCGCCGGATTTGAAGTGAAAGACACCAAGGACGGTGTGACTTGGAAACTCAACAAATAATCAACTCATCAACAGACTGACCCCATGAGAAAAGTGAAGAAATGCCCGTCGTGTGGGCGACAGATATACTTGTATGCCCAGATTTGTCCTTACTGCAAAGCAGAGACGCATTTCGCATCCATCGATGAGGTGGAGCCACCTGTCTATGAGGATAACAGTCAGCCCGAGTTGCCCCAAGAGGAGGTCGCTGCGGATGCAGCCCCTGCCAGTGACCCGGCGGAACTTCCCGTTGAAGAGCAGAAAGAGGGTCATCTGGGGAAATACATCAAGCATCTGAAGGAAGACACCGAGAAGGTGAAGCATGAATACGACGAGAAAATCGCCAGCAAGTATTCCCCTTCGACGATTCTGATCGGCAGTGTCATCGCGGTGCTCTCGATCATCGTGCTGTGCTTCTTCATCGCCGTGCAGATGATGGAGACCGAGACATTCAGTCTGAACAACAACGTGGACAACGAGCTCAAGGAAGTGATCGACAGTGTGGAGAACGACTTGTATCAGAGTTCCACCATCGTGGCCAAATTCCCCGACCGCCAGCGTCACGGGATGTTTTATTTGCAGAACGGTCATCTGCATCTTTTCGATGCCTCCAACCAGACCCATGAGGAGATCGACATCACGGCACTCAATCCGAAAGCCACCGTCGACTACAATGGCAGCGGTGTGCTCAACGCCTATCTGAGCACCAATGAGAAATATATCCTGATCATCGCCTCCCGCAACGCCGGCAACACCGAGTTTGGTTTCTATCGTTTGGGCATTGATGACAAGAAGCTGGAATTCATCGACCGAGGGCGTGTCGTCCAGGAGAAAGACGGCTATACCGTGAGTACAGACATGCGTTCCGCCTCGTATGACTCCAACGGCGACAAGGTGAAAGGCATCAGCGGATCGGAATGGGAAAGTCTGCCTAAGGTGGAGAAACCCAAGAAACAAGTGGAGCGCACCGAACAGAAAGTGGAGCGAGAGCCAGAGCCAGTGTCGGTGACAGAGCAGATGAAGCCCTCTGTCGACCTTGCGCCGAAGCCCACAGTGCCTGCAGTGCCCGAGAAGATCACCATCAAGCCCGTTGATACCTCCAAACCCAGATGACGAGCGACTGATGAAGCGTTATCTCCATACCTTAGGATACTTGTTGGGAGCCCATTTGCTGGTTCTGCTGCTATTGTCGTCTTATCGTCTTGTGGAATTTTGTGCCCTCAGCGGGATGATGTCGCCCAAAAATGACGCCCCTGTGCTCACCGCATTCGTCAAGGGAGTATGGTTTGACAATGTCATCGCCTGTTACATCCTCATCGTGCCGCTTGCCCTGTTGCTATTGGCCGCCACCTTCAACTGGTATCCCAAGGCCCTGCGCCGTTTTGCCGGGATATGGTTAGGTGTCCTCTATACCGTTGTGATGGCCGTCTCCGCCTCCAACATCCCCTATTTCGCCTATTTCTTCAAGAACATCGATGCCTCCATCTTCGGATGGTTTGGCTATGTGGGCACCACGGCAGGCATGTTGGTGGGCGAGACCAGCTATCTGGTGTATTTCCTGCTTTTCGTGGTCACGGTCATCCTGTTGGTGTGGTGTCTCCGCCGATGGCGCCGATGGGCAGACCGCCGGATCGCCTCCTCCTCCTCATCCACTGGATGGCGCTGGATGGTCGGCAGATTGCTGCTGACCGTCATTCTCCTGGCCCTCTGCCTCTTCGGCATCCGTGGCAGGCGCGGCTATAATCCCATCAAGATCAGTCAGGCCTATTATTGCAATGACCCCTTCCTCAATCAGTTGGGCATATCCCCTGCTTTCAACCTGTTCACCAGCACACTCGACGGTATGCGGAAGGAGAATGCCGAACTGCATCTCATGCCCTATGATGAAGCCCTGGCGTATGTCAGGAATGAGTTGGGAATCACCACCCCCGCCGACAGCACCTCGCTGTTGAGCAGGACCATCGTTGCCGACAGCGTCGTTTCGCATCCCAATGTGGTCATCATCCTGATGGAGTCGATGTCGGCCAGTCTGATGCAGACCTTTGGTCAGAAGGAACCGCTCACCCCCACGCTCGACAGCCTCTACCGCTGTTCGTTGGCTTTTACCCATTTCTATTCCGCAGGTATTCACACCAACCATGGCATCACAGCCACCCTCTATTCCTTCCCCGCTCTGATGATGCGCAACCTCATGAAGGGTACGGTGACCCCACGGCGCACCGGCATTGCCACCGTGCTCAAGAGCCAAGGTTACCACAACCTCTTTTTCATGACCCATGAGTCGCAGTATGACAACATGAACGCATTCCTGCGGACCAACGGTTACGACGAGGTTTTCGCCCAGGAGGATTATCCCAAAGAAGAAGTGGTGAACAGTTTCGGCGTGCCCGACAAGTATTTGTTTACGTACGCCCTGCCAGTGATCAATAAGGTCGCAGCCACCCGTCGGCCGTTTATGGCGACCCTGCTCACCATCAGCAACCATCCCCCCTATATCATAGCCGATAATAGGCACTGGCGCACGGGAAAACCCGAGACCCGGATTGTGGAGTATGCCGACCAGTGTATCGGTGACTTCCTCGCGCAAGCCCGTCGTCAGCCATGGTATGACAACACCATTTTCGTCATCCTCGCCGATCATGGTAAGCTGGTGGGCGAGATGGACTCCGAACTTCCCCAGTCCTACAACCATATCCCCTGCATCATGTTTGGCCCAGGCATCACCCCCAAGAGCTATGACGGATTGGGGATGCAGGTCGATGTCATGCCCACCCTCCTTGGCGTGATGGGCATGGGCTATGAGTATGAGGGATTCGGAGTCGACCTGCTGAAAACACGTCGTGAGAAAGTTTTTTATACTTCCGACACCCAACTTGTGGCCCGCGACAGCGTATCGTGCCTGATTCATGACCCCCATGCCGAGAAAGACTTCTGCTATGAGGTGACAGGTGACGGCCAGTTGCGTCAAGCCCCTGCCAGAAGCAGCCATTTCGATGCCCTGCGCCGCTATGTCTTCGCCATGGAGCAGACCGCGGAATACCTGCAACGTCATCCATAGACCGGTGGGGTTTTCCCCCATCCATGAAATACTTAAAAACCAATCATCATGAAACCTGTGAGACTGTTTTTTTGCATCGCCGCACTGGCCTTCAGCCTGTCAGCGGGAGCACAAGCCCTGATCCAGCATCCCTGGCAAGGGAAGAGAGTCGCCTATTTCGGCGACAGCATCACCGACCCCCGCAACAGCGGGTCGCAACGCAAGTGGTGGAACTGGTTGCAGACCTGGCTCGGCATCGAGCCCTACGTCTATGCCATCAGTGGCCGCCAGTGGAATGACATTCCCAACCAAGCCGAGAAGCTCCGTCAGGAGCATGGTGACGATTTCGACGCCATCCTGATCTTCATCGGGACCAACGATTTCAATGCTGCAGTGCCTATCGGCGAGTGGTATACCATCACCGAAGACTCTGTGGAGGCCGCCGTTCACCGTGCGAAGGCCAATGTGCTGCGGCGTCACCGCACCCCGTCGATGAACAAGGACACCTACCGTGGCCGTATCAATATCGCCCTGAAACGCGTCAAGGAGATGTTTCCTGCCAAGCAAGTGGTGCTTCTCACCCCTATCCACCGCGGTTATTTCTATGGCAACGAGAAGAACATCCAGCCGGCAGAATCCTATACCAATGAGATCGGCGAATGGGTTGATGCCTACGTGGAGAGCGTGAAAGAGGCAGGCAACATCTGGGCAGTTCCCGTGATCGACCTCAATGCCACCTGCGGTTTCTATCCTCTCGTCGATGAGCACATCATCTACTGCCATAACGAGCGCGACCAGTTGCATCCCAATGATGAAGGGCATATCCGCATGGCCCGCACAGTGATGTATCAGTTGCTGGCCCTGCCTTGCACATTTGAGAAATAACCAACACGCAGCATCATGAAAAAGAAAATCCTATTCGTCCTCGTCTCCCTCATGCTGTCATCAGGTCTTCAGGCCCAGGTGGTCCGTCAGCAGGGCATGGAGGATGTCAATAAAGTGACTGACCTCACCCTCGACAGTCTCGACAAAGTGAGACAGGCACGTGTGAAACCAGGCAGCAGCAGGAAAGGCAGCAATCCCGTACTCTTCCTGGTGGGCAACAGCACCATGCGCAACGGCACCCTTGGCAACGGCAACAACGGGCAGTGGGGATGGGGCTATTTCGCGGAGGATTTTTTCGACAAGGAGAAAATCACCGTTGAGAACCAAGCCTTGGGCGGCACCAGCAGCCGCACCTTCTACCGTATGCTGTGGCCCGAGATCCGCAGCGCCTTACGTCCCGGTGACTGGGTGATCATCAGTATCGGCCACAACGACAACGGGCCCTACGACACCGGGCGGGCCCGGGCCAGCATCCCCGGCATCGACAAGGACACCGTGCTGCATGTGAACGTGCAGGAAATCCATAAGGGCGACACCACCTACCGTGCGGAGGATGTCTACAGTTACGGCGGTTATTTGCGCCGTTTCATCAATGAGACCCGTGCCGCGGGAGCTTTCCCCGTGCTCATGTCGCTCACACCGAGAAACGCATGGGAAGACGGCCGTGTGGTGAGGAAGATCCACAGTCAGTGGTGCCAGCAAGTGGCCGAGGAGGAACAAGTGCCCTATATCGACCTCAATGAGCGCTCTGCCGCCAAGCTGGAGGGATTCGGAGCGGAGAAGATGAATTACCATTTCTTCGGCGACAAGATCCACACCAGTAAGTTTGGAGCCGTGCTCAACGCCCGCAGTGCCGCTGAGGGCATCGCTCAGTGCGACCACCCCTGGATCGCCTGGCTCAAGTCATGTCTGGTCAATGTCGACCTTCCTGTGGCCGATGTGAAGCGTGAGGACGGCAAACCCGTGGTCTTCATCACCGGCGACAGTACGGTGAAGAACACCGACAAGGAGAAAGACGGCATGTGGGGCTGGGGAGCTGTCGCCTCCGATATTTTCGACACCCGCAAGATCACCATCGCCAACTGTGCCATGGCAGGCCGTTCGTGCCGTACGTTCCTCAATGAAGGCCGTTGGGACAAGGTCTACAACAGCATCCAGCCAGGCGACTACGTGCTCATCCAATTTGGCCATAACGACGTGGGTGCCATCGACAGTCTGAAGGAGCGTGCCGATATCCGAGGAACCGCCGACAGTTGTCATGTCTACAAGCTCAAGTCGAACGGGAAGTACGAGGTGGTGTATACTTTCGGATGGTATCTGCGGAAATTCATCCAGGACGTGCGTGAGAAGGGCGGCACCCCCATCCTGCTCTCGCTGACTCCCCGCAACATCTGGAAGGATGGTCATATCGAGCGTCGCAACGACTCCTATGGCCGTTGGTACCGCGAGGTGGTGGAGCAGACCGGCGTGCAATTCATCGATGTGCACAATATCACCGCCGACAAATACGACAAGTTGGGTGAGAAAAAGACAGCCGCCTATTTCAACCACGACCACACCCACTCCTCGCTGCAAGGTGCCAAGGCCAACGCCCAAAGCGTCAAGACCGGATTGCGCAAGGCAGGCTCGCCACTGGCCAAGTTTCTGAAATAGGGAGTGCAATCATCTTGATATCGCTGTTCATGGGGGTTTGCCGCAGTTCATCGGGATTTGCCGCAGTTCATCGGGATTTGTAATCCCGATGCTGTGAGTATCAGGATTTTTAATCCGCTAAAATCGCATTGCAAATGCTAACACTCAATACGGGCGGATTCTTGGACAAGCCAAGCGTCACCATATCGGGTGCCGAGCGGCAAATCCGCCCGAACAAAGAGAGACGCCTCGGTGCGACGTCTCTACATTTGGGGCAGGGGTTGGTTCACAAAGAACCAATAAGCGTGGACGCATTATTTCTTCTGGTGCACCATCATCTTGTAGTATTCGGCAGCGCCAAGGAGGAAGCACCCCGTGCCGTAGTCTTGGAAGTCAGGAACTTTAGTATAGGTGACAGGTTGTCCGGCCGAGGGATCTTTCCCTGTGCCCTGCACATATCCCAGGAAACCGTCGGCATGCACGCAGTCGTTGACCAAGGCTTTCCATGCCCTGTCGCAGGCAGGTTGGTATTTCTTGGCCTTCAGGATGCCATTGTTGATGCCCCAGCTCATGCCGTAGAGGAAGAGCGCCGTGCCTGTGAGTTCCTTGCCGCCATAGGTGACGGGCGACACCAGTGAGGGGTTCCACAGTCCGTCCTCGCGCTGGCATTTCAGCAAGGCCTCGCTCATGAGGATGAAGTCACGCTTGAGTGATTTGAAATACTTGTCTTTTTTGCCGATATCGGTCATCACCTTCACCAGTGCGGCATACACCCATCCGCTACCTCGGCTCCAGTAGCAGTTCTGTCCGTCGCTCTCCTTGTAGGGCGGCACGTAGTCCGCATCACGCCACCACAGTCCCTCAGCGGTATTGAACAGTCCGCCGCCGCAGGTGTCACGGCTCCAGGTATACATCTTCATCGCATGGTCGATATATTTGCGCTCGCCCGTCGCCCGGTACATCTTGCTATAGACCGGCATGGCCATCTGTATGGCATCGATCCAAGTCCAGTAGCCGATTTTCCCACTGTTCATCTGCAGTTCCAGGTTTTCCTTCACGTGTTGGATCATGCGGTTGTCCTTGGTCATCATGTATCGGTCGATGTAGGTTTGCTGGCAGCACTGGTCATCGGCATCGGTAGTTTTGATGCCATTGCGCGGTGTCCATTTATGGTAGTTGGCCCATCGGTCGGTGTAGTCGATGTATTCGGGGTTGGGGTCGATCTCATAGAGAGCCATCAATCCCTCGTAGTAAACGCCTCTTGTCCACAGGCTGCTGGGGCGGATTCGGCCCACATTGGTGTCCTGTGTAGGGTCGGCATGTCTTTTCATGAAATAAGTATTGACTTTCTGCGCTGTGGCCAATACTTCTGCACTTTGGTTCTGCGCCGTGGCCATCATGCCCGAGAGCATCATCACCACAATAAAAAACAATTTTTTCATAGGTCGGTATTTGTTGTCTGAAGTGATTTCAGTACAAAAATATCAAATAAAAAGCAAAAAAACCATGCCAAGTGTCCGATTGTTCATCACTTTTGTACGATATGGTGGCGAAGTTGATGGATTATTTCGTATTTTTGCAGCAAAACCTAATATATGACCATGAGAAAGATTTTAGCTGCGGCGATTTGTTTGCTGTCAGTGAGCTATGCTTGGAGCCAAGTCGAGTTCAAGTATCGAGACTTGAGTACGGAGGACGGGTTGCCCAGCAATTATATCATCAATATGGAGCAAGACCCTCAGGGGTATATATGGATGGCCACCTCCGACGGTTTGTGCCGTTATGACGGCTATTCGTTTGATGTGCTTCGGCATACTGACTCAGGCAACAATTCCCTTCTGCTCACCAACCGTGTGAGAGAGCTTCATATCAATCCCAACGGACTGCTTTTTATCCGTTTGCAGGGAGAGCGCTACAGTTGTTATGACACCAACCAGCAGCGTTTTGTGGAATTCATACCAGGAGGAGACAATGCCCGCAACTATTGCGACTGCATCTTCACCCCAGAAGGCGACACCTGGTTGTGGTACACTTACACCGGCTGTCTGGAGATCAGTTACCGTGACGGAAAGATCACGAGTACAGAATACAGTGAGAAGAACGGCAAGTTACGTTCCAACAACGTGCTCTTCATCGAGCCCGACAGTCATCACCGTATCTGGATCGGTACGGCCAAAGGCCTCTATCTCAAGCAAGGAGGGAAACTGACCTGTGTGGATGCGGACCACGCCTATCATGCCGCGGCAGAGATGGGCGGCAAGATGTATTTCTCGTTTGACACCAACAAGGTAGCCTCTTATGGCACTGATGGTCGTTTGCAGGCCATCGGCACCCCTTTCCCGGTCTGGCAGGAAGGGAACACCATTCGTGGACTTGTGCCCAATGGCGACAAGTTGTGGGTCGTGACCGAGCAGACCACCTATTGTTATGACGACCGGACCCGTCAGATGACCGTCAACAGCCTGCAGGTGCCCCACGCCACCGTCTATCGTGACAACACCGGCAATTATTACCTGGCCGACCATGCCGTGAACATCTACTATATCGACCAGAAAAGAGACGAGGTGTACACCTTTCATGTGCTCGACAGTCAGTTGCTGCACAAGCGAGGAATCACCCCATATAAAGTCTTGACCGACAAAGACGGCAATATCTGGATCGCCACGACGGGCAATGGACTTTTCGTCTATTCGCCCGACACCCGTCGCCTGGTGCACCATTCCCCACAGAAAGAGAATTACTCTCCCATCAAGTCAGACTATCTGTATGGGTTGATGGCCGACCGCTCCGGCAACATCTGGGTCTCACAGGAGAATATGGGAATCAGTGTGCTGACCCCCATGCCGATGGGAGTGCGGCGCTATTACGTCAATGACAGTCCTTCGCCCAACTATGTCAACCTGTTCAGGGCGGTGCGTCAGACGTCAGACGGCCAGATATGGTGCGGCAATTTCATGGGAGGCACATACCAGCTTGCGGGAGAGACGCTGCAGAAGAAATCCATCGGCGTGGATGACGACATGCTGTCGGTCTGTATCGACCATTCAGGGCGGCAGTGGGTCGGAACGCGCAATCATGGCGTCTTTGTCAACGGCCTTCATTATCAGCATATCCCAGGCGACAGTCAGTCGTTGGCGGCAGGCAAGGTGTTTGATATCTTATGCGACAACAACCATGGTGTATGGGTGGCCGTCAACACCGGAGCCCTCTGTCTGGCGATGCCCCAGTCTGATGGCAGCATGACATTCCGCAGATTCCTTGAGGACAGTCCGCTGATGCGCAATGTCACGAAATTGCGCCTGACCCGTTCCGGCCACATCTTTGTGGGATGTGGCGACGGCATAGTGGTGTTCGACCCCAAGAAGATAGTAACCGACCCGAAAGCCTATCATTATTACAATGGTTCCAACAGTTCCCTGGGCTATTTCGAGATACGAGATATCTACGAGGATGCGGATGGGGTGGTGTGGCTGGCCTCCGCCGGCGGTGGGGTTTACAAGGTGAAAAACCCATCTCAGGTGGATCACCTGCAGTTTGAGCAGTTGACCACCCAACAAGGTTTGGCCGACAATACCGCCAATGCCATCATAGCCGACCGCCAAGGCCGTTTGTGGATCGGCACGCACTACGGACTCTCCTGTCTTGACCCCAAGACCTCTCAGTTCTCCACCCATTACCTCTCTGCCGACAAATTGGGCGATGTCTACAGTGAGAACTCAGCCTGTATGCTCGCCGACGGGCATCTCGTTTTCGGTACCAACAACGGCGTGGTGAGTTTCGATCCCTCCGATACACGGCTCAACAGGAGCGACGGCAGTCATCTGGCCATCACCAACCTGCTCGTCAACGGAATCATGCAGAACGCCTACACCGAGGGGCAGCCCATCCGCTTGAGCCATCACGAAAACTCCCTCACGTTCAGGTTTTCCGACATGAAATTCGACTATCCCCACAATACGGAGTACATCTACATGCTCGAAGGAGCCGACCACGGATGGAGCCAGCCCACCCGCCAGAATGAGGCCGTGTATAAAGACCTGGAGCCAGGCACCTACACCTTCCACGTCAGGATGTCGGGTTCCGACAAGGAAGTGACGCTGAAGGTCACCATCCGCCAGCCCTGGTGGAACACCTGGTGGGCATGGCTCATCTACCTGTTGGTGGTAGGCGGCATCGCATGGTATATCATCCGGCTGTTGCTCATCACCTACTCCATGCGCAACCGCATCCGTATGGACAAGGAGATCAGTGAGTTCAAGCAACGTTTCTTCATGGATGTGAGCCATGAGTTCCGCACACCCCTCACCCTCATACAGGGCTCGATGGAACGGATGCGCAAAGCCGGTGAACTGCCATCCGCCATCCGCCAGCCCATCAGCAATATGGGTCGCAGCACCGACCGCTTGATGCGTTTGGTGAACCAATTGCTTGATTTTGACAAATACGAGCATGGCAAGCTCACGTTGCGTCTTCAGCAGACCGACGTGATCCGTTTCCTGCGTGACATGACGCTGAGTTTCTCCGATATGGCATTCAACCGCGACATGAACCTGCAGTTTGTGCCCTTTGCCCAGCATTACGATATGTTTGTGGACCGGGGGTATGTCGACAAGATCATGTACAACCTTCTGAGCAATGCCTTCAAATACACCCCCCGCAAAGGAGACGTCACCGTCAGGGTGAAACAGCAAGACCATCAGTTGGTGATCAGAGTCGAAGACTCAGGAGTAGGTGTGCCGAAAGAGAAACAGCCCCAGCTCTTCACCCGTTTCATGCAGACCAATCTTTTGGCCGACAGCATCGGCATCGGCCTTCATTTCACCCATGAGCTTGTGGTGGCCCATCATGGTGAGATCCATTATGAGGAGAATCCCACGGGAGGAAGCATTTTCGTGGTCTCCATCCCCGATGACCCATCAAAATACCAGCCCGAGGACTATTTCGGCAGTACCCAACTCACCGAGGAGGAAGATACTCAGACAACAGAGTTGGACAAGAATTACAAGGAGATGGCCACGGTGCCCCTCAATGACCGCCAGGTGCTCATTGTGGAAGATGACGAGGATGTGAGGGAATATGTCAAGAGCGAACTCTCGCTCTATTTCAAGGTCATCACGGCACAGAACGGAGAAGAAGCCCTTCGAATCCTCAAGGAAGATCCGCAGGAGACCGACCTGATCGTGAGTGATATCCGCATGCCCATCATGGATGGCATCGAACTTCTGAAACGAGTGCGGGGCAGTGATGAGCTATTCGATATCCCCTTCATTCTCCTCTCCGCTATCGGGACTATCGAGAAACAGTTGCAGGGAGCCCGTTTCGGAGCGGATGCCTACTTGCCGAAGCCTTTCAGTCCGGCTTTGCTGATGAGCAAGAGCATCGCCCTCATCCAGCATCGCGACCGGTTGAAAGCCGCCTACAGCAATATAGGAGCTGTCAATGCCGCACCTACCTCAGACGTTGCTGACGACAAGAAAAAAGACGAGAAGACCGCACCGCTGATCACCAGTGAGCGTGACCGGAAATTCCGTGCCATTATCGACAAGAAGATAGAAGCCAACCTCTCCAATCCCGATCTTGTGGTCGACGACCTTGCCCAGTCGACAGGCTACGGCCGTTCACAGTTCTACAGCAAGATGACGGAAGTAACGGGCAAGACCCCCAAGGACTATATCCGCATGAAGCGCATGGAGCGTGCTGCAGAGCTGCTCCGCAGCGGCGAGATGATCACTGTGGCAGAGGTGGCCTATCAAGTGGGATTCACCGATGCGCTCTATTTCAGCCGCTGTTTCAAGCAGTATTTTGGCATCACCCCATCGAAATACCAGAAAGGGTAAGAAGAAAGAACCCCTGACTGCCACTGCAGCCAGGGGTTTTTCTAACCAGTCTAAATGATTCTTTTCTTTAACCTAACAATAAAATCCGATTCAGTGACCTCAGCGTTTCGCAACGGTGAGGTCCTGATAGTGAAAATTACCTAATATATGACTTAGAATAATCTATATAGATTTCATTAATATCCAGGATTCTGCCAAGCAGCTTTCTGCTCATCGCTCAGGTCGCTGCCGTCCTCATTCTTCAGACCGTCGATAAACGACTGCGGTATGGGTCGGTAGTTGTGACGTTCCTGGATGTTCTTGGCAGCCTCGGTGTTGAAGGCCTTGGCGCGCGGCACCAGGCTCTTGGTGCGGGAAAGCGTCTCCCAGCGCTGCCACTCACCGATCAACTCACGGGTGCGCTCGTTGAGAATGAACTGGATAGCCCTCTGTTTCTGGTCCGTCACGCCGAGTTTGGCCAGGATAGCCTCATCCTCTGCCGGGAGGTTGTCCCAAGTCCAGTTGGTGAGGTCAGAAGCCTCTGTGGTGACCGGCTGGTTGGGGTTCGACAGATAGTAGGTGTTCATCCACAGGTTGGAGTTGATGTAGTTAGTGGCGGCGGTACCCGTATTCAGCGCATTTTTCTCGAAAGCCTGTGAGCCATCGACGTAGTAGGAGCGGTTTTCGCCAGCTTTCCACTGAGCCCGTGCGCGGATTACGTCGATATCCTTCTTGGCCGATGCGTAGTCGCCCAGGCGGGCATAGCACTCAGCTCGTATGAGGTAAGTCTCACCCAGGCGTGCCATGATGACGTCGCGGAAGGAGTCACCCTTCTCAGCCTGTCGTGTGCCGTCGGCAGTCTTGTTGATGCCAGCGAAGAAATTGCTGTACTTGTAGCCAGGTGTCATGAATGTGGGAGCCACATAGACACCATTCTGATAGAGCACTGAGGAGTTGGGGATCCACTGTCCAGGTTTGGAAGTCAGGTTGCCGCTTGTGGCGGTTTGGCGCTCACCGACTTTCCATTCCGGCAGACGGCCGGCTTCGTCCTTGAAGGTAGGCTCTTGCTTATTGGCGCCGAAGGTGTATTTGTCGTAGGTGTGGTCATCCTTTGTGTTGAGGATCATCACGATGCCCGGATCACCCAGTTGCACGCCAGAAGCACCCTTGTCAGCAACGTTGTTGACTCCGAACACCGTCTTGAAGGTCTTCCAGAGGCGGGCATCGTTGACGTGGTCATAGGCAGCGTAGGTGTACTCCGTCGGCCGGCAGCGTTGGAAGTCCATGTCGCCAATCCAGTAGCCGCGGCGCACCCATCCGTTGGAGAAGTTGGAGAACTGCGGGCAGAAGTAGTTGTAGGTGCGGTTGCCGAATCGTCCGATGGTAGAAGACGAGTTGTTGAATCCAGCTTCCATGAGGATCTCGTCGAGTTGTTCGGTGGCACAGTCGACACCATTCCAGTCAGCATAGAGGTTGCTGTAGTTGGGAGCCAGTTTACGTACGCTGATGGCATAGTCGCAGGCACTGATAGCCTCGCGCAGGTCGGCCTCTTTTGTACCGCTGTTGAAAGCGTCGCAACGCTCGGATGCGCGGAACAGCAAGGCTTTTGCCAGGAAGTGGGCAGCGGTGGCCTTGGTCCATGTGATGCCTTTGCCGTAGGTGAACTCCTCACCCGGGAAGAGGTTGTAAGCCTGTCGGAGGTCAGAGATCACCTGTTCCCAGCATTCTGCCTCGGTAGAGCGCTTGAAGTTGCGCACCACGCCCGTGGTCGGTGTGAGTTGCAGTACCACGCCACCATACTGGGCTGTGAGCCGGTAGTAGTTGTAGCCGCGGAGGAAGTAGGCATGAGCCAGGCAGCGGTTGCGCACTTTCTCATCCTTGATGATGTCGGCCTTGGCGATGATGGTATTGCAGGAAGCGATGCCATAGTACACCTCGTCCCAGAGCGCCTGCGGTTGCGGACAGTTTCTGTTGGTACCCTGCACCACGGGTCCGAATCGTGAGTCGTATTCGTTCCATGCGTCGGAAGTCAGGTCATTGCCGCTGGTGAACTCATCGGTGCCATAGAGTGTGATGCCATAGGCCCACTCATATCCGAAATGCCATCTGATGTTTCCGTACAACGAAACCGTGAGGGCCTCGAGACCTTCTTCGGTATCGAAGTAATCAGTGGAGTATTTGGTGGTCAGGTCCTCATCGAGGAAGTCGCTTGAGCAGGATGTCACGCCTGCGGTCATTGTCACAGCGAGCAGGCCACCTATGATAGATTGATAGAGTTTCATATCCTATTGTCTTTAGTTGTTGTTGTCTTATATTAGAATCCCAGTTCCAAACCGAAGACGAAGCTGCGGTTGAAGTAAGTGCGGCCAGTGTCGAGATCAAACCCGCTGATTGACTGTTTCAGGCTGAATGGGTTGATGACCTGTGCATAGACTTTGACATGTGAGAGACCAGAGCGGTATAACAGATTCTTAGGAAGGTTGTAGCCGAGCGAGATGTTGCGCACCTTGATGAAGGAAGCCTTCTTGTAGCCCAGTTTTCCAGAGAACTGGTCGGCGGATCCTGATGTGGCCTGTGCCAGGATAGGCATTTGATACTCAGCGCCAGTGTTCTTGGGAGTCCAGTAGTCGATCTCACGCTGGTTGCCATGAGCCGTCTCCGCCTCGCCACCGGTGTTGAAGTAGTATCCCATGCGTCCGAACATGCTGATACCCAGTTCGAGTCCTTTCCAGTTGAAGGTGTTGCTCCATCCCATAGTGGTGGTGGGGTTACGTCGTCCGAGCAGCACCCGGTCGTCGTTGGAGTCCATCTTGTAGTCGCCGTTTTGGTCGACCGGTTTCACCATACCAGGACGGAATTTATAGCCGTTCTCGTTCCATTTGGTCATCTCAGCCTGGTCTTCCGGAGTATCTTGCCAGAGTCCATCGGTAGCGAAGTCGTAGTAGACGCTGATGCTTTCGCCGATAAACCATCCGTTGTCGACCATGTCGTTCTTGCCGTAGGCCAGTTCGACGATCTCATCTTTCTGGTAAGCGATGTTGAAGTCAGTCTCCCAAGTGAAGTCCTTGGTCATGACGGGCAGGGCATTGAGGGTGAACTCCACACCATGGTTCTTGGTCTTTCCGATATTGGAGAGCGTGCTGGGGAATCCGGTCAGTGTGGGGATGGTGGTCGACATGATCAGGTCGTTGGTTCTCGACCAGTAGAAGTCGAGGCTACCGAAGATGCGGCTCTTGAGGAATCCGTAGTCGATACCGATGTTCCACTGAGTGGTCTTCTCCCATCCCAGTTCGGGATTGGCCATGGTCAACTGATTGGCCATGTAATACGGTTCGTTGGTGGTATATCCCTGTACGTTCCACAGTTTGCTGTCGGCAGCGTTGAAAGGCAGGTAGATACCAGTGATATCACCTTTGGTGCTGTAGGGGCTGACGGCGGAGTTGCCCGTCACACCGACACCGAGGCGTAGTTTGAGGTTGCTCACCCAGTTGACATTCTGCATGAAAGGTTCCTCGATGAGTCGCCATGCGAAGGCAGCAGAGGGGAAGAAGTCCCATTTGTGTCCGTCGGCCAGCTGTGAGGCACCGTCCCATCGGCCGCTGACTGTGAGGAGATAGCGCTCATTGAAGCCGTAGTTGAGTCGGATCATATAGGATTCCAGCTGTCGGTCGGTGAGTCCGGAGCTCATGGAAGCCTTTTTCGTGGCATCGGTGACATCAACAGTTCCGAAAGCATTCCAGAGGTAAGAGTCCTTGGCCAGTCCTTGGGCCTGCATGGAAGAATTCTCGATGTTCCATTTCGAAGCCGTCTGCAGCAAGGTGACCCCCAGTTTGTGTTTCTCGGCGAAGGTGCGGTCGTAGGTGATCATGTTGTCGAGCGTCCAAGAGAAGTCGCGGCGGTTCTGGAGTCTGGAGAAGTTGGTGCCTTCAGTACCGTCTTGGTTGACTTTATGAGCCGAGAATCCGTCGACGTAGACCCCCTCTCGCCAGTGGCGGAAGTCAGGACCGAAATTGATTTTGTAGCGCAGTCCCTCGACCGGTTCGAAGATTTCGCCGAAGTCCACGGTGGCGGAGAAGTTGCCCAGAGCGCGGAAAGTCTGTGATTTCTGCTGAGAGTGCTTCCATTCCTCCATGATGGTGTAGACGGTAGTCTCGCCACCCGGGTGAGTCACCACGTTGCCTTGCTCGTCGTAGGGCACAGCGAAGTTATAGATCTGTTTGGCCGTGCCGTAGATAGCGTCGGGCACGGAACCTGAACGTCCTTGCAGGGTTGACATACCGTAGTCCTGCTCTTGCCAAGACCCGTTGATGTTGGCCTGGATGGTGAACCATTTTGTCGGTTTGATATTCACGCTCACCTTGCCGGTATAGCGGTCATACCACTGTCCCTTCTGTGTACCTTTGTTGCTCAGGTAGCCGAAAGAAGCGTAAGCGTTCATCTTGTCTGTACCACCGCTGACGGCCAGGGTGTGCTCATGTGAGAGTGCGGTCTGTGTCACGTAGTCCGTCCAGTCGGTGTTGGTCACCTTTGAGGGGTCCCATGAACCGCCGGCCCATCCTTTTTTGATATTGTTCCACGATGTGTGGTTGTCCTCCGAGGTGTCGAAGAGTTTCTCATCGTTGGCCATGGTGGGAGAGTCGGGGTGAGCAAATTCCTCCGCATTCTGGTTATAGGCAGCCCAGCGGCGGAATTCGATCATGTCGGCGGCACTCATGGAAGGAGAGCGGTCGACGATGTTGGAGACGGTGAGCGTACCCGTGTAGTCGATGCTCATTTTCCCCGTCTTACCCTGTTTGGTAGTCACCAGCACCACACCGTTGGCACCACGAGAACCGTAGATGGCAGTGGCGGAGGCATCTTTCAGGATGTCGATGGTCTCGATGTCGCGCGGGTTGAGCGTCTCGATGGCAGAGGCAGACATCAGAGGCACGCCGTCGACCACATAGAGAGGAGCGTTGCTGGCGCCGATGGAGCGTTGTCCACGGATGAGGATGCTACCCAACTGTCCTGGTCGCTCGTTGGTGGTGATGTCGACACCAGCCGCTTTACCCTGCATGGCCTCAAGAGCGTTGCTCACGGGCCGTACGTTGAGTTCCTCGCTGGTGACGCTGGTGATGGCACCTGTCACGTCGCTTTTCTTCTGTACGCCGTATCCCACGACGACGACCTCATCGAGCAGTTGGCGGTCTTCCTCCAGTGTGATTTTCAAGTTGGACTTGCCGTTGACGTTGACGGTCTGTGAGGAGAATCCCACATAGGAGACGACAAGGCTTCCGTTGGCAGGGACATTGTCGAGGTTGAAGTTTCCATCGATATCGGTAACCGTACCGGTCGATGAGCCTTTGACCATGATGCTGGCGCCGATGATGGGTTCACCAGTAGCATCCACAATGGTTCCTGTCACTTTCTGCTTCTGCGCACCTTGCGCAGAGATCGTCTGCTGTGCTCCGAAGAGCATACCCAAGCAGATGAAAAGCATCAAACAGTAATGTTTTTTTGACATAGGTTTTTAATTAGGTGAATAATAGTATTTTGATAATCTGATAGGCGTATAGGTAAAGTTTCGACGACAAATTTAGAAGAAAGAGCATCCATTGTCTATGTATTTTTGTCCGTTTTAGATAGATAAATGTCCTAAAAAGGTGTTTTTTATGTTTTTTTGGACTACTTTTGCATATTGTTTATCCTATCAATTTTTTTCTATGAAGCGATTTGCCTTTAAAATGTTTCTCAAGCCTGGTTGTGAGGCAGAGTATGCCCGTCGTCATGCCGCCATCTGGCCCGAGTTGGTGAAGATGATCAAGGATGCTGGAGTGTGCAATTACAGCATTTACTGGGACAAGGAAACGAACATTCTTTTCGGTTATCAGGAATGTGCGGGTGAGGCCAGCAGCCAGGATACCACCGACGTGGATCCCATCACCCAGAAATGGTGGGATATGATGGCCGACATCATGGAAGTGAATCCCGACAATTCACCGGTCACCATACCCATCCAGGAAGTGTTTCACCTCGACTGATCCGGTCTTTTTTTGATTATTGTGGTCTGAAAATTCCCTCGGGCGTGATGACGTTGTCGTACTGGACGTCTTCCACATCCGAGGTGAGGATGCATGGGCGCACGTCGGGCTGATCGAGTCGGAAGGATACATCGCGCAGGTGCAGTCCCTTGACATGGCGGGCGAAGAGGCCATAAGCCGGACAAGTGCCGAGGAATTTGGCGATTTCAGGATATTTCTTGTCGAGTTCGGGATAATTGGGGTCGACAGGGTGTGTGATGCCCCCTCTGTATCGGATATGGATATTGCTCAGCCAGATATTCTCCACCGGGTGTCCGGGCATGCCCGTGATCTGGATGCCCGACAGGGAGTCGCAGTCATCAGCAAAGACGTTGCTGATGAGGATATCCCGAGCTGTGGAAACGTCGGTGCGCTCCTTCGGTCCCCGGTTACGGCATCCAGTGGTGATATAGATCGGGTAGTGGTGCACATGGCTCATCGAGATGTTGTTGACGACGATATTCTCCATTTTTCCTTGGTCCACCTCCTCGAAGGCCAGTCCGCTGCTGTAGAAGCAGTTGCATCCCGTGATGGTGATGTTGCGGTATCCCCCGTTGCTCTCCGTACCGAGTTTGATGCGTCCGCAGACCCAGTTGACTTTCTCCGGAATGTAGGTGCCATCGAGCACGGTACCCACTTTATATCCCGTCACGATGCAGTTGGTGATGAGGATATTCTCGCAGATGACTGGTTTTTTGAGTGCGTAAGAGCTCTTCAGCACCAGAGCATCGTCGTTGGGGCTGTTGATTTTGGAGTTGGAGACCGTGGTGAACTTGCAGCAGTCGATGTCGATGCCGTCGCGGTTGGTGTCGATGAGCACGTTGTCGATCGTGGCGAAGTCGCATCCAGTGATGATGATGGCGAAATGTCCGCCCCGGAAGATGGTGATGTCGCGGATGAGGATGTTGCGGCAGAGTTTGAGCGCGATGGCCTTGTCGCCCATACCGATACTACCGCCATGCACATTGCCAGCCGTCTCGGTATCCTTTCGGGTAAGTCCCCTGCCATCGATCATGCCCCTTCCGGTGATAGAGACATCCGTCTGTCCTTCAGCCCAGATCAGAGAGTTATGGAAATACGTATGTCCGCCGTCCTGGTATTCCGGGAATCCGAATACCTCAGAGGCATCGTAGGCACCAGCCTGGTCGGTAGCGATGATTTTGGCACCAGCCTCAAGATGCAGTTCGACATGGCTTTTCAACCGGATGCTGCCCGAGAGGTATTCGCCAGCGCTGAGCGTCACCCTACCGCCACCATGAGCGGCGCAGTCTTCGATTGCGGCATTGATGGCCTTGCTGTCGAGGTTTTGTCCATCCCCTTTTGCGCCATAGTCGCGCACATCGTATGAGGTGGCAGCCGTCATCGTCAGAGCGGCGAACAAGAAGAATAAAGAGAAAAATGTCTTTTGCATGGTCGATGAAGTTCGTTTTGTGCAAATATAGGCCGAAAGGCCGTGTTTTCCTTGGTAAGAAAATCCGAAAAAGCGGTGTTTGTGTACAAACACACCCGTTGAAACTCCAAGATTCAGTCGTCCTCCTCTTTCAAGAGGTCAAAGGAAGCCGGTTGGTGCGAGAGATTGATTTCCTGCAACCGTAATTGCGTGGAACTGAGCCGTAGGTACCATGAGCCAGGCAACTCAACCCATGTGATGCTGTCGGGCACGGATGAGGCAGACTGCGAGAACTGGAGTGTCGCCTCCATATTGGGGAATCCGCCACCCGTCTGTTGGTTGTATTCTTTGGTATGCGAGTCTTCCCTGTCGTAGCCCTCTATATAGAATTTGTAGCTCACTTTCTCCTGCGACATGGTGCCGTCGGGCAGTTGCGCATAATTGACGTGATAGGTACGGTTCCATTTGTCGATGCGGTAGCCCGAGATGGCATGGGCGAAGCTGAGCAGCACAGGCGACATGCGCTCCTGCTTGTTGGTTTCGGTGCCAGTGACGCGGTAAGCCGACCGGATGACGCACCGCGCCGTGTCGACGACGATGCGTCCTCGGTCGTCGTTGCGGTATTTCGATCGGAACACCAGTTCAACCTCGTCTTTGTTGTCGCTCTTGAACTCACCGTTCTGGCTGAACTTGTGAGAACGGATGAAGCCACCGTCGAGTTCGTCGACGAAATCTTCGTAAAGCATGCGGCGCAGGTTGGCCACGTCGGTCAGAGTAGTACTGTCGACACTGACGATGTGTCCCACTTCCTGACAGATATCGTAGTGGTCGTGGCCGTCGCTTTTCATCCGCATCAGGCCTTTGGATTGATAGGAATAATAGGAGTTGCGGTCGATGCTCCGGGTGTGATAGTCATAGCACAGGACACGAGGATGAGAGAAGTAGACTTTACGCTTAGTCTTGACCACTTGGCGCAGTTTCTCCCTGATCCATTTGGGTTCGATGTTGCGCACGACGATCTCAGCGGTCTGCCGGTAGCGTGGCGTGAGGTAAACGGTGTCGGAAAGCGAGGTCAGGACCCTGCGTTCATAGTTGAGGTGTGAGAAGGTGAGGCGTGAGAAATGGAAATCGATCACCGCCACCCCTTGATCATTGGTGATGGCAGAGCAGAAATGTCCGCCCTCCTTGGTATAGATGCTCGCTTGTGCGATCGGCTCATGGGTGACTTTGTCGGCCACGACCAGTCGTTGCTGTGCATGGGAAGAAAGCGTCATCCATGCGGAAACAAGGATCAGCGGTAATACTCTCATGGTGCAAAAATAGTGAAAAATACAAGAAAAACTGGTGGTCAAACAGAAAAAAGCATTAATTTTGCCGCTGTGACCATACTTCGATGGTCTGTCATTTCAAAAAACGCTACGATGAAAACAAAGCTAATGTCCTTATTCCTGTTTCTGATGTCGCTGGGAGCAAGTGCCCAGACCGGCACTTATGAAGTAAAAATCACAGAGCCCACTTATTTCTCCGTTCAGGTGCCTGACGGCAACTACAAAGTGACCGTCACCTTGGGGTCGAAGAAGCGCAAGGCCGAGACCGTCGTTCGTGCAGAGTCACGCAGGTTGATGGTGGAGAACGCCGCCACGAGGCGAGGCCAGTTGGTCGACTACAGTTTCATAGTCAACAAGCGTTCGCCGGGTTATACCGTTGTCACCGACAAAGGGGAGCGTCATGAGACCGTCAAACTGAAGGAGCGTGAGAAGGACTACCTCAACTGGGACGACAGTCTCACGCTGGAGTTCAACGGCGCCTCACCCGCTGTGAGCCGCATCCGCATCGAGCCCGACACCACGGCCACCACCCTCTTCTTGTGTGGCAACTCCACTGTGGTGGACCAGAACAGTGAGCCCTGGGCCAGTTGGGGTCAGATGATCACCCGGTGGTTTGACTCCACCGTAGCCATCTCGAATCATGCCGAGAGTGGTCTTACGGCTCGCACCTTCCTGGGAGGCAACCGTCTGGAGAAGATCCTCACGATGCTGCGTCCCGGCGACTATGTGGTGTGTGAGTTCGGCCACAACGACGAGAAGGAGAAGCGTCCCGGCGATGGAGCATGGTATCATTATGTCTACAATCTGAAGATTTTTGTTGACAAGGTACGCGCTGCGGGAGGGCACCTCATTTTCTGCACCCCCACGCAGCGTCGTTTCTGGCAGGATGACCAGCGGCACATCAAGGACACGCACGGCGATTTCCCCGCAGCCATGCTGTCGGTGGCCGAGCGAGAGCACGTGCCCGTGATCGACCTCAACGGAATGACCCGCACCTTCTTCGAGACCCTTGGTTTCGAAGGCAGCAAGAAAGCCCTTGTGCACTATCCAGCCAACACATATCCCGGTCAGGACAAGCCCTTGGCCGACAACACCCATTTCAACCCCTTCGGCGCTTATGAGGTAGCCAAGATGGTGGTGATGGGCATGAAACAGCTGGGTTTGCCTTTCGTCGCCTCTCTCCGTTCAGACTGGCAGGATTTCGATCCAGCCCATCCCGACGATCCGTCTGCATTCAGATGGTATGATGCGAAGGTGCTGGACACCAAGAAGCCAGATGGAAATTGATATGACCAGAGATCAGACCTTGTCGCCGAAGCACAGGTCACCGGCGTCTCCGAATCCAGGCACGATGTATTTGTGCTCGTTGAGTCCCGGGTCGATGGCAGCGCACCACACCGTGGTCTTGTCCTCGGGGAAAGCCCTTTTGACATTGTTGAGGGCTTCGGGAGTGGCGATGACACAGCAGACATGAATCCGTTTTGGCGTACCCTTTGAGAGAAAAGCCTTGTATCCCAGTTCCATGCTTCCGCCAGTGGCGAGCATCGGGTCGGCGATGATGAGGTTTTTCTCGTTGATGCTTGGTGTGGCGAGATATTCCACATGGATGCCCACCTGGTGATGCTCCTCGTCGATGTATTCGCGGTAGGCGCTCACGAAGGCATTTCCCGCATGGTCGAAGACATTGAGGAAGCCTGTGTGGAAAGGCAGTCCAGCCCTGAAGATGGTGGCGAGCACGATTTTGTCGGTGGGCACGTTGACTTTTGATATGCCCAGAGGCGTGGCGATGTCGCGGGTCTCGTAGTCGAGCGTTTTTGAGATTTCGTAAGCCATCATCTCACCGATTCTCATGATGTTGTTGCGGAAGAGCAGTCGGTTTTTCTGATAGTCCTTGTCGCGGATCTCAGCCAGATACTGGTTGATGATGGAGTTGTTGTCGCTTAGGTTGATGATTTTCATGATTAGCTTTGGTTTTTGTGATTATTCTTGTGTCGATTTTGGGATGACTTTTCCGTCGACCACTTTGAACATGCGGTCGAACTCCTCGTGCGTGCGTTTCCATCGGTTGTGGCTCCACAGGTAGAAGCGGGGGTCTCGCCGTATGGTTTGCTCAAGCATCTCGAAGAAGCGTCGTGTGATGGCATGCTCCTCCAGCTGCGCCGGTGTTCGGGTGATGAGTTTGAAGGTCACCACATAGTGTCCTCGACGAGGTCTTTGCATGTCGACATAGAAGACGGCGTTGTTCATCTTTCTCATGATTTTCTCGCCGTTGGTGAAGACAGGCGTGTCGTGGTTGAGGAAAGGCAGCCACAGGTGTATGTTGTTCCATTTCGGAGTCTGGTCGGAGATATATCCGAAGAGAGACATTCTCTTCTCGCGACGGTAGGTGACGAGGTATCTGAGGATGTCTTTCTTGGCGATGCACACCCCGCCGAGATGCTGTCGCAGGTCGATGAAGAGGCGGTCGAAGATTTTGTTGTAGAGCGGGTGGTAGATGAGTCCCATGACGGCATCGGGATAGCGTTTGAACCCCAGGCCTGTGGTGGAGAGATATTCCCAGTTGCCGTAGTGTCCTAAGATGGCGGCACAGGTTTGTCCCTCGTCGAAGCACCGCTCCATTTCCTCCACGTTGTGGAACTCGATGTGCTGCAGCATTTTCTCGGGAGAGATCGAGAGCAATTTGAGCGTCTCGACGAAATAGTCGCAGAGGAAATGGTAGAAACCCCGTTCGATGCGTTTGATCTCGTCGATGCCTTTTTCGGGAAACGAAGAAGTGAGGTTGTTTCTCACCACCCGTTTCCGATATCCAATGATGCGGTAGACCAACAAGTAGAGACCGTCGGAGATGGCATACAGCACGCGGAAGGGCAGCAGCGAAATGAGATAGAAGAATCCGTGTATGAAGGGGTAGAGGATTTTCATGATGCCTGCATGTCGTGAAGTTTTTTATAATAGCCATCCGCGGCGATAAGGCTGTCGTGCGTGCCTCTCTCCACGATGCGTCCCTCATGCAGCACACAGATCTCGTCGGCATTCCGGATGGTGGAGAGTCGGTGGGCGATAGCCACCGTGGTGCGTGTCTTCATGAGCCGTTCCAGAGCGTCCTGCACCAGTCGTTCGCTCTCGGTGTCGAGAGCCGATGTCGCTTCGTCGAGGATCAGGATGGGAGGGTTTTTGAGAATGGCCCTTGCGATGCTCACCCTTTGCCTCTGTCCGCCGGAGAGTCTTCCCCCCCGGTCTCCCACGTAGGTGTCGTAGCCATTTTCCGAGGCAGTGATGAAGTCATGGGCATTGGCGATGTGTGCAGCCTCCTCCACCTGTTGTCGTGTAGCGTCTTTCACGCCGAAGGCGATGTTGTTGAAGAAGGAGTCGTTGAACAGAATCGACTCCTGGTTGACGTTTCCGATCAGTGACCGCAGGTCGTGTAAGCCCAGTTGGCGTACGTCGATGCCGTCGATGAGCACCTGTCCCTCCTGCACGTCATAGTAGCGTGGGATCAGATCGACGAGTGTAGACTTTCCGCTGCCGCTCTGTCCGACCAAGGCGACGGTCTTGCCTTTCTCGATAGTGAGGTTGATATCACGCAGCACCCACTGCTGGCCATATTTGAAGGAGACATGCCTGAACTCGATGGCGTGGTCGAAGCTATGGATGTGCTGTGGATGTTCAGGTTCTTTGATCTCCACCTCGGAAAGCAGGATTTTGTCGACACGTTCCATCGAAGCCAGTCCTTTGGGAATGTTGTATCCGGCTTTGGAGAATTCCTTGAGCGGGTTGATGATGCTGTAGAGCATCACCATGTAGTAGATGAAGATCGGTCCGGAGAGGGTATGGTTGTTGAGCACGAGCACGCCACCGAACCACAGTACGATGACGATCATCACCGTCCCCAGGAACTCGCTCATCGGGTGTGCCATCGACTGTCGGATATTGACGCGCATGATGTCGTTGCGGTAGGCGGTGTTGATGCGGTCGAAGCGGTTGTTCATCTTTTCCTCCGCACAGAAAGCCTTGATGATGCGCAGTCCTCCGAGCGTCTCTTCCACTTGGCTCATGGTGTCGCTCCACAGGGCCTGTGCCTTGATGCTCTTCTTTTTCAGTTTTCTCCCCACATATCCCATCAGCCATCCCATGACCGGCACGATGATGAGTGTGAAGAGAGTCAGTTGCCATGAGATGAAAAGCAGCATGGCGAAATATCCCACGATCAGGATCGGGTTTTTGAAAAGCATTTCGAGGCTTGACATGATGGAGTTCTCGATCTCCTGCACGTCACCGCTCATTCGTGCGATAATATCACCTTTGCGCTCTTCGGAGAAGAAGCCCAGTGATTGTGAGGTGATTTTGCAGTAGAGTTGGTTGCGGATGTCTCTCACCACGCCCGTCCTGATCGGTACGATGGTAGCCGAGGAGAGGAAGTAAGCCCCCGTCTTGAGCAAGGTCATGAAAGCCAGGAACAAGCCGATGATGAGCAGAGTGGTTGTGGGGCCGATGTCAGCGATCATGCGGTTGACGTAGAAGTTCATGTTGTTCATCAGCACGTCTTGCGCATGGTTCCAGTCCCAGTCCATGAGAGAGGTAGCTGTATCGGTATCGCCCGTCTTGAAGATGATCTGCAGGATAGGGATTAAGGCCGCGAAAGAGAAGATGTTCAGTATCACCGAGAGGATATTGAACAGCACCGACAGCACAAGGTATCTCTTGTATGGCGGAATGAATCGTCTGAGGACTTGGAGGAATTCTTTCATGACATCAGTGTATTTCTTCTCCCAGAAGTGTGGCACTCGACGAACTGGTGATTCTCACGCTTACGGTGTCGCCGATATGGTGGTTGCCCCGGTCGAAGACCACGGCTTTGTTTTGTTCGTTGCGCCCCATGAGCTGTTGGCGTGAGCGTTTGCTGTAGCCCTCCACGAGCACCTCGAAGGTCTTCCCCTCATCCCGTCGGTTGGCCTCGGCAGAGAGTTCGGTCTGCAGTTGGATGAGTTGGTTGAGTCTTCTGATTTTCTCCTCTTCAGGCACGTTGTCGGGCAAGTGTTTCGAGGCATAGGTACCCGGGCGCTCGCTGTATTTGAACATGAAAGCGGAGTCGTAGCCCACCTCGCGCATGAGTGAGAGCGAGAGTTGGTGGTCTTCTTCCGTCTCGCTGTGATAGCCCACGAAGATGTCCGTCGACAGTCCGCAGTCGGGGATGATCCGTCGTATGGCCTCTACGCGTCCGAGGTACCACTCCCGGGTGTATTTGCGGTTCATGAGTTGCAGTATGCGGTCGCTTCCACTCTGCACGGGCAGGTGGATGTGGCGGCACACATTGGGCATGTCGGCGATCACGTGCAGAGTCTCGTCGCTCATGTCCTTGGGGTGCGAGGTGGTGAATCGGATACGCATGTCGGGCACGGCTTCAGCCACTTTTCGAAGCAGCAAGGGGAAGTTGACATCATCGCCCTCAGCCACGGAGTGATAGGAGTTGACATTCTGCCCGAGCAGAGTGACCTCTTTGTAGCCTTTGGCCTGCAGGTCGGTCACCTCGCGCAGAATGCTCTGCACGTCGCGAGAGCGCTCCCTCCCCCTGGTGTAGGGCACGATGCAGTAGTGGCAGAAATTGTTGCATCCCCTCATGATGCTCACGAATCCGCTGATGCGGTTTCCGGCGATGCGTTGAGGCACGATGTCGCGGTAGGTCTCCGTGGTGGAGAGTTGTATATTGATAGCCTTGTGCCCCAGTTCGGCCTGTGCCGTGAGGTCGGGCAGGTTGAGGTAGGCATCAGGTCCCGCCACGATATCGGCGTGATGATTATGAAGCAAGTCATCCTTCACCCGTTCGGCCATGCATCCCAGGACACCGATGATACGCCGGTGGCTCTTTTTGTTCTCGGCATGGAGAGCCTCCAGCCGGCGGAAAATTTTGTTCTCCGCATTCTCGCGCACCGAGCAGGTGTTGAGGAAGACGGCATCAGCCTCGTCGGCTTTATCCGTCGTCTCATATCCCGCCATCTGCATCACAGCCGCCACGACTTCGCTGTCGGCCACGTTCATCTGGCATCCGTAGGTTTCGATATAAAGTTTTTTCATCTTTTCTTTTTCTTGACGGTTTTGCGTTGTGTCTCCATCCTTTGTGTGAGCGGGTAGAGCAAAGCCCAGCAGAGCGCTCCGCTGACGAGTCCTGCCAGGGCGTCGATGGCATAGTGAGCCCGGATATAGACCGTAGAGAGGCAAAGCAAGGTTGCGAAGGGCAACAGCACCCAGAAGAGCTTTCTCATCCTGAAGAACCATGTTGTCATCATCAGTACGACGCACACACTGACATGGCTGCTGGGGAAGGCAGCGATGGGTCGCTCACCAGCCTGATGAGCCTGCTCGACCAAGGCATAGAACATTCCTTCGGCATAGCCCGGACAAGTCATGCGCACCTGCTGGTGGTTGAAATAGTCGTGCAGGTTGGGGAAGATACCCTGTGCGATCTTGTCCATGCCCACGGCCTCGTAGTAAAACTGCGGTCCGCCGACAGGCAGGAAGATGAAGATGACGTAGTGGATGAAGAACGCGCCGAGGATAATGGTCACCACCCTTTCGAAAGCGGCATGTCGGGTGAGCAGCACGCCAAAGGCCACGATAGCCATCATGGGGTAGTAGCTATAATAACCCAGGCACATCAGTTCGCTGAAAACGGCATTGCTCATCACTTTTGAGAAGACGAGAGCCGGTTGGAAACCGAAGAGCGCCTGTTCCCACGAAGCGAAGACGTGGTCGAGGTTTGGGAAAGCCCTGTTGAGTTCGAAGATATCAGGATACCACCAGCTGAGCAGCGACATCTGCACCACAGCCCTCGTGGTGCGTGTGAATCCGCAGGGCAGCATCCTGTATACCCCCCATAGTGCGAGTGTGATGGCCAACACCTTGGCGCGCCCCCAGACCATGTTGTCGGCATTGGGCAGCTGGTCCCGCATCACGACCGCCATGACCAGTGTGACAGCCAAGTATGCCAGGACGATCCATTCGTAGGCCATCAGTCCTTTCTTGGGATTCTTCTCGATAAGGAAGAAAAATTTGAACAGATTTCTCATGCTAAACAATTTACAGCCAGTGATGTTGCTTGTACCATTCCACCGAAAGCCGCACCCCCTCTTGCAGTTTGACATGCGGCTGGTAGCCCAGTTGCTTGATGGCTGGCTGGATGTCGCAGCGCCAGTTGCGCTGCCTCATGATATGGTATTTGTCGTTGTTGAGAGCGGTCACCTTGCCAGTGAGCCTGCCCCAGTACTCGCCACAGAACGTGACGATCCGGAGCACCCAGATGGGAGCTTTGATGCGCAAAAGCCATTTGCCGCCCAACTCTTGATGCAGGTAGTCGCTGAAAGCCCTCGACTGATATACCTCGCCGTCGCTGAGGAAATATTTGCTCCCCGTCTTGCCATGGTCGAGAGCGAGGAATACGGCCTGCACCACGTCGCTGACATAGACGAAAGTGATGTCTTGCTGTTTGTATCCCACGGCGAAATCCACATGCTGTATGATGCTTTTGGCCATCATGAAATAGTCGCGCTCCCTTGGTCCGTAGACCCCAGTAGGCCGCAGGATGACATAAGGTAATGAGATTCCCTTGGCGGCGAGACCGTCGAGCCATTGCTCAGCGGCAAGTTTGCTCTTGCCATAAGCTGTGTTGGGCCGGGGCGTGTCATCCTCGCGTATTTCCTGATAAGGCTGTTGTTCCCTGACCGGTCCGAAGATGCTCAGAGAACTGAGGTAGACAAACCTGCGCAGCGGTTGGCGTGTTTTCAAGAGAGCCTCCACCAGATGCTGTGTTCCGATGGTGTTCACTTTGTGGAAATCCTCCGCATTCAGGCATTTTGTCACGCCAGCAGCATGCACCACATAGTCGAAGGAGTGCCCTTGCAGTTGGCTGCACAGCAGGGAGACATCCGATAGTGAAAGCTGTATGAAGTGTATGCGGCTATCGGTGAGGAAAGTCCTTGAACTGCTTTTCCTCACGGCGGCCCACACCTCCATACCTTTGGCGAGAGCCTCCTCGACGATAAAACTGCCAATGAATCCGCTGGCACCGGTTATTAATATACGTTCCATGAAACTCTTTTGCGCCCAGCAAAATGCTATGCTGTGCAAAATTACATCAAAAAAGCGAACTGACCAAAAATGCCGTGCTCATTTCGTGTTATCCCACCTAATAAGATAGGAAATGGGAGACAGAATAGCACTTGAAGACAAAAAAACAGGTTTCTTTTTGTTTTGTCTTCTTTTTTTCGCTATTTTTGCATAAACTAACGAGCGAATACTATGGGAAAAGGAAAAAAAGGCGGTAAACGCATGAACAAGAGACAACTGACGGATGCCCTGATGAGCTATTTCCAGTCATTCCCCAACGAGGAGTTGTCTTTCAAGAAGATTTTCAAGGATCTTGGTCTCAACACCCATCCTCTGAAGATGCTTGCCATCGAGGTGATGGAGGAAATGGCATGGGACGACTATCTCAGCAAGGTGTCAGCCACCTCCTACCGGCTCAACCTCAAAGGACAAGTGCAAGAAGGCATTTTCCGTCGCAAGGCCAATGGCAAGAACAGCTTTATTCCAGACGATGGCGGCAAGCCCGTCTTCGTGGCAGAGCGCAATTCGATGTTTGCTCTTGACGGCGACCGTGTGAAGGTGACGTTCAACGCCCGCCGCACGCATCACATCAAGGAAGCCATGGTGACCGAGATCCTCTCCCGGGCCCGTGACACGTTTGTGGGTCAGCTCAAGGTGGAGCGCGACTATGCTTTCCTGGTGACCGACAGCAACATCGCCATGGACATCATGGTGCCCAAGAAGAGGCTGAAGGGAGGCAAGACCGGCGACAAGGCCGTGGTAAAGATCACGCAGTGGCCCAGCCGCGATTCGAAGAACATCGTGGGCGAGGTGGTCGACGTGCTTGGCAAGAGCGGCGACAACACTGTCGAGATGCATGCCATTCTCGCCCAGTATGGCTTGCCCTACAAATATCCCAAGTCGGTGGAGGAAGCCGCTGAGAAGATTCCGTTTGAGATCTCCCCCGCCGAACTTCAGGGCCGTGAGGATTTCCGTGAGGTCTGCACGTTCACGATCGACCCGAAAGACGCGAAAGACTTCGACGATGCCCTGTCGGTGCGCAGTGCCGGCAAGGGTCTGTGGGAAGTGGGTGTCCACATCGCCGATGTCTCGCACTATGTGAAAGAAGGGTCGTTGATAGACAAGGAAGCGCAGAAGCGTGCCACCAGTGTCTATCTTGTCGACCGTACGATACCGATGCTCCCGGAGCGTCTGTGCAACCTGATCTGCTCTCTGCGCCCTGATGAGGACAAGTTATGCTACAGTGTCATCTTTATCATGGACGACAGCGCCAATGTGAGGAAATGGCATCTGGCCCATACGGTGATCCGCAGCAACCGCCGTTTCGCTTATGAGGAAGTGCAGCAGATCTTGGAAGACAACGGCGTGGTGGATGGCACCGGCCAGCCAGCCCCCAAAGCCCCGAAGGGCGGCTACAAGGGAGAGTTGGCCGACGAGTTGATTGTGCTTGACCGTTTGGCCAAGCGTCTTCGTGAGGAGCGTTTCAAGAACGGCGCTGTGAAATTCGAGCGTGAGGAGTTGCATTTCGACATCGACGAGACCGGCAAGCCCGTGAGGTGCTATTTCAAGATGTCGAAGGATGCCAACAAACTCATCGAGGAGTTCATGCTTCTGGCCAACCGCACCGTGGCTGAGAGTATCGGCCGTGTGCCCAAGGGCATCAAGGCAAAGACATTGCCTTACCGCATCCACGACTCCCCCGACCCCACCAAGTTGGAGAACCTGCGTGAGGTGATTGCCAAATTCGGTTATAAGCTGAAGACCACAGGCACCCGTGGTGCCATCTCGAAGAGTCTGAATGCCCTGATGACCGAGTGCATCGGCAAGCGAGAGCAGAATCTCATCCAGACCGTGGCGCTGCGTGCGATGATGAAAGCCCGCTACAGTGTTCACAATATCGGCCACTATGGTCTGGCCTTTGACTACTATACCCATTTCACCAGTCCCATCCGCCGTTATCCCGACATGATGGTTCATCGCCTGCTCACCCGTTATCAGCAAGGCGGGCGTAGTGCCAACAAGGATCATTATGAGGAGTTGTGCGAGCACTCCAGCGACATGGAGCAGATTGCCGCCAATGCCGAGCGAGACTCCATCAAGTACAAGATGGTGGAGTTCATGTCCGACAAGATCGGCAATGTGTATGAGGCGCACATCAGCGGCATCCAGTCGTATGGCATCTACTGTGAGATCGACGAGAACCACTGCGAGGGCATGGTGCCCATGCACGACCTCGACGACGACTACTATGAGTTTGATGAGCGCAACTACTGCCTTGTAGGGCGCCGCCATCACCATAAGTTCCAGTTAGGCGATCCGATCACCATCAAGGTGGCCCGTGCCAACATCGAGAAACGCCAGTTGGACTTCACTTTGGCTGATTAGACCCCCCATGAGCATCCGTTACACCCGCAAGGAAGAGCATCTCAACACCTGGTCGCATGCCGCAGGCATTCTCCTGGGCATCGTGGTGGGAGTGTTATTCCTTGTGATGTGTGCCGGCAAGGGCCTGGGCTGGGCCCGCATGGGCGTGATCCTCTATCTGGTGGGCATGTTGGGCTCTTATGTCTCCTCCACGGTCTATCATGCCCTGCCACGCACCAGCAAATGGAAGGAGCGCACCCGTCGCTGGGACCACGCCGCCATCTATTGGCACATCGCCGGGTCGTATTCCCCCATCACGCTTGTAGCCCTCCGCGAGGATGGTTACTGGGGCTGGGGCTTATTCGGTTTTGTATGGGCTTGTGCGATAGCAGGGACAGTGACCAGTCTGGTCCGCCTGAAGGAGCACAGTCATCTGGAGACCATTTGTTTCGTAGCCATGGGCTTGAGTGTGCTCGTCGCATTCAAGCCTTTGGTCAACAATGTGAGTACAGCCGCCGTGATATGGATCATCGCCGAAGGCGTCTGCTATATCACAGGAGCCGTCTTTTACAGTTTCAACAAGCAGCGCTATATGCACAGTGTCTTTCATTTCTTCGTGCTGGCAGGTTCCATCTGCCACATCATCGCCGTATGGGACATGCTGCTTGAGGTCGGAGCCACGTTGTAGCGCCGTCAGAATCTCCATCTCACCTGGAGTTCCAGGTCCGTTTGCGAGGAATGGTCGATCTGCTGGTATCCGCTGGAGATATGGTCGCGGTCGAAGTAATCGACCGTCGACACATGAGCGATCACCATCAGTTGGCGTCCGATGTCGGCCCTGACCGAGCAAGCGTATCTTATGCCCTCTCCGTAGAAGGATTTGTAGGAATAGGAGTAGAGCACCCCCTGGTCGAAGCCATAGACGCTGCTGTCGCTGTCGTCGGTATCGAAATACCCCACGCAGGCATTGATTCTGAGCCATCGGTGCGCATAGCTGATATTCTGAGTCACCATCCATCCATAGCTCTTTGCCTCGCTGTCAGAGGCCGTCCAGTCGGCGGTGGTGGAGCATCTGCATGCCCCTATGGGCAGGGAAGCCGTCAGCCGTGCACGGTGTGTGGTCTTGGTGATGAGTGCGGTTTTCTCAGCATTGTCTTGTTCGCGCATTTTCAACCGGTATCTGGCTGTGAGTGACCACCGTTTCGTGTCGTATTGAGCCTGCACCATGTTGTCCCACGCCTGCGACGACACCTGTGCCTGGTATTTGGCGGCCGCGAAGTAGGCATAGTCAGTGTAAGCCGTGAGTTTCAGTTGCCGTGTCGGCAACCATTTGACCCCCAGGTATGCTCCGTTCTCGTTTTGCACCTTCCCCCCCTCGCTGAAGCTCCTTGCATGCATGGCATGGTATTTCTTGCCATAGAAGCGATGTATGGCCATCACCGAGAAAGCCGATGACGGCGTGAGGCTCACGGTATTGATGGAAGCCAGAGCCCCGCAATCCCCCGTGGCAGTCTCGCCGTGTATGGTGATCAGGTGCCCGGTATAGCCATAATCGGCACTGATGTTCCAGAAGTTGCGTCCTGTGGGGGCATAGCGGTGGTATCGGAGGTTGGTGTTCGGCATCAAGTCCTTGTCGTACCGGGTATAGGTAGCCGTTGTCCCGATGTGGTAGCCTTTATGGAAAAAACTCAGGTTGCCGCCAGCCACAGTCTCGCTGATGTTGTTTTTCTTGCGCATCTCGTTCTCGGTGCGGTGGTAGCCACTGGTGAGGATGGTGGTGATGGTAGAGTCGCCATGAGCGAGAGTAGCGTCTTTTTTCCGGTAGGAGACGAAACCGCTCAGGTCGAGTCCTTTTGTGATGGTCACCGTGGCAGCAGCCCCTTGCAGGAAACTTGCCTCGCTGCGAGAAGTATGAGCCCTGAGTCCGTAGGTTTGGTTGCCGAGGGATGAGAGGATAGACAGTTTTCCGATGCTGAAACCGTTGTTGACCACGAGTCCCATGCCGAAAGAAGCTCTGTATCGTCCAGCCACAGCCGATTTCAAGCATCCGAGGTCATGCACTTCAGCATAGGCAGAGTAGAAGTCATAGCCCATGCTGTTTTTGTTGGCCATGAACGGTTCCCCGGCATCCTGTGCCCCCACCAGTCCGATTTTCAGCCTGTTGGAGTAAGCGAACCGGTATCTGACCGAGTGTTTGTAGGGATAGCCCAGATAGCCTTTCTGGTCACCATGCCGCTCATACATCGGCACGTTGGCCGTAGCCACGAAGTCGTGGTGCCCGTATCGGATCATTTTTCCCAGGTCGTCGGCGGCACTGGTGGAAGGTTGTTTGCAGCAGACGAAGTGAGTGAGCAAGATGCGCGTGTTGTAGTCGAGAGAGGTGATCATGGCCAGTTCAGCCAGCGATTTCATGCCGCCATACTGGTAGAGGTAAGCTTGGATATCCTCCACCTGCCTGTCGCTGAGGAAAGGAAGTCTCTGCAGTTCCTCGCGCGAAGCCGTATTGATATCGATGGGGTCCTCCTCCAGTTGCGACAGCATCTCATAAGTGTCTTCCCAATCGGTGTTTCCGATATCATCGGCAGTGGAGAGATTGGCGAAGGCCTCCTCCCAAGAGAGTTGTTGCTGTGCGTGAGCCATGAGCGAGCTGATAGCCAGCAAGCAGAAGAGATATAAACGGTCATATCGTGGCATAAGACAAGTCATTGGTTTTGCAAACATACTTAAAAAACCCCATATTTGTAGCCGAGAACGTAGTAAATGTGTCGAAAAAACATTTTTTATCGTTCTTTTTCCATGAGTTTACGTCTTTTTTCCTACTTTTGCCGCCATGAAAGCCAGAAAGATTCTTACCATGCTCCTCATGCTGTTGCCTGCCCTATTTGTATCGGCCCAGGACGACCCCTCGTCGGCAGCAGGCGACCCCGCCTTCGTGCCCGATGTCCGGTTGGCGAAAGCTTTGGTGGATGGTGACAGTGTGTTGTTCATGAAGATGAACAATGTGTATGTCTACCCTGTCATGGAGATCAAGAGCGAGAAGCAGCGCAAGGCCTTCAACCGTCTTGTCACGAATGTGAAGAAAGTGCTTCCGATAGCCAAGGAGACCAACAAGATCATCATCGAGACCTATGAGTATATGCAGACCCTCCCCGACCAGAAGTCGCGTGATGAGCACATGAAGAAGGTGGAGAAGGAGATCTATCAGAAATACAAGCCCCGGATGAAGAAGCTCACCTACTCACAAGGCAAGTTGCTGATCAAGTTGGTGAACCGGGAGTGCAATTCCTCGTCGTATGACATTGTGAAAGCCTTCATGGGTCCTATCCGTGCTGGTTTTTGGCAGGCCTTCGCCTGGACCTTCGGTGCGAGTCTGAAGAAAAAATACAAGCCCGAGACCACAGACCGGCTGACAGAGCGCGTGGTGCTCATGGTGGAAGCCGGCCAGTTGTAGGATCATCCGTGTCACCCCATAAAAGTTTGGAGGACGTGCCCGTAGGGTCACGTCCTCCTGCATGTTTTAGTAAATAGTATCAGAATAGGTCGTTTTTTTGGGGTAGTCATTCCGTGAACAGCACTTGTATGATGGTCTGTCCCACGGCTTTGAGTGTATTTTTGTCGATGTGGTTCATATCGTCGTTGACGGTGTGCCAGGTAGGTCCAAACGAACTTGCCTCGCAATCCGGGTAATGCGGGATGATGTCGACGGTAGGAATGCCCGCTTTCTCGTTGACCGGCAGGTGGTCGTCGGTGATGTATCCGCCGACATTTTTGGGGAAGAATCCGCTGTAGCCTGCGGCATGAGCTGCGTTCCACACCCGTTCCACGATGCGAGGAGCATATTTCACCGACATGCCCTCCTGATAGAATTGAGCCGCCTGTCCACCCACCATGTCGAGCAGGATGCCGTAGATGGTAGAGTAGCCATCTGGGTGGTAGTGGCTTGCCCAGTAGTGAGCCCCCAGCGCCCATGAGCTCTCGTCGCTGCGGTTGCTCCACTGCGGCACGCCCCAGTCCTCTGCATCGAAGCAAACGAAATCGATGCCGAAGTCGAGAGAGTCGGCGGTTTGCAGGATACGAGCCACCTCGAGCATCACAGCCACTCCGCTGGCACCGTCGTTGGCCGCCATCACCGGGGTCATCCAATTGGTGCTGTCCGGGTCGTTGTCGGCCCATGGGCGGCTGTCCCAGTGAGCACAGAGCAGCACATGCTGTTTTTTCTCGGGCTGCCACTGAGCGATGATATTAGTGGCTCTGAGCATCGTGCCGTCGTATCCGGTGAGTGCGGCCTTCTGCAATTGCACGCGGCATCCCAGTTGTTCGAATTTCTCCGCGATCCATTGTCCGCACTTCTCGTGCGCCTCGCTGTTCATGGTTCTTGGACCGAAGTCGCACTGGGCATAGCAATAGGCCAGAGCGGAGTCGGCGTTGAACTCAGGTCCTTCGGGTCTCACTTCGATCACCTCGACAGGTTTGGGCTTGCGCTGGCAAGAGGCACCGCTGCAGACCAGCAAGGCCAGCAGAGCCAGGAAGGAAATCAATAAATTGTTTCTTGTCATGCTTGATGATTAATTGTTGCTGTTTTGCACCAAGGCCATCACTCTGAGCCAGTTGCCGCCCCATATCTTTTGAATGTCGCGCTCGTTGTATTTGTTTTTGAGCAGAGCGAGTGTGAAGTTGATGGCCTCCGAAGAGTCAGCCATGCCGATGACCCCGCCGTCGCCGTCGAAGTCGGTGCCCAGGCCCACATGTTCGATACCCATGATGCGTACGGCGTGGTTGAGGTGCTCGATGGCATCTCGGATGGTAGCCTCACCCTCTTTTCGGAGGAATCCCCCGTAGAGTGTGATATGAGCCACGCCCCCCCGTCGTGCGAGCGCTTTGAGTTGGTCATCGGTGAGGTTTCGCGGCACGTCGCAGAGCGCCTTGCAGTTGCTGTGACTGCATACGATGGGAGTCTTGCTTATCTCCAGTGCATCATAGAAGCTCTGTTCGCTGGCATGGCTCAGGTCGACCATGATGCCCTGTCGGTTCATCTCCCGTATCACTTTTTCGCCGAACTTGCTCACGCCGTGATTGGTGTCGCATCCTTTGGCACTGTCGCAGATGTCATTATCGCCGTTATGGCAAAGCGTGATATAGACCACGCCCCGCTGTGCGAAGTGCTTCACGTTGGCCACGTCGTGGTTGAGTGCGATGCCGTTCTCGATGCCGAACATGATGGATTTCCGTTCTTTCCGCTTATCCTCATACAAGTCGGCGGGAGTGCGTGCGATGCTGAGGTATTTGCGGTTGCTTCTCACGATAGCCTCTATTTTGTCGAAGATGAAGTCGGCGTATTCCATGGGTGTGTTGACATCGAACGCCACTTTCGAGGAGAACGACTCCCCCATCTTGGGTTGTGGCAGATAAGCCGCCATGATGACAGCGTTCTGCCGTCCGTCGGTCATTTTATGCAGGTCGACGAGGATTCGTGAGTCACGCTGGTCGAACTTGATGTCTTGGTGGAAGAACATCGGAGTGTCGCAGTGTGTGTCGAGTGTGAGCACCCTGTCGTGAATGCGCTTGGCCAGTTGGAAATTGCTCGCCTGAGCCACCAGCCACTCAAAGAGTTTCCGTCCTTCAGCCTCCAGGCATTCCGGATGCCACTGCACGCCGAGGATCGGCTTGAACTCGGTGCTCTCCATGGCTTCGATCACGCCGTCGGCGGCTTTTGCCGTGATGCGGAAGTGCTTCCCCGTGTCGGCCACGGCCTGATGGTGGAAAGAGTTGACGAAGATGCGCTCCTTTTTATAGATGCGGTATACGATGGAATCCTTGTCGATGTCGACGGAGTGAGTGGGCAGGTTTCGGTCGCCCTCCTGGGTGTGTTTGATTGCCGGAGTGGGTGAGGCAGGCTGTGCTTCTTTTTCCTTTTCCTTTTTCTTTTTCTTGTCGTTGTCAGCCGTTTCGGCCTCTTTGGCTGCTTTCAAGGCAGAGGTGATATCCTGCATCACCTTTCCCCCCAGAGCCACGGCGAGCGTCTGAATGCCCCGGCAGATGCCGAGGATAGGAATCTGTCGGTTGTATGCCAGTCGTGTGATGAGCAGTTCTGGCAGGTCGCGCTCAGCATTGATGCGGTGTAGCTGCGGTGAAGGTTCCTCTCCGGTCCACAGCGGGTTGAGGTCTCCCCCTCCGGAGAGAAGGAGTCCGTCGATACCCTCCAAGGTATTGATGATGACATCCTTGTCGGCCACGGGAGGAATGAGCACAGGCGTGCCCCCCGCATCGACCACCTGTTGGTAGTAAGCTTTTCCCATTGTTGCCTCCCCATCCCAGAAGTTGGCTGTGATGCCGATGATAGGTTTTCTTTTGGCTTCGGGGAAAGCGGAGTAGATATTGTCGAGATGAGAAGAGAGGTCGAAGGAAGTCATTTTGTCAGTTGTCAGAATCGTCGGTTTTTACGGGAATCTCACGTTTGATGCTTTGTTCGAGTGAGATGAGAGTTTCGGTGGCCACCACTCCGGGAATGCTCTGCAGTTGGCTGTTGAGCAATTCCATGAGCTGCTCATTGTCACGGGCATAGAGTTTGACGAGCATGGTATAGGGTCCGGTGGTGAAATGGCATTCCACGATTTCAGGAATGTGAATCAGTCTTTCGCAAACTGATTTGTACATGCTTCCCCTTTCCAGCGTGATTCCCACGTAGGTGCATGTGGTGTATCCCAGACTTTTGGGATTGACATCAAATCCACTTCCGGTGATGATGCCGTTTTCGATGAGATGCTGCACCCTTTGGTGGATAGCAGCTCTGGAGACGTTGCATTCAGCTGCTACGTCTTTGAAGGGTATGCGTGCGTTTTTTGAAAGAATGCCGAGAATTTTTTTGTCGAGGTTATCGATTTTCTCTGTTGCCATTTAGATTTTTTGTTAGTTGGTTATTGAACGGTTGATAGTATGGTTGTCATTTTGTTAGCAAAATTAGCCATTATTTATGAAACTGGCAATTTTTTGAGCTTTTTTTTCTTTTATCGCCATCATCTTTTGTATTTTCCGTGTTTTTCTTGTTACTTTTGCAATTCAAAATAAAGTCTACATTTTTAATAAGCATGACATGAGAATAGCTGTTTTTTGTTCGGCCAACGACGCACTTGATCCCGATTTTTTCACGATGACCCGAGCCTTGGGAGAATGGATCGGCCGCGGAGGTCACACCCTGGTTTATGGTGGATGTGACATGGGGCTGATGGAGTGCGTGGCGCAGGCGGTGCATGAGTCGGGCGGACAGGTGATCGGTGTGATACCCGCCCGTTTGGAGCAGGGAGGCCATACCTCAGATTGTATCGACGTGCGCATCCTATGCGAGACGTTGGGTGAGCGCAAACAGCTGATGCTTGCCCACAGCGATGTGGTGTTGGCGCTGCCAGGAGGTATCGGCACGCTCGATGAGATATTCACAGTGGCAGCGGAAGGCACGTTGAGCTATCACGACAAGCGTGTCATCGTCTACAACATGAAAGGCTTCTGGGACGGACTGGAGTCGATGCTTGACGGATTGCAGCTTCAGGGAGTGATGCGCGGCGATTATCACCGCCGCATCACTTTTGCGCATGACGCAGACGAGCTGCTGCGTCTTCTTGTCGAGTCATGACACTCTGTCTCCAGGCTTATTTCTTGCTGACGAGAGGCAGTGGACCGTTGAGAGTGGGAATGACGGGAATGATGTTGCCTTTTTTGTCGAAAGAGAGTTTGTCGATGCACACTTCCCGATGAGTTCCAGGCACGCCGCCACCGAATTTCTTATCCACGAAGTTTTTGTTGATGCGGTGGTAAACGATATACCATTCGTCTTTACCCGGAATCTGCAGGATGGAGTTATGGGCCGTGCCGTAGATTTTGTCCTCAGGTTTCTGCTTGATGACGAGATAGTTGTTCTCGTTGATCTGGATGGGGCCGAGCGGTGATTTCGCAGTGCCATAGCACACATGGTAGTTGGGGCTTCCTGTATCGTCGACCGACCAGAGGAAATAGTATGTGCCTTTGCGGAAGAAGACATAAGCCCCTTCTCTGAAAGCCCATGTTTCGAGGCTTCCACCTTCGGGAGTAAGCAGTTTGATAGTCTCCTTTTTCACCGAGAGCATATCGTCGTTGAGTTCGGCGCCTGCCATGAACCCATTTCCCCAGTAGAGGTAATGCTTCCCGGTTTTAGGGTCAGTGAATACATCCACGTCGATGGCCTGTCCGCCCCTTGCCGCCTTAGGCCTGTCATTATCAGTGATGATCGGTGCGCCAGAATCAACGAAAGGTCCTGCGGGGTCGTCGCTGACAGCCACTCCGATTTCTTTGCGGTTGGTTTTGGGGTTATGAGCCGAGAAATAGAAATAATATTTGTAAGAGCCATCTTTCTGTTTGATTTCCTCGATGCAAGGAGCCCATGCATTGCCGTTGGCCCATTTCACTTGGTCCCCTTTCACGTCGAGCATTTTCCCCTCATCGGTCCAGTGTATCAGGTCGGTGCTTGAGAATACGCTGAAGTCGTGTCCTCCCCATCCCGGAGTACCGTCGGTGGTGCTGTAGATATAATATTTCCTAGTTTTGTGGCTGTAGAGAACCTCCGGGTCGGCATGGAATCCCGGCAGGATAGGCTGCTGGTGATTGCCGAACTCCCTGAGCAGTCGTTCCTTCTCAGCCTTGGTGATGGGAATCATGGTGCCATGTCTGGGTGTGAATTTCCCTTTTGTCTCGGTGTTTTGCACGAACTGGAAGGTTTTGAGGTCTTCAGAGCGGCAGAATTGGTAGTGTCCGTTGCCATAGCAGTCGTACATGATGATCCATGATTTCCCGTCGATGGCTTTGCAGACGCCTACGCCTTCGACAGCCTCCTTGGTTTGCTCCACATGTCCATCCACCATTTTCCACTTGTCGGTGAGTTGGCGGGCCACCGCTTGGTAGATGCCCCTTCCAGATTCTTGTTTGTAGAAGAGATGATAGAGTTGGTCGTCTTCATTGTACACGATATCACCGTCGATGGTCGCGTTGCCAGCGTCGAAGAGCCACCTCGGTTCCCCTTCCAGGTCGGTGAAGTCCTTATTGGCGTATTGGTAGTAGATTTTGTCGAAAGAGCCCTGGTCGCTGGTCCTCAGTGAGTAGAACACCATGTATTTGCCAGCCTGGTGGTCGTAGATGGTCTCAGGCGCCCACACTCGGGTCACGTTTTTCCAAGCCTTGGTATACCGGGTAGGGAAGTTGACCGTGCTGTGCTGCCAGTGGATGAGGTCAGTAGATTTCAGGAGCACCATTCCGCGGTTGCTCGCCCATCCCAGGCTCGAGCGCATGTCGGTGGCCACCATATAGAACGTCTTTCCGTCCTCGCATCTCAGGATATGCGGGTCGCGGACGCATTGTGTGAGAGCGATGGTGTCGCTTGTGATGACAGGCAGGCCATGGTTGAGCGGCGTGAAGTTATATCCGTCGTCGCTGATGGCATAGCATATCTGCTCGTCCTCAGGGGCATTGCTGTTGAAATAGGTGAAGAGATAGGCCACCATCTCGTCGTCGTTCTCCCCTGCGGGGGCGTTGAGGCCGTGATGGGCAGCAGAAACGGGGATGAAGGTCATCGCAAGGAGGTAAAAGGCCAGAGCCAGTGTCTTTTTTCTATCCATGGTACTGTAGTTGTTATTTTTTTGCAAAAATACGAATAATCTTTGAGAAAAGCAACACAAAGCATCAGTATTACATCCCCTCCGTCATTTGCTGCATGTTAGGGAGAGCAGTTGTGGGGATGATGAGAGCGATGGTCTTGGCCCTCATGTAATCCTCCTCCATGAAGAAGAATCCCCCGTAAGGGTTGTTCTTCCCCCAGGAATTCTTGCAGATGTAGAATTGTTTTCCCTCTTTGTCGTGCGCGATGCCGACGACAGCCATGCAGTGGTCGTCGGTGGTCTGTGCATGGTCGAAGGCCCGCTGGCGGCTCTGCTGCGTGACAGGCTTGTGGCCGTGGGGCAGCCGGGCTATGCCCCGTCGGAAATCGCAGTCAGGTTCGGTGACGTCGCCCTCCCAGCAGACGGGATGTCCTGTGCGCAGTGCATGGTCCACATATCGCATCAAGGAGTCGATAGGCAGATTGAGAAACACATCGTGATGATGGTTGTCGGGCACCTCGAGGACAAACGACTGTCCGAAGGGGTGATGGGTGAAACTGGTCAGAGGAAGGTATTCATCCTTGGCACAGATGCTGTGGGCGAACTCCAGAGGCGTGTACTGGCAACCGAGCATGAACACCCAAGCAGGCAGGTAGCCGATGGCCTCATCGAGGGTCTTTCCGATCTGCCGGTCGAGATGCTCCAGTCCGGTGAGGTGAGCCCGTGCGTGCAAAGCGCTACGCCGCACCTGGATGGCGAGCCCTGTGAGGTCGGCATCCCCGGGCATGCGGTAAGAACTGAAAGGCATGGCGCCGTAGCACTGCAGCAGACGCAAGGCCATGGTCGACATGCCCCTCAGTGAAAGCTTGTACTGAGGGCCGTGGACATAGCACTGCCTCGCCTGTTCGGCCAGAAGTTGGCGGGCCATGAAGGCCGCCGACAAGTCGACGGAGTCGCCTTGCATGAGGTGCTCGGTCTCAATGGTAGCCAGCATGGCGTATATCCAGCAGAGGTCGTCGCCCCCCTGGTCTTTGACCGGTGTGGTGCGCAGCATCACGTCAGTGTGAAACCGCTCCGCCTCACCCCTTGGTTTCTCCCTGTGGCTCGTACAGGAGCCCACGAGGATACCGCAGATGACAAGTGGCAAGAGCCGTCGAGTCACTTCTTAAGCACCTCCAGGGCTTTCTGGATGATGTCGTTGGTCTCGTTCATCACTTGGAAATACTCATTCATGTCCCACAGGTCGCGAGCCACGAGAGCTTTGAGCTGGGTGCGCAGGTAGGGCAGGGTGGTGGCCAGTTCCTCGTCGTCTTTGGGTTTCACCTCCGAAGCCTCGCCATTGGCGATGACAGCGTCGACAAAACTCTGTGGCACCTCATAGTTGGCATTGAAGTCCTCGAAGTTGGCATAACGCTTCTTGAGAGCCTTGCGGTTGGCATCGATATACTTCAGGTTGGCATTGATGATAGCACTCTTGGCAGCGAGCTGCCGGTGGTACTTGGTGTATTTAGTGGTGTCGAGCGGTACGAAATAGTCGGGCATGATGCCACCGCCGCCATAGACGGTGCGGTGCTCACGAAGCGTCAGGAACCGCAGCGAGTCGGCGAAGTGGATGCTGTCGGCATTGGTCAGTTCACCTTTCTTCAGTCTGTTGTCGAGGTCCTTGGCATAGTCTTTCTGGTCGCCCTTGACATAAGGCTTCTGGATGCACCGTCCTGAAGGAGTGTAGTAATGAGCGATGGTGAGCCTGATCATGGAACCGTCGGCAAACTCGATGGGGCGCTGCACCAAGCCCTTGCCGAACGAGCGTCGGCCCACGATGAATCCCCGGTCCTGGTCCTGGAAGGCACCAGCCACGATCTCGGCGGCCGAGGCACTGAACTCATTGACAAGAACGACGACGCGGCCACGGTAAGGGCGTGTGCCTCCGTCTGAGCGGTATTCGTGGCGAGGTGTGCTTCGTCCGTCGGTATAGACGATCATGTCGCCTTTGGCGAGAAACTCATTGATGACATTGACCGCAGCCTGCAGATATCCGCCGCCATTGTCCTGTAAGTCGATGATGAGGTCGTCGATGCCCTTCTCCTGAAGTCGGTTGAGCGCAGCCATGAACTCATCGTAGGTAGTGGCGCCGAAGTTGCCGATGCGGATATAGCCCGTGCGCGGCCGGATCATGTAGGAAGCATCGAGAGAATAGACGGGGATTTTGTCGCGTACGACGGTGAAAGGCTGCTTTCCCTTGATGCCTGGCCTGACGATTTTGAGTTGAGCCTTGGTGCCCTTCGGGCCGCGAAGCCGCCTCATGATCTCCTCCTTCGACATTTTCACGCCGGCGATGGCCGTGTCGTTGACTTCGACGATGCGGTCGCCAGGCAGAATGCCTACTTTCTCTGACGGTCCGTTGGTGATGGTCTGGATCACCACCAGGGAGTCCTCCATCATGTTGAACTGCACGCCGATGCCCTCGAAGCTCCCTTCGAGCGACTCGTTCATGGCCTTCACCTCCTTGGCGGTGGAGTAGGTGGAGTGAGGATCGAGTTTGTCGAGCATGCCCCGGATGGCATCCTCCACCAGTTTTTCCTCATCGACGCTGTCGACATAGAGGTTGGTGATGGCCATCTCGGCCATATGCAACTTGCTTTTGGGGTTTTTGTCGCCCAGTCGGAGTTGTGCTTGTATGCAGGTCGCGGTGAGCAGCGCGAAGGCTGCGGTGAGTAAGATTCTTCTCATGATGTTATGCTTCTTCTTCAGGGATATCTTCCTCGATGACGAGGTTGTTGATGATGAAATTCTGGCGCTCCATGGTGTTTTTTCCCATGTAGTATTCGAGCAACTGCTGCACCTTGTCGTTTTTGTGGAGCGTCACCTGTTCCAGTCGCATGTCGGGGCCGATGAAGTGCACGAACTCGTCGGGCGAGATCTCACCGAGTCCTTTGAAGCGCGTGATCTCAGGGTCGGGTCCAAGGTCGCTGATAGCCTTCAGCCGCTCCTCGTCGCTATAGCAATAGCGTGTCACGTAGTCGCTTTTTCGCTCCCCGGCAGTCCGTTGCGAATCGGCCTCGGCGATGACCTGCTTGTTTTTGATCTTCGTGCGTCGCGCCCTCACCCTGAAGAGCGGTGTCTGGAGCACGTATACATGTCCTTTCTTGATGAGGTCGGGGAAGAACTGCAGGAAGAAAGTGATGATGAGCAGTCGGATGTGCATGCCATCGACATCGGCGTCGGTGGCCACGATCACCTTGTTGTAGCGCAGTGTGTCGAGACCGTCCTCGATGTCGAGAGCAGCTTGCAAGAGGTTGAACTCCTCGTTTTCGTAGACCACCTTTTTGGTAAGTCCGAAAGAGTTGAGAGGTTTGCCTCGCAGCGAGAAGACCGCTTGTGTGTTGACATCACGGCTCTTGGTGATGCTTCCGCTGGCCGAGTCGCCCTCGGTGATGAAGATGCAGCTTTCCTCCTTCCGGTCGTTTTTCGTGTCGCTGTAGTGTATGCGGCAGTCGCGCAGTTTGCGGTTGTGCAGATTGGCTTTCTTAGCCCTCTCGCGCGCCAGTTTGGTCACACCAGCCATGGCCTTGCGCTCTTTCTCGCTCTCCGCGATTTTCTGCAGCATGGTCTCTGCCACGTCGGGGTTTTTGTGCAGGTAGTTGTCGACCTCCTGTTTGATGAAGTCGCCGACGTATTTGTTGACCGACACCCCCTCAGGGCTCATGGTCAGAGATCCGAGTTTGATTTTTGTCTGGCTCTCAAACATCGGTTCTTCGATGTTGACGGCGATGGCAGCCACCAGTCCGTTGCGGATGTCCCCATATTCGAACCCTTTTCCGGAGAACTCCTTGATGGTCTTGGCGATATGCTCCTTGAAAGCGCTCTGGTGGGTGCCGCCCTGCGTGGTATGCTGTCCGTTGACGAAGGAGTGGTATTCCTCGCCGTACTGGTTGGTGTGAGTGAAAGCGATCTCGATGTCCTCGCCCTTCATGTGGATGATGGGGTAGATGCCCGGGCTGGTCATGGTGTCGTTGAGCAGGTCCTCCAGTCCGTTGCGGCTGAGGATGCGCCTACCGTTGTACATGATGGTCAGTCCGGTGTTGAGGTAGGTGTAGTTGCGGAGCATGTTCTCCACGATATCGTCGTGGAAGCGGTAGTTCTTGAACATCGTGTTGTCGGGTTCAAACCAGATGTAGGTACCGTTTTCGTCGTCGGTGGCCTGTGTGGTGTCGCTCTGCAGCACGCCCAGGGCGAAGGTGGCGCTGCGCACCTGTCCCTCGCGGTAGGACCTCACTTCGAAACGAGAGCTGAGGGCGTTGACAGCCTTCACGCCCACACCGTTGAGTCCCACGCTTTTCTTGAAAGCCTTGGAGTCGTATTTTCCGCCAGTGTTGAGCACGCTGACGGCCTCAATCATCTTTCCCTGCGGGATGCCTCTTCCATAGTCGCGCACCCTCACGCGCAGATTGTCCTCGATGTCGATTTCGATGCGCTTCCCGGCGTTCATCTTGAATTCGTCGATAGAGTTGTCGATCACCTCCTTGAGGAGCACGTAGATACCGTCTTCGGGCAGCGAGCCGTCGCCCAGCCGGCCGATATACATGCCGGGTCGTGTGCGGATATGCTCGATGCCCGTCAGGGTACGGATATTATCGTCGGTGTATTCTACGGTGGGTTGCTGTGATGGGTCAAATATATCTTTTTCTTCTTGCATGTAAATCTCGAATGTTAAGTCTCAAATGTCAAATCTTCTTCTTGTAGCAGCGGCGTCGCTTATGGAGCTCGGTCTTCAGTGCCCCCCACTGGCTCTGCACATTGGAGTTGGTCTCCATTTCGACATTGGTCTCTCCCCATTCGAAGCCATAGGCCGAGTAACGTGGGATCAAGTCAGAGAAGAGCAGTGCGTTGGCCCCTTTGTTGCGGTATTCAGGCAGCACGCCTACGAGGTAAAGGTCGACGATATTGGTCTTGTGCCACTTGATGGCTCTCAGGAGGTGCCACCAGCCCAGCGGCCACAGGCGCCCTTTATGGCATTTCTGTAGCGCCTTGGACATTGAGGGCAGGGTGAGTCCGACGCCCACGGTCTTGTGCGGTTCGACGTTCCAGTCCTCGATCACCGTGAAGAGGTTGAGGTCGGCCAAAGGCATATACATGCGCACATACTGGTCGACCTGCTTGTCGGTGAGTTCAGAGAAGCTGTAGAGGTCTTTCATGCATTCGTTGAGCACGTTGAAGACCCTTTTCCCGTAGCCACCCTCGAACACCTCTTTCCTGGTGAGCTTTTTCACGTGCAGGTTGTATCGTTTTTCGATCATCTGAGCGATCTTGGCGTATTTCTCCGGCACCTCCTTGGGTACGAAAAGCTTGAATTCGACATAGTCGTTGTCTTTCTCGAATCCCCCGATCCGTTCCAGGTGCTGTGGATAATAGGGATAGTTGTAGATGGTGGCCAGGGTGCCCAGTTGGTCGTATCCGTGAGTCAGCATCCCCTCGGGATCCATGTCGGTGAATCCGAGCGGTCCCACCATTTCGTTCATACCCTTGGATCGTCCGTAGTCTTCGACGGCCTTGAACAAGGCCGTCGACACATCGAGGTCGTCGATGAAGTCGATCCATCCGAAGCGCACGCACTTGCGCTGCCACTTGTCGTTGGCCTTATGGTTGATGATGGCTGCCACACGGCCCACGATGCGATTGTCCTTATAAGCCAGGAAGTAGGCCGACTCGCAGAACTCGAAAGCGGCGTTTTTGTCTTTGCTGAGTGTCTGCAGCTCGTCGCTGTAGAGCGCCGGTGCGTCGTAGGGGTCGCCTTTGTAGAGGTCGTAATGGAATTCGATGAACCGTTTGAGATCCTTGCGTGTCTCAACACTTTTGATCGTAATAGCTGACATATCGAAATAATCAGTGGTTATTAATATACATCCGACAAAAGTAAGCAAAAATGCTGACCCGACAAAATTTATGGTCGTTTTTTAGGATTTCTTACAGACAAAAATCAAGTGGTCGCGTTTTCCGATGGTGGATGCGAACAGGTAGTTGTCACCCCCGTCGGTGATGTGTAGGCGTTTGCGGAGTTCGGCCACGGAGAGCGGGAAGTTTCGCACGGTGATGTTGGCCTGCCGCATCTCGCCCAGGCAGTGGCGCAGTTGGCGTTTGTTCATCGTGGAGCATCCGACGATGCGCATTCTCCGTCCGGGGAAGTCGTCCAGTTGTTGGTGAGAGAGGAAGAGGTGGCTGTTGGCAGAGAGCGCCTTGACCGGGAAATGCAGTGCAAGTGAGGCAAAGCACCCAGCCTTCATGATGGCGGCATGCGGTTCATAGAGCCAGCAGAATGACTCCGCCTCTTGCACATCACTCACCAAGGGCGGCAGTGCAGCCCCCTGCTCGGTGTTTTCGTCGGTGGAAAAGATGCTGTCGTCGTTGGCGCAGAAGATGCGCACCGGCAGTCGGGTATTGTGCCGTGAGAGGACGACGAGCAGTTCTTTGCATTCGTTGGCTGTGGCCACGAAGTGCACCTCGTCGACGGAGCCCGGGCATACGGAGTGGAAGCTTCTGACGGTGTCGTGCCAGTCGAGCATGGGAGAGAGTTTGACCATGAGGAGGTCGGGTTTTTGCAGCAGTCGTGGCAGCAGCGGCAGGATGTCGGGTGTGCAGTCGCTGATGGCATGTGTGCGCTGTCCGTGCTTGTCGCGTCGTGCAGGATCGATGAAGAGCAAGGTGAGCGGCGGCAACTGCTCGAGCAGTTGCAGGCAGTCGCCCTCCCACACCTCGGTCTGCGTGAGGTGCAGCACGTCGAAATTGTTGCGTGCGCACCGGCACAGGTCAGGTTGCCGTTCGATGTAGATGGCGCGCTGGAAGAGCGTGGCGAGAAATGAGAAGTCGACACCCAGTCCCCCGGTCAAGTCGGCCATGGTTCTTGGCGCGTCTTGATCGGGCAGTGCGGCCATGAGTCGCTGGCAGATCCTGTTTTTGTAGTTTGCGGTCGCCTCAGATGAGCATTGTTCAAGGGCGAGGTGAGCAGGGTAGACGATATCGTCGCAAGCCGCCCATGCAGGCAGTTTGCCACGTGCTTTCTGCCAGCCTGCGATCTGGTCGATGGCGAATGCGATATCGATGCCGTCATACCTGTCGGCATGCAGGGCCAAGGTGCGCACGTCGTCGCCTCTGTGCATGAGGATGAACTGTCGGGTCGCTTGGTCGGTCATGTGAAGGCCCCGTCGTTTATTTGATGGCTTTGTAGTTGCGTTTCGCCTCCTCTCGTGTGCAGAGGTTGAAGTGCCACCATTCGGTGCGCAGCGGTTTGAATCCGCCCACGCCCATCACCTCCCGCAGCAGTTGCCGGTTGGCGCGAGCTTCCTCGGAGATGCGTTTGTTTTTCACCAGCAGGTCTTCCTTGTCGATATGCGACAGGTCGCCCATGAAGTCGACCTTTGCCCCCATAGGGATAGTGTCGCCCCCCACCCGGCAGATAGAGATGTCGACGGCCATGCCGTAGTTGTGCATGCCACCCCCGTTGGCGGGATTGCTCACATAGATGTTTTTCTTTGTGTTTTTCACCACGTTCCACATTTTCTGCTGTATGCTCATGGGGCGAGTGGCGTCGAAGACGATCAGGCTCAGTTCGGGGTGCATTTGCTTGAGCCGCTGCTGAGCCATGACAAGCGCCTTGGCCGCTTTAGGGTGCAGGTAGCCTTCGCGCAGGTCGTCATACAGCACCCTTCCGGTGAAATTGTCGGGTCGAGAGTACATCAAGCTCACCACGATGGTAGGATCGAGCGACTGAATATTGACCATGCCCTGTCGCTCCATAGACTGGGCGGTGGCACTGAGAGCGGTGCTGTCGGGTGTTGTCTTAGGCGTTTCGGCCACCAGCATAGCGCCGGAGTCCGCTTTCGTATCGGTGGAGGCGACCATGCTGGAAGAATCGTCGGGACGAGCGGTCTTGTCGGCATCCATCAGTTGTCGTGCATTGGGATTGGTGCAGGCGATGAGCAGAGCCGCCGTGAAAAGAAATTTTTTCATATTGTGTTATTTGACAATAAAATCCCCTCACGATGAGGGGATTATGTGAAGTTAGCTTGACTGCTACCCGCTGAGGGTAGCAGAAGAGAAGGATCAGAATTTGATGGTAGGAGCTTTCTGCGCAGCCTCGTCGGCAGCGAATTTCTCCATGGTTCTGAAACCGAAGATGCCAGCGAAGAGATTCTTCGGGAAGGTGCGGATCTCACGGTTGTAAACAGTGACAGTGTCATTGAACTTGTTGCGGGCCTCGTTGATGCGGTTCTCGGTGCCCTCCAGTTGTTTCTGCAAGTCCATGAAGTTCTCGTTAGCCTTCAGTTCGGGATAGTTTTCCGACACAGCGATCAGTTTACCGAGAGCGGCACCCAGTTCACCCTGAGCCTTCTGGAAAGCCTGCAATTGCTCGGGAGTGCAGTTGCTGGGGTCGATGGTCATCTGTGTGGCCTTGGCACGAGCCTCAACCACCTCTTTGAAGGTGTTCTCCTCATGCTGGGCATAACCTTTCACCACCTCGACAAGGTTGGGGATGAGGTCAGCTCGCCGCTGATAAGCTGACTGAACGTTGGCCGCTGCGTTGGTGGCGTCTTCCTGCAAGGCGACCATACCATTGTAGGCACCCATGGCCCATAATGCTGCCACGACGATGATGGCAATGATGATGACAGAAGTTTTTTTCATTTTCTTTTATTTTTTGTTGATTAATGATGAATCTGAGATTTACCAGCTTCCGCCGGCGCCTCCACCTCCGAAGCTTCCACCACCGAAGCTTCCGCCTCCGAAGCCACCACCGCCTCCGAAGCCACCTCCACTGAAGCCCCCTCCGCCGAAGATGATCGGTCCGCTGCCCCGGCTACCACTTCCTCCGCTTGCCGAGCCTCCGTGCCGCCAGAGGTAGATGATGATGACGAGGATCACGATGAGGAAGAAGATGTCGCCCCACGTCAGTTCATCCTCGTCAAGCACGATCGAAGTCGCGGGAGGCAGTTCGCCGCTTTTGATTTGCGAGTAGACAGCGTGGCAAGTCTGGGCCACCGCCAAGTCGGGGTTTCCCGCCCTCATATTAGGCTGTATGAAACTCATGGCGATGCGATTGCAAGTAAGGTCGGTGAGGAATTCCTCCAGTCCCTTGCCCGGTGCGATGAAATATTGCCGGTCTTTCACAGCGATGACGATGACCAGTCCGGTGCGAGTGTCCTTGTATCCGATGCCGTATTTGTTGCCCACGTCCTGAGCCATTCGGAAGGTGTCGCCGTTTTTCACATGGTTGACGATGATGAATGCCGTCTGGATGTCGAACTCGTGGTTGAGCTTTCTAAGGTAGAAGTTGGCCGAGTCGCGGTATTCCTGACTGAGGATATGGTCGGGGTCGCACACATACTGGGTAGAGTCTTGCAGATAGACCATCTGGATATTGTCAGCGCTCCAGATGATGTATCCGTCGTCAGCCCTCTCCTCCTTTGCGGCAAGAGCGTCGAGGCATGTCGCCAGCATGAGCAAAACCAGCATGAGGCCGGTTTTGAGATGCGTCTTTCTCCTATAAAAATCCACCATACTCATCATACTTTTTGCAAAAGTAAGTATTTTTTTCCATTCTTCAGCCGCGATGACACAGAAAAAGTCCCCCGAAAGTGTAAAAATCACCTCATGGCGAGCGCGCGGTTTTCTGCCTGCTCCATGATTTCGCGCTCACCAGGCCCTTTGTCGTTGATGCCGCAGAGGTGGAGGATTCCGTGAATGATCACGCGGTGCAGTTCCTCGTCATAGTTTTTCGCGTATTGCTCCGCATTGCTGCGCACGGTGTCGAGCGAGATGACGATATCGCCGTTGATGGTCTCCCCCTCATCGTAATCGAAGGTGATGATATCCGTGTAATAGTCGTGTCCGAGGTATTCTTTGTTGACCTCGAGGATGCGTTCGTCGCTGACGAAGAGGTAGCCGATCTCTCCGACAGATCGTCCGTAAGAAGCAGCCACAGCCTTGATCCAAGCAGTGGTGGCCCTTTTCCTGATATTCGGCATACGTATGCCGTCGCTGTTGTATGTGATCATTTCTTGTGGGGTAAATACTTGCTGATGTCTTTTCCATAGTGCGCCAGTTCCCTCACCATGCTCGAACTGATATGCGCCAGTGCGGGGTCGGCCAGGAGAAGCAAGGTCTCTGTGCCGTTGAGGCTTCGGTTGATCTCCGCCATCTCACGCTCATATTCGAAATCCTTCACCGACCGGATGCCCTTGATGATGAAATGCGCCCCCTCGCGTTGTGCGAAGTCGACGGCCAGGTCACTGTAGATTTTCACCTCGACGCGAGGCTCATCGGCATAGACGGCGTCGATGGCGTCCTTCCGCTCTTCTGCGGTCAGTGTATGAGATTTGTGTACATTGCCCTCCACCACACCGATGACGATGCGGTCGAACAAAGAGAGGGCACGCCTCACGATATCGTCGTGTCCGATGGTGAAAGGGTCGAAACTGCCTGTGAATACTGCTGTAGTCATAATGATGTAAGTGAGAGAACTCCTCCTGCGCTGATCACTCTTGGTCGAACAAGCTCATCTGCATGATGTTGCCCTGATACGGGTTTCGTCCGAAGTGTCGGTAGGCCAGTTCGGTGACCATCCGTCCGCGTGGTGTGCGCTTGATGAACCCCTCCATGATAAGGAAAGGCTCGTAGACCTCCTCCACCGTACCGGCATCCTCGCCGATGGCCGTGGCGATGGTCGTGATACCCACGGGACCACCTTTGAACTTGTCGATGATGGTGAGCAGGATTTTGTTGTCGATCTCGTCGAGACCGTATTGGTCGATGTTGAGAGCTGAGAGAGCGATGTGCGTGATGTCCTCGTCGATGCGTCCGGTGCCCTTTACCTGAGCGAAGTCGCGCACGCGCCTCAAGAGGGCGTTGGCGATACGCGGCGTGCCACGGCTACGCCCTGCGATCTCGGCCGCAGCGCTGTCGTCGATGGGCACCCGCAGAATGCTGGCGCTGCGCTTGAGGATTTTGGTCAGTGTCTCCGGCTCATAGTATTCGAGATGCATGTTGATGCCGAAGCGCGCGCGAAGCGGAGCGGTGAGCAGTCCGCTGCGTGTGGTGGCGCCGATGAGGGTGAAGGGGTTGAGTCCGATTTGTATGGATCGGGCCGATGGACCCTTGTCGATCATGATATCGATGCGGTAGTCCTCCATGGCCGAGTAGAGATATTCCTCGACCACGGGTGAGAGGCGGTGGATCTCGTCGATGAAGAGCACGTCGTTGGGTTCGAGCGAGGTCAGGATGCCCGCCAGGTCGCCGGGCTTATCGAGCACCGGACCGCTGGTGAGTTTGAATCCCACGCCCAGTTCGTTGGCGATGATATTGCTCAAGGTAGTCTTGCCCAGTCCAGGCGGACCGTGCAGCAGTGTGTGGTCGAGCGGTTCCCCTCGGAATTTCGCAGCCTCCACGAAGACCTGGAGGTTGCTCACCACGTTTTTCTGTCCGCTGAAGTCAGAGAAGCTCAGTGGTCGGAGGGCATTCTCGAAATCCTTTTCCATCGGGGAGACTCGTTCGCTCCTGATGTCGAAATCTTCATCCATGATGGGCTGTTGGTGAATTGTTTTCAGCAAAGGTAGTCAAACCCATCCAAAACACCAAATATTTAAATCCATAAAAAATTTTTTAGGTGAAAATTTGGTGTTATCGGTCAAAAGCAGTAATTTTGCACTCCAATATCAGAGTCATGCCGACATCTGCCGGACTTGTAGCTCAGTTGGTTAGAGCAACAGACTCATAATCTGGAGGTCCCAGGTTCAAGCCCTGGCTGGTCCACACTGAAAATCAGC
>OCTW011600813.1_pt1 | contig 61252 bp, 50 predicted proteins | sample 1539671 | NCBI WGS metagenome assembly OCTW01 (sample SAMN02144230, study PRJEB22623) | gut metagenome | biome: sheep rumen | host: Ovis aries | place: New Zealand | reverse complement strand
TATCATGTCGTATGGCTACTCTGATTTCGTCGTGAATGGCACTAACAATTCCAACGATTATTTCGTAAACTATGCTTTATCAGGCAACGCAGCTTATGCTTCTTCCATCACCGCCGACCACAAAAATGCAATTGATTGGCAGATCGCTAATGCAAGTGCAAAAGCGATGGAGACGGCAAGAGCAGCGGGAGATGTGGGAAGAAATGCAACTATTGGACCATATTCAGGAAGCTTTAATGAATGGATGGTCGAAACACCTGAAAATTTCTTTCATGCCAAAAAGTATAATGGACATAGCATTGTGATATAGGTTCTATTACTTCAGGCAGTATTGGAATATCGACAGCATGGACTGAGCAAGTATTAGCTAGTGTTGAGGTAGACCTTCTTAGGAATTGTGGTACCGCAGGTAAGATTATGGGAGGTGCAAGTGTCAGTATGGGAATTGTTGGCACGGTTTTGGGTGTATGGGGAGGATATGAAACACTAAAAGCTGGTAATCAAAGAGGCTACTTGGATATGGTGGTGGCTGGTGTTGGAGGAGGAGTTGCTGTATTTATGACAGCAGGTATTATTGGTGCTGGAGGATGGCTTGTTGTTATTCCTTGTGCTATTTACGGAATTGCTGTAGGAGTTTATGATTGGTAAATAAATGTTATTTATATGGTTAAAGATTATACAGAGAGGAGTTTAGCTAATTATTTCAATTCGTACAAAAAAGCAAATGGCACATTCAAAAGAAGTAATTTTGTGCTTAGTGGATTAATTGCCATTGCTTTTTTTACTACTTTTTTGGTTATTCTTCTTTTTATGGAAAAAGTTTTTGGAATACCATTAGCTACATGGTATGATAGTGTGTTTTCAAATGGTTTTTCGGCCGTTGTCCTTCCAATGATTATATTTTGGTCTGTGTCGTACTACTGGATAAAACGTTTGAACATACAAGAAAAAGTCTGTGAAAAATATTCTTGTGCAGAAGGTTACAAGTTTATGTTTTTTTGGGGAACTCTCTTCATTCCTGTTTTGATTATGGCAATTTTGATAGAATTTGTATAATAAAATGAGGTTCTGTCCTTGTCCTAACCCCTTCCGCGAGCCATTGCGGGCTCGCGGAAAAGAAAATGTGATGTAGGGGCGGTGCCTTGTGCCCGCCCTATTTTTTAGGAGCAACCATGTGGATTTCAAAAAGGGACAACCACAAGGGTTTGCCCATATGATTACACTTCTAAGAATTTCTTCAACTCCTCCATCTTCTCCTTTGCCGCTTTCCTTCCCATTTGGTAGACATGCCTCATTTTTGTCTCATCTTGTTCGATGCGTCCGATCGGCAACTCTTCTTCCGGGTAGATTAGAAATGTATTTCCTAGTCGTTCCTGCTCTGAAATGTAATCCAATTCTCTGTTATACATATGATGGCGTGTGGCAAGGGCATTTGCGATAGCTGGTGTTTCCCGTAGTAGCCAACGGAAAAGGGACATTCCTTTCGGACTCTTTTTCTTGAATCCTTTTGGTTGGGTTAGGATGACGACGTTGCGTCCGTATCCTTGCTGTTGGAAATATTCCAAAGGTATGGAATCTGCCATTCCACCGTCTAACAATCTTTTCCCATTTATACAGACTGGTCTAGAAATGATTGGCAATGAGGCTGAGGCACGAACCCAATCCAGGGCTTCGTGGTCGATCTTAGGCAATTTGTGGTAGATCGCTTTTCCTGTGTCGACGTCGGTACAAACCACATGAAACTCCATTGGATTGTTTTCGTAGGTGTCGAAGTCGACGGGATCCAAATCGACTGGCATGATGTGATAACTGAATTCTGCTCCAACCCAATCGCCAGTTTTCAGCAGAGACCGTATTCCCATATAACGTGGCTCATCCTTAAAGTCTATATTGTAACGTAGAGCTCTGCCAATCTGCTTTGACTTGTAGTTGCATCCGAAACTTGCTCCAGCGGACACTCCTACAGCACCGTCGAATTCGATGCCATTCTCCATCATTTCGTCCATCACTCCTGCGGTAAAAAGGGCTCTCATTCCGCCACCCTCTAGCACCAAACCTTTTTTCATCGCGTTCTTGTTCCCGTAACAAATATTTAAATAATAATCGGCAAGTTATAAAGAAATTTTTATATGTGCAAATCAAGTATGTCGATGTTGTCACAATTAATAAATCTCATCTGTTTTTAAGTGCCCAAAATCCTTCCAAATTTTAGAAAACAAGGGATGTTTTTGCATAAATTTTCAGACAGTGTGTAATAAGTTTCATTTTTGGGTGATTTTTGGTTAAAAATATTGCCGTAAAACATATAATTTTACCTTTTTTTAATAATTTTGCACAGTTTTTTTAAGAATAGATAGAAAAGATGAGTCTAAAGGAAAAGATTTTTGCTCCTAAATTTATCGACTGTCTTAAGGGTTACAACAGTGGAGTGTTCACTGCAGACCTGATGGCCGGTATCGTTGTGGGCATCGTGGCAATACCGTTGGCTATTGCATTTGGTATCGCATCCGGCGTAGGTCCGGCAGAGGGTCTTATCACTGCGATCATCGCAGGATTCTTTATTGCGGTGTTGGGAGGATCCAAGGTTCAGATTGGAGGCCCTACAGGTGCGTTTATTGTGATTGTGTATGGAATTATCCAGCAACATGGATTGGCGGGATTGATGATCGCCACGATTATGGCTGGTGTTATTCTGGTGTTGTTGGGCGTGTTCAAGCTTGGAAACATCATCAAGTTTGTGCCTTATCCTGTCACTGTGGGATTCACAGGTGGTATCGCGCTCACAATTTTCTCTACTCAGATGAACGATTTCTTCGGTCTTGGCATTGAGAAAGTGCCAGCAGACTTTGTTCATAAGTGGATTTGCTATTTCGAGAATTTCTCCCATGTCAACTGGTGGGCATTCGGAGTGGCAGCGGTAAGTTTGCTTATCATCATCTTCTCTCCAAAGATTTCAAAGAAGGTGCCTGGCTCATTGGTGGCTATCATCATCGCTACAATTGCTGTGTATTTCATCAAGGATCATGTCGACAATACAGGAATCAAGACTATCGGTGATCTTTACGAGATGCCTGCAGGATTCCCTGCTCCAAGATTCCCAGATTTTGCTTTGGCTGAAGGTCAGACATGGCTTAGCGTAATCCAGAATTTGTTTCCAGCCGCATTCACAATCGCAATGTTGGGCGCGATCGAAAGTTTGCTTTCTGCCATTGTTGCAGACGGTGTGATTGGCGACAAACATAATTCCAACACAGAGCTTATCGGCCAGGGTGTGGCTAATATTGTTGTTCCTTTCTTCGGAGGTATTCCTGCAACAGGAGCCATCGCCCGTACAATGACAAACATCAACAATGGAGGTAAGACACCAGTGGCTGGTGTGATTCATTGTGTGATCCTCACATTGGTATTGCTTTTCTTGGGCGACTTGGTTAAGTTGATTCCAATGCCATGTTTGGCGGCTGTCCTGGTGATGGTATCCTACAACATGAGTGGATGGAAGACATTCGTTTCATTGTCGAAGAATCCGAAGTCGGATTTCTCTGTACTTCTTACTACATTCTTCTTGACTGTTATCTTCGACCTTACAATCGCAATTGAGATTGGTTTGCTGCTTGCATTGGTTTTGTTCCTACGTCGTACAAACGAATCTTCAGTTGTAAGAGTGTTTGGCAAGGAGATCGACCCAAGCGACAATACAGACCTTCAGCTTCATGAGGAGAAACTTGTGGTGCCAGACGGAGTGGGAGTTTATGAAATCGACGGACCATACTTCTTCGGTGTCGCTACTAAGTTTGATGATGTGATGAGTGCTGTGGCGGAGACACCAAAGGTGAGAATCATCCGTATGAGAAAAGTTCCATTCATCGACTCGACAGGTATGCACAACCTTTCTGAGCTATGCCAGCAATCACACAAGGCTGGTATTCAGGTGATCCTATCTGGAGTAAACAACCACGTCCATGCAACTCTTCATAAGGCAGGTGTGGACAAGATTATCGGAGAGGAATACATCTGTGCTAATATCAACATCGCGTTGGAGAAGGCTGCGGAATACGTAAAAAACAATTAAAACAGACGAGAATGTTTATCTGATCTGTCAGACTGGGGTTAAACCATGTGTCTGCTGATTCTGACATAAATTGTTGTTTTGCTGATGAAAAAGCACCATCGTTCAGAAATGAATGACGGTGCTTTTTTTAATTCATAATTCATAATAATGTCTCTAATTCACTCTGACAAAAATGGAATTCTATGGCCTCATGGTTCGAGGATTGTTAAGGGCGGAACGCCCTAACCTCTTTCCAAATGCGAGCCGTAAGGCGAGCACATATAATTTAACGTGAGTTTGATGAATTTAACAAATTGATTATTTGATAATTAAAATCATTTTATGTGATTTTAAAATAAAAAACGTATGACAACATGAAATAATTTATTCCCTACGGGAAAACGTGATGTCATCGGCATATTATCCTATCTACCTATATTTAATCACTACGTGATATCCTTAATGATAACATAGGAACATTCCCCTTTAGGGGATATATTTAGTAATTGATGAAAATGGATGGAAATAAACAAAAAAAGACGGAGCATAACCCCGTCTAATTTCGCATTCTGCATTTGTAATTTATCATTTTTGCAAAGAGTTCCATCCTTGAGCCTGGATGTCGATCTCTCCGCCTCCACGTGTGATCATTCGTGCACCAAGGTTTTCGGCAGTGATATGTCCGATGATTTTGATGTCAGGGCGTGGCACACCAGGAAGAGTGACTTCAGTCAATGCTTTGAATGTGTCGTGCATTGAAAGAGGAATAGTGAACAGAAGTTCATAATCCTCACCGCCGTTCATCGCTGCCATTGTCATGTTCATATTCATCTCCTCAGCCATCTGAGCTGTCAGGTAGTCGATAGGAATACGATCTTCATAGATTCGGCAACCTACGTGGCTCGCTTTGCAGATGTGAAGCAGTTCAGACGACAAACCGTCGGAGATGTCCATCATGGATGTTGGCACGACGTTGATACGCTCCAACGATTCTATGATATCCTTTCTCGCTCTTGGTTTCAACTGACGCTCTATCAAATATTCTTTGCCTGCGAAATCTGGATCGGATCCCTTGCCTGAGTTGAATACCTTTTTTTCTCTTTCAAGAAGTAGCAAACCCATATATGCGGCTCCAAGATCACCTGTCACACAAATCAAATCAGTGTCTTTTGCACCGCTACGTTTTACGATCTTTCCCTCCTCACCTTCACCGATGCATGTGATGCTTATGGTAAGTCCGGTCAACGATGCTGTTGTGTCGCCGCCGATCAGATCCACACCGTGTTCCTCGCATGCGATCTTCATGCCGGCGTAAAGTTCGTCAAGATCCTCCACACATAGTTTGGAACTTACTCCAAGTCCTACGACCATCTGTTTTGGTTTGCCGTTCATTGCGTAGACGTCGGAGAAATTGACGATCGCTGATTTGTAGCCCAAATGTAGGAGAGGGCAGTAGGTGAGGTCGAAATGCACACCTTCAAGCAGCAAATCCTTCGTCACCAATGTTTTCTTGCCTGTATAGTCGAGTATGGCACAGTCGTCGCCAACAGCCAATTCCGTCGACTTGTTCACGATAGGGAACTCCTTCGTAAGTCTGTCGATCAATCCAAATTCTCCAAGTTCTTTAATCTGCATAGTTTCTTAATTAGCTTATATCACAAAGGAGACGTGAATATTCACGTCTCCTTGCAAAATTATCAATATTTTCGGATTATCCCTTAAAAGAGCAGGCATAATCTGCAAGAGATTTGTCACGGGCTCCCATGACCACGATCGAATCATTTGCTTTGCTCTCTTTCATTATCATCGCTGGTATCTCATTTCTATCCTGTACGTAGACGCAATTGATGCCCTGCGACGTGAAATAGTCCGCCACAAACTTTGATCCGATGCTCATGTCGGTCGTTCCGCCTTCGTAGTAGACGTCGGCAAGATAGAACACATCCTGCTTTCTCATCACCTCCTTTAGAAGAATAGCCATCTGCTCGTATGTTTTGCGAAGCGGACCGAATCCATGAGGCTGGTAGACGGCATATACTTTGTCTGAAAAAGAAGCTAGTGTGCGGATTGTCTCTGCCACCTCTTCTGGAGTGTGGGCGAAATCGTCCACCAACAATGAACCATTGGCATTTTTACCGATTATGTTTCCGCGACGGTAGACGCCGCCAAACTTGCTCAATATTTTGGCACACTCTTCTACATTCACACCGTATACACTTGCCATAGCCACAGCTGCTGCAATGTTCAACGCATTGTGAAGTCCGATAGAATGGTATGCGAATGGTATTCCATTGATGGAGAATGTGATACCTTCGCTGGTATGTTTAAGGTCTATGACCTTAAAATCTGCGTTGTTATCTTTTTCTGCAAGAGCGAAAGTGACACGTTTTTTACAGTTAAGACGGCGGAGATTTTCGTCTCCTGAATTGAGAACCACAGTGTCGGCAGTGTTGTCGGCGACTGTTTGGAACAGCCCCACTGTGACATCAATTTCATGGTGGTCGTGGCCTACGTTGGTGATCACACTCATAGTAGGATTGTATCTTACTATGCTCTTGTCACTCTCGTCTCCTTCAAAGACGAGCGGCCCGTCGCCTGAATTGTCGAAATTGCCCGGTTCTCCACCTCTTTTCACATTGTTGTCGGCAGCGCCTGCAATCATGCATGGTTGTTTGCCAGCTCCGTGCAGAAGTTGGTAGATAAGGTGGGTGGTAGTGCTCTTTCCTGCAGTGCCTCCCACACAAATTGCACCTCCACAATGGTTGCTTGCGATTTCTGCGAGCAACTCACTGCGGTGCATAATCTTAACATTACGTCTTTTTATTTCTTTAATATCCGGATTTGTATCCTCCACCGCCGTGCTCACAACAGCGAAGTCCAAATCTGTTGGCAAATGCTCACCATCCTGCATCACGCAATTGATTCCATGGCGAGAAAGTTCTTTGTAGTCCTGGTTTTTCTCTTTTTGAGCGAAAGCTCTGTCGCTTCCATAAACCTCGTCGCCCTTTCCTGCGAGGAAAAGAGCCATCGGACTCATACCTGTGCCAGCAACACCGACGAAATAGCCACGACGGCGCCGATTGCAAGCACTGTGCTGATCATCATGTCCCATATCATAAGCGTTAAAATTTAATTGATAAGTGTTTCTTTACTATTCGCAAAATTATCCTATTGCCATTTTTATTCAAAAGAAACAATGTTGAAGTTTCTAACATTAATAGCAACAAGTTATCAACATTTTTATCAACTTTTGTGTTACATGTTAAATATCGGGATGTGGAAATGTGAAGGTTTATATGTAGAAATTTATGGCGGGTTTGACAAAAAAAGCGACCGCTCGTGAAGAACGGCCGCCCTGTTAAGAACTTACTCCATCGCTCTATTTCTTTTTAGAAATAGTTGTAGCATTGCAATCTTTGCTTTCTGCTGCTAGGTAGGCAGGAATGTGTTTGCCTTCCTTGTGAACCGTTTTCGGTTTCTTTTCTGAACCCTTCATGACTTTTACTATTTAAATGTTAAACATATAAAATAGAATCGTTCAGTTATGAAAAAAGATAGCTGGACAGTTCTTTTAGTGAATTTCGATTTGTTTTATAGAAGGTTGCTCCACAGCCATTTCGTGCTTTGGCAAAGATATTTTCAAGATTCCGTTTTCAACTTTCGCATCGATTTTATCTTTGTAAATATTCTCTGGCAAAGCCATTATCTCTTTGAATTGAGAGGAAGTGAACTCGTGACGCAGATAATGTTCATTCTTGTCGTCTTTCTTTTCATTCTCTGTTTTCTTTGTCATTTCAACAACCAAATTGTTGTCCTGGTCGATGGAGATGTTCAAATCATCTTTTGTCAAGCCTGGGACACTGAACTCCATCTCGTAAGATGCGTCGTTCTCCTTGATGTTCATTTGAGGGACTGCGTTGACTGCGTAGTTGCCGTTCCAGTTGAAATCAAACAAGTCGTTGAATAGTGTAGGAAAGAAATCCTGCGATTTTCTTGCTAATAACATAATTTTGTCCTCCAGTTAAATTGTTAGTTATTTATTCTGGCTGTCGTTATAAGCAGTCACCATTGAAGAATCAAATAGCGTGCCAACTTGTTTTTGTATGTTTATGATATGGCAAAATGTCTGTTTCTATGACAAAATTACTCAGAAACTGAAATTTTGGCAGAGAATGTGGTGGAATCTTTTAAGGTGATACGAAGCAAAAACTTATTTTCGTGATTTACGATAAATCTGAACAAGATTATTGCCTTGTCGTAAAAAACATTTATATTTGCAAATTATAAAGCCCGTAAAGGGATAGTATTAACAGTATAAAATTTTAGTATGGCAAGACCTATTAAAGAAACCCCGATATTATTCGGTGAGGATGCCCGTAGATTTGAGGCTCGTATGAAAGAGGAAAGAAAAGAATCCCCAGAGGCACGTGAACGCCGTTTATACCATTATCGTATCGCAATGGAGATGCTTGAGGATGGAAAAAAATATCATCTTTCAGGACGAAAGTGAAAATATTTGTATGATGAATAGTTTGACTATGCACAATAGATTTTTTATTCGTCGACTTGATGAAACAGAGTATGTGAATGTTTTTGATTGTGGTGATGATGATTTAAATGATTTTATCATCAATGAATCTGTTCCATTTCGAAGGGCATTGCTTGCAGTTACATATGTATTAGCGGAAAAATCTAATCCAGACAAAGTAATCGCTTTCTGTAGCCTTGCTAATGATCGAGTATCTCTGTCTGATTTTGACAGTAAAACGGAATTTAATAGATTCCGTCGACAAAAGAGTTTTCCTCAGGCAAAACGTCTAAAAAGCTATCCAGCGGTGAAATTGTGCCGTTTAGCTGTAGATAAATCTGCAAAGGGGATGTCTGTTGGTTCTTTATTGATAGATTTTATTAAGACATATTTTGTAAATGACAAATTAAAACTGGGTGCCGTTTCATTACAGTAGATGCTTATGTCGGTGCAATTCCTTTTTATATGAAAAATGGTTTTTCTCCTTTAAATTCGGATGATGAAGATTCTTCGTTCACACGCCTCTTGTATATGGATTTGAAAGATATTGCATGTTGAAATGATACAGAATAGTTTCTTAGAATCTGTTTGATTTTGCTATAGACTTCGTTAAAATAATCCTTAAACAACTTCTTCATAATTTTGAACGAATAATCATAAAAGAGTCTTCTTTTATAGTTAACTTTGCCCCTATTATGGCAAACAAAATAACATCCCTTTCGTCTTTGCAGCGTCACCGTGATTTGCTGAAGATGGAATATGAGTACGACAGGAAGAGCTTTGAAGTTCAGTCTTCCCACGTCTCTATTCCCAAGAAGATTTCGGCTGGAATCTGCCGTTATCCTGTGTCGTTGGGCAGGTCGTATTACAATTCGCTTAATCAGTTTGTCGTGGAGATCAATCATGCTCCATTGGAAGACGACGACCATTTCGAATATGGCAAGACAGTCCAATTTTTTAGCGTCTCATATAATGAGGAAATCCGTGTCGTGAAGACCAATGCTCAGGTTAGTTATGCCACGCCTACGATGTTGGTGGTTGTCTTGTCGGGTAGGGATGCACTGCCGGCTTTGGAGTCGGTCAACAGATTGGGAGTGCAACTGGGTTTTGACGAGAGCAGCTATAAGGCGATGTTTGACGCCATAGATAAAGTGATGAGTGTGAAAGATGGCAGACTTTTCGACTTACGTGAAATCCTTTTGGGTGGAGTGGAACCGAAATTCCTCGATTTCTCTCCGATCCGATTCCCTTGGCTTAACGCCTCTCAAGAGTCTGCAATCAATAAGATCTTACGTGCAAAAGATGTGGCTATAGTCCACGGACCTCCCGGAACAGGAAAGACTACAACACTCGTTGAGGCTATATATGAGACGTTGCGACGCGAGACTCAAGTGCTGGTGTGCGCACAGAGCAATATGGCTGTGGACTGGATATCCGAGCAACTGCAGGATCGTGGCATAAGTGTGCTGCGAATTGGCAATCCCTCCCGCGTCGACGATAAAATGCTCTCTTCAACATACGAACGCAGATTTGAATCGCATCCTAAATATGATACTCTTTGGAGTATGCGTAAGACGGTGCGTGAACTTTACCGCACAAATAAGGACAAGGCTCGTGCTGTGAAAGAAAAAGCTGAAGCATTGGAATATGAGATCCGAGAAAGCCTTTTTTCAGATTCGCGTGTGGTGGCATGCACATTGGTGGGAGCTGCCAATCCTATATTATATGGAAGAAATTTCCAATCATTGTTTATAGATGAAGCCGCGCAAGCATTGGAAGCCGCTTGTTGGATTCCAATCACAAAGTCGCACCGGGTGATTTTTGCGGGCGACCACAAACAGTTGCCTCCTACTATCAAATGTTTTGAGGCTGAACGTGCCGGACTTTCGCATACTCTGATGGAAAAACTGGCTGAAACCAAGCCTATGGCTGTCTCTCTTCTGAATGTGCAGTACCGTATGCATGAGAGCATAATGAGGTTCTCTTCAGAATGGTTTTACGACGGAAAACTAAAGGCGGCAGAAGAGGTCAAGTGCCGCGGTATGCTCGATTTTGAAAACCCTTTGGAATGGATCAACACTGAAGAACTCTCGTTTGAGGAAGAGTATTTATCCCAGTCGGCAGGACGAGTCAACCGTATGGAAGGTGAACTGACACTAGCATTGCTCACTCAGTTTATAGAGAAGATTGGTCCGGACAGAGTGAAAGAAGAGCAGATTGATTTTGGAATCATCTCGCCTTACAAAGAGCAAGTCTACTTTCTGCGGCATCTTATTAAAGAGTCGAAATTTTTGAAGCCATTCAGGAAATATATCACTGTCAATTCCGTCGACGGATTTCAAGGGCAGGAACGTGATGTGGTGATTATCAGCCTTGTAAGATCTAATGAGACGGGAAAAATTGGGTTCCTGAAAGAGCTGCGCAGAATGAATGTGGCGATGACACGTGCGAGGATGAAACTTATGATCATAGGAAACGTGGCAACACTGTCGCACCATGCGTTTTATAGAAAACTGTGGGAATGGGTGGAGAAAACGAAAAAATCGGAATGCTAAATGCGAAATCATTCTGATTTTTGAACTTTCTCAAGAAGATCCATCTTGTATATACTCAAACTTATGAATGTTTGTTCCCAATTGCTGGAATGAACTGGCAAATACGAATTATACATTATAATTTTTTGTATCTTTGCAATCTGCCCACTGCTACCAAGGCGTAAAACTGATAGAGCAACGACATAAATAAAAGGTGTCATCAGTGTTTGGTTAGATGTTTGCGACACTGTCGCAATATTTGTTCGAAGATAGTCGAAATGGTTAAAGACAAAAAAACAACAGAAAAAAGTTCCTCACTTTCCCTAAATGGTGAATTTGAAAATGTATGTGTTATTATTGACACTCATACCACACGTGCTTTGTCGTGTATAAATGAGGAACATATCCTTACATGTTGGGAAATCGGACGCTATCTTTTTGACCGAATAAAAAGAGGAAAATGGGGAGATAAGATTGTAAGAGAATTATCTGATTATATAAAGAGTCACCGACCAAATTATCGAGGTTACGGGAGAAGTAATCTTTATAATATGATTCGTTTTTTTGAGGCATATTCATCTTTTGAATTTGTCCAGTCAGTGAATGGACAATTACAGGAATTTGTCCAATCAGTGAATGGACAAATGCCTAAGATGTTGTCAATCACTACATTTACGCATCATGTTATTATCTTGAATCGTTGTGATACGTATATAGAACGTATGTTTTATATGATTTATTCTTCTCGACAAAATCTCAATACGAGGGAATTGGATATTTGTATTGAAAACGATACATTTGAGAATTTATTAGGCAATTCTAAACAGAATATGTCAAAAATGCTGCTCGAGATGTATCCACAAGCACCGATAATGTTCAAAGACAAAATGGTGCTTGAGTCGTTAGGATTACCACCTATGCATGATGAACCGCTTTTACATAAAGAGATATTGGATCACATGCGTGATTTTTTACTTGAATTGGGGAAAGAAGATTTCTTTTTTGTTCAGGACGAATATCCGATTCAAGTTGGAGGAGAAAAATATCATCTAGATTTATTGTTCTACCATCGAGTGTTGCGATGTTATGTGGGAATTGAGTTGAAAGCTGGCAAATTCCAACCTAAGGATATCGGACAATTAGAATTTTATTTAGAAGCATTGGATCGAAACAAAAAGAGGGATGATGAAAATCCTTCCATTGGTATATTATTGTGCAGAGATGCCAATAAAATGGTTGTTGAATATGCTTTATCTCGTTCTATGAGTCCAATAATGGTATCACAATACAAACAAAAAATGATACCTCAGGAGGTTTTGCAAAAAGCATTTGACGAATATGTTGAATTCAATGCACAAAAATTATTAGATGAAATACCATCGCAAGAGTGAAAAACAATTTTAAATTGTATTTTTGCGATGAAAATATACACGTCCATGCTCCCATGACGTAAAAAGGTTGGAGCAACGACATAAATAAAAGGCGTCATCAACGCTTTGTTCTTGGAAAATTCGAACTTCCACAAATGAATTAGCAATCAAGGACAATGCAGAGAGGATGCCACGGATGAGTTGTATGTACTGGTCCGTAGTGTGTCCGAGGGTATTTTGTGCCCTCACGACACACTCTACGGGTGTACTATATCTCTGCGTGGGTATCTTGTATCTGCTCGTCTATTGCTAAGGTTGTGGAAGACCTGAATTTCGGACGAGCTTGATGCAGATACCCACGCTTTTTTTGTTTGTGGCTCTCTATTTTTCAACTTTTTTAATGTCCGATTCGGGGTGTTTGGTGGACAAAGAGATTTTGTTAAGTGGCCGACACTCATTGGATTGATTTAAGCATTTCACAATTATACAATGGTGATTGTCTGGAGTTTATAAAAAGAATTCCAGACAATAGTATTGATTGTATCATTACTGATCCGCCTTATAATTTAGGACAGTTTATGCATAATAGAAACACGAATTTGGTGAAAATGCGTGCTAATCAATTCGCATATGCAGGTTGGGATAATTTAGAATACAAAGAATGGGAAGAATCAATGATTACATTTCTAAAAGAATGTAGTAGAATTCTAAAGAAAAAAGGTTCACTTATAGTTTTTATGGCAGTTATAAAAGTGGCAGACATAATCAAATTTGCTCAAAATACTAAGTTGTATTACAAAACAACTGGTGTATGGCACAAAACAAATCCTATGCCTCGAAATATGAATATACATTTCATAAACTCTACTGAAAGTTGGATTTATTTCATTAATAAAGGAACTTCAGGGACGTTTAATAATAATGGAAAACCAATTCATGATTTTCTTGAATCTTCTGTTTGTCCATCTTCTGAAAAAAAGTATGGCAAACATCCAACTCAAAAACCTCTAAAAATTCTTTCTCAACTTATAGAATATGTTTCAAATCCCAACGACATAATTCTTGATCCATTTATGGGAAGTGGAACAACATGTGTTGCAGCTCACAAATTAAACCGAAAGTATATCGGAATAGAGCTAAACGAAAATTATTTCAATATCGCAAAATCAAGAATAGAAGATGAAAGTAGGTGATTTATTTGCTGGTGTTGGTGGAATGTCACAAGGGTTCAAAATGGCAGGAGGTTTTGAAATATCTTTTGCTGTTGAATATGAGAAAGATATAGCAGATGCTTATAAGAAGAACCATATAAACACTGATGTTTATGCAATGGATATTAGAAATATTGATGTTGAAGAACTACATAAAAAGCACCCTTCTATTGATGTTATGATTGGAGGTCCTCCTTGTCAAGGATTTTCTCAAAAGGGAAAACGTCTAAGTATTGATGATCCGAGAAATTTTCTTTTCCAACAATTTGTACGCTTTGTAAAAGAATTTAAGCCAAAGTATTTTGTGCTTGAAAATGTCCCAGCCATAATAACAACGGCAAATGGCTTTTTCAAAGAGCAAATTATATCTGCTTTTAATAAAATTGGTTATGATGTAACTTGTGATGTTCTGTGTGCGGCTGATTTTGGCGTACCACAAGATAGAAGAAGAGCCGTGTTTATTGGTCAATTAGGAGAATTGCAAATTGAATTACCTAAGCCAACTAATAAACGTGTAAATATAAAAGATGCTATATACGATTTGCCTTTTATCGCCTCGGGAGAAGGTGAAGAAGAAAGTTCATACGATAAAAAGCCAACTTCCGAATATCAAAAGTTGATGCGTGGCAATTGTAATGTTTTATATAATCATAAAGCCACAAAACACAACGCATTGGCATTGAATAGATTATCAATGATTCCAAAAGGGGCTGGCAAAGAGGTATTGCCTCCCGAAGAACGTACCAAATCAATATATAGTGGTACTTGGTCAAGAATGATAGAAGATGACATTTCTGTTACTATCACAACAAGATATGACACTCCATCATCAGGACGATTCACACATCCAATACTTGATAGATGTATCACAACTCGAGAAGCAGCAAGAATACAATCTTTTCCAGATTCATTCAGGTTTTATGGTAGTAAAACATGCCAAATGAAACAAGTTGGAAATGCTGTACCTCCATTGTTAGCCAAAGCTATTGCAGAACAAATAAAAAACAATGAAATATGAGTTATCCGAAATACGCTAAACGAAGAACTCCAATAGATGCATTGACTGGCATAAAATCTTCGTTGTCAAATCTTCGTCAAGTAATATCATTGACATACCTTTTGTTTGTAGTAAATGGACGTAAGAGTTTTATTGATTATTGTATTTCCATTGATAGTAAGACCTTGACAATAAAGAAAGATTTGCTTTCTGCAATTAGCAATTATCTTTCTCCTAATTCAATTGATGAGAGTGTTATCAATGAAAATCCATTGGTAAAGAATCAATATGAACCTTTGTATGTGGGTATGACATTGCTATTCAGATTGGGCAATTTGAAAATGAAAGGAAAACAAAATACTGCAGAGAGAACTGGCGGCTTGAGATTTCCTAAACAAATTTATTTTGCGTCAAATATGTTTGTTTTGGATTTGATATTGAGTGGATTCTCTGAAGAAGATCTCAAAAAATCTTTATGTGAATGGTTAAATAATCAAAAAGCATCTAACAGGGATTTTGAATATAAAGTTTGTGCATTTTTGTCGGTAAGTACCGCATTTACTCAATTTAAGATTAGGAATAATGATGGAGAAGAAATATTTTTCCAAACAGAAGGGATTTTTCAATCAATAAGTGAAGGTGGAAATGATGTTACTATTGACGATGGCAAAGAAAATGTTGGCCCAACTCGTATTTATAAAAATGTAATTCGTGAAGAACTTGAGCCATGGATTAAACAATCTAGCCATGGATTGTATTTTGCGGAGTCAGATAATATTACAGCTCAAGAATTTTCTCAAATTTTATCAACAACACTTGATATTTGTAATGTAAAAGATGATTCTATAATAAAAGCCGATATTCCTCAAGAAGAACCCTCTACCACACATTCCCTTCTCCCTCTCCAAAAAATCTTCTATGGGGCACCTGGCACTGGAAAGTCATTTTCAATCAAGAGTGTGATAGCAGAACACATGAGCATCGATGTTGACCAGGTCGATATGGAAGCTGATAATATTTTTCGCACCACATTTCATCCAGACTACGACTATGCTCAGTTTGTGGGATGCTATAAGCCAACTAAAGAGAAGAATGGGGATATCGCTTATGACTTTGTCCCTCAAGTGTTTGTCAATGCTTTGGCTGAGGCTTATGGCGGAGTACAACCAGCTAAATCTTCTTCAAATACGTCTGCTACTACAGGACAAGTGGCTAATAGTGAATCTAAAGAAGATGACTTAAACGATAAAGATACAGTAGTAGAACAAACTGTTGAAAGTGAAACTGAGACACAAGATGTCAAGCCGGTTTATCTTGTGATTGAGGAGATTAATCGTGGTAATTGTGCACAGATTTTTGGAGATATCTTCCAATTGCTGGATAGAGATGCTAATGGAGTCTCGGAATATTCTATAAGTGTGGATCGTGATTTGAGAGAGTATTTGGAGAAAAACTGCCCCAATGCGATTAAAAACGGTAAAATCAAACTCCCTTCCAACTTCAATATTATCGCCACTATGAATACTTCTGACCAATCTCTTTTCCCGATGGATTCGGCTTTTAAGAGAAGATGGGAATGGGTGCATGTGCCTATCAAAAATCAGAATTTTGATAAGGATGGCAATCAGGTTCATTTCAAAATTGTTGTAGAAAAGGGCAAGTATGAATATGATTGGAATGAATTCCAAAATGCAGTAAATATTGAAATCCAGAATAAAACTCATTCTGAAGACAAACAGATGGGAGACTATTTTATTAAGAAAAATGTCACTTTGAATGAGTTTGTCAATAAGGTAATGTTTTATTTGTGGAATGACATCTGCAAGGAGAATTATCATACAGAGGATAATTTCTTCCGTACAGAAGATGAGAGTACAGAAGAAGAAACGGAGTTCTCTTTTGGAGAAATGATGGCAGATAAAGTCAATAAGATTAACGGGTTCATGCGTAAATTGAAAGTCAAGAATTTGATTGAGACATCCGAATCCACTGATGCTTCTGATGTTTCAACTCCAGAATCTTCAGCAGATTAATGAAACTTTTTTTTGAAACATACACATATAAAATTGAAGATGTGTGTCAGGCTCTGCATGTCACACAAGATGATCTGTTGTCTTGTTTCTCAGAGTCGTTGCGAAATATTGATTCTGAAAATATTTCGTTTTCTTGCGTCGGATATTTTTATTCTCCTATTATCAAAGATAGTGTCTTTATAATGCCAAAGGTGTTTCTTAATGAAAACTCCCCAAAAAAAGGAGAGACTCGCGTCTTTGCAAACGGAATACATAATGGATACCTTCCCAAGAATGTGATTGATGTCCGATTTGGAGAAAAATGTATACTCGGTAAAGAAGATTGCGGTTTCATCATGAGTGTCTCTGTTTGGCTTTATCAATCCATTAAGAGATATGCCGAGCAAAAAGGAGGTCAAGATAATGTGATTCCTGAAGATTTACAACGAGTCGTCACGACACCGGGAGAGTCGTCTGAAACTTTATTGGACACTATTGTCACACTCATTAAATTTTATCACGACCATAGGTCGTTGTTTACTTTTATTGCCGTGAATAAACAAGGCGGATCAAATAGAGTGAATTGGAGAAAAACAATCAGTACACAAACAGCTTTCCTTCAAAAAGGAAAACCAATATATACGACATTTGTAAACAGACAAAAGACAATAAATTTTGAAGAGGATGTGATAGTTATGTTCCTTTCTGTCATGCATTATCTTCAAAATACATACTATTTTGGAACAATAGACAAGTCTGGATACGAACTTTATCGTTCACAAGATATTCAACGGCTTATTGATACTGGTAAGGGAGTTCGTGTGATGAAAAACATGACACGCAAATATTATGTGGACGATCTTGTGCAGTTGTGCAAACTATTACGTTTGTTCTTTGAGCAGGCGTATGAAGTGTCAACAAAACGTCATACGCCTGAAATGACGGTGGTGAAGAAGTATGAGAATGTATTTGAGAGTATGGTTGATGCTTTGATTGGTGACGACTTGCCTAAAGCATTGAAACATCTAAAAAATCAAAGAGACGGAAAAACCATAGACCATATTTATCAGGATCTCTCGCTAATCCATAACGATAACCAAATGAATATTTACTATATCGGAGACAGTAAATATTATAAAGAGTCGACTCAGTTAGGAACTAATTCCGTCGCAAAACAGTTCACATACGCAAAGAATGTCATCCAATATTGTATTAATATTTTCAATAAGGGTGTTGACAGTAGATACCAGAAAGAAGAAGAGAACATAAAGAAAAATTTTGCTTATAGAGATGATTTGACGGAAGGGTACAACATCACTCCAAATTTCTTTATTCACGGAAGAATTACCCCGGAAATATTGGCGGATAAAAGCAAGTCTTTTTCTGTGAATGGGCTTAAATATGATTCTGTAGATCATAGTATGGTCAATTTCCATTTTCCTAACAGACTATTTGATAGAGATACCTTGATTCTGCAAACCTACGATATTAATTTTTTATATGTCCTTTCCAATTATGTAAGTAGAAGAGACAATAAAACAGTGAGGAAATATATTAGGTCTGAATTTCGTAAAAATATTATAAAGTATATAGACGATCATTATAATATCTATCGATTTCTGGAATTCTATGATGAAGAGTCTATAAAAGAATTCATAGATGAGAATTTTAGACAGGTGATAGGAAAGGTTTATTCTATTGAGACCGGAGATGGGTATTGTTTGATGTTGGCTCTTGAAAAAAATAACAAAGATCAATCTTTGGTTGTCTCTGACAATTCTCTAGCAATAAAAGGAAAGCAATATAAGTTGACACAGTTTAAACTGGACGATGGCAAATATCCCGAAACTTTCAAATGGTTTATTTCCGGATCGATTAATGACACAATGAAATATAGTACTTATCTGCCTTTGTTTGATATTCAGGCTGCTTGTGGAGATTTCTCTTATCAATCAGATACAGGATTTAAATGTTGGATTAATGCTTCTGATTACAACAGAAAATTAAACGAAGATATGTTTGTTGTCAAGGCAATTGGTGATTCTATGAATCCAAAAATCAATGATGGAGATTATTGTATATTTAAGAAATATGGTCCTGATAGAGTTATAGGATCAAGAGAAGGAGAAATAGTGTTGGTTGAGAAATATGATTCTATCACAGAAACTAATTATGTAATTAAAGAATATCATCATGAAGGTAAAGGCACTGATGATGAAAAAATTATTTTGCATTCGTTGAATAATAAATACAAAGACATTGAATTGGCGGATCAGTATGACCTAAATGATTCAATATCAGTGAAAGGCATTTTTGTTGGAACAATAAAATGTCCGTTGACATCTTCTAATGAAATATAAATTGCTGTCTATTCGTTAATTTTTTTGCTTTGTCCTATTTTATGACTGATTCCCCGTCTGAAAGACGCTGCCGAGCAAAGCGAGAGTAACCCGTGACGAAGTCTCGGGATGATATGACGATGATACAAGCTTTGCCTGAAAGGCAATACAATAAGTACTGCTTCCCGTCTCTTTATCTCATAAAAATCGTAGACTTTCTCTTAAATCTCTGAGATTCTGTGTTTGTTCTATATATGCTCGCCTTCGGCTCGCACTAGAGCGGAAGGGTTAGGGCGTTCCGCCCTTAACAATCCTCATTTTTTAGTTGCAGGATGAGATTCTATGGCAAAATATTTTATAAGCTCAAACAACTTCTAGTAATTCTGATTTTTTATTTGATTAAACGACTATATACTTAGACTTTTTGAACGAACATTCAATTTTTTTTGAACGAACATTCGTATATATTAAAAAAATGTTAATTTTGCCATTTGTAGACTATTAAAGAATTTAATAAAGGGGTAATATATGGCAAAATCATTTAACTCAGTACTTGCAAAATTCCTTCTTAGTGTCGCCGGTTCGATAAACAAGAAGAAATTGGTGAAGGCTTCAATGGACTGTAAGAAGTCGCAGGCTGAAACACTTAGAGCAATTCTAGATTATGCTAAAGATTCCGTCTATGGAAAAGAGCATAATTTTGCGAAGATTTTGGAGGCTACATCTGATGACGCTCTTTTCGAGGCCTACCGTCAGAATGTCAAACCAAATGATTATGAGGATTTCCGCCCATACGTAGAAAGACATAAACATGGTGAGGAGAATGTCTTATTCCCTGGTAAACCGAAAATGTATGCCACTACTTCGGGTACGACAAGTGAGCCTAAATGGATTCCTATCACTAACGAATACTACAGCAACATCTATTCTAAGATGACTAAGGTGTGGCTATACTCTTTCATCGAGAACCGTCCTGATGTCTTCAATGGTAAGATCGTTTCTATTGTAGGTAAGGCTATAGAGGGTCAGGCTCCAGATGGCACACTATATGGATCTGTGTCTGGTGTGACTCAGAGAGACTGCCCGGGATTTGTGAAGAAACTTTATACTGCTCCTGCAGACGTGTTCACAATCGCCGACTACAAGGCTCGCTACTACTGCATCATGCGATTCGGTATTGAGCAGGATGTCACTCTTATTGTTACTGCTAATCCGTCTACAATCGTTGAGATGCAGAACAATGTGAACGAGTTTTTCGATGATTACGTTGATGATATCGAAAAGGGTACAATCAGCTCGAAAATCAATATCTCAGACGAGCTCCGCCAGAAGATGTTGGCAGAGAAGAATATCAAGCCAAATCCTAAGCGTGCGGCTGAGCTACGTGAGTTGAAGGCTAAATATGGCACAGTGCTTCCTAAGCACTACTGGCCAAATCTTCAGATTCTTAACACTTGGAAGTGTGGTAACACTCGTATGTATCTCGACAAGTTTAAGAATTCTTTCCCTGACTGCTGCTTGCACCAGGAGTTCAGCTACTTCTCATCTGAGTGCCGTGCCGGACTTGTGATGCCAGAGACTAAGGATACAAACGGTACCGTCGTTTTCCCTCACATGCACTATTTTGAGTTTGTGGAGGAACATGATATTGACAGCGAGAACCCTAAGTTCCTTCAGCTACACGAACTTGAGTTTGGCAAGAAATATTGTCCATATGTGACTACATGGGCAGGACTTTACCGTTATACAATGAGCGACCTTCTTGAGGTAGACGGAAAGTTCAATTCTATACCTACTCTTCATATGATTCAGAAGATCAATGGTATTGTCACTATGACGGGAGAGAAACTTCACGAGCGTCAGTTTATCTCGGCTGTTGAGGATGCTTCTAAGACTACAGGCAAGAAGCTAAAGTTCTATATCGGTTTCGCTGACATAGAAATCTCTGCATACCACTTCTACTATGAGTTTGAAGACCAGAATATTACTCAGGCTGAGGCAGATGAGTTCAACAAACTGGTAGACGAGAATTTGAAGAAAGTCAACATCGAATATGAGGCAAAGAGAGCTTCATTCCGTGTGAAGGATCCAATCGCTCATATCCTAGTGGAGAACTCATTCGAGAAGTTCAAGGCTCGTTGTATCGACGAGGGAGCAAGAGACGGACAGTTCAAGCTTAACATCCTGCTTCAGGATGAGAACCGTCATGCCAAGTTCAAGGATCTTGTAAAGAAATAATAAGTAATTAAGGTATATTTAGAAAGGACGCAAGCCACACTTGCGTTCTTTCTTCATCATAAAGCAATGACTTTAGACAATATCAAAGCAGTTATATTTGATGTCGACGGTACACTCTACACCGGAGGAATCGCAAAACATCTGATTTTAGGTGATATATGGAGGTGTATGTGGGCTTTGAGAGAAAGGCAGACAAGAAAGGCGATGAAGAGTCGTGACTACATGACTGCCGACAATTATTATAATACCTTTTTCTCTACGTTGTCGCAAAAGACAGGCAAAGAGGAGAGTGTAATGAGAGATTGGTATTTCAATCGCTACATGCCGTTGATGGTCAGGCAGATCGGCAAGTATTGTAAGCCCCGCCCACAGATAAATGAGGTGTTGGAGTCGTTGCGACAAAAAGGAATACGTCTTCTCGTCTATTCCGACTATACAAGGTCGAAAGAGAAAATCGAGTCGTTAGGCATAGACAGCTCGGTGTTTGAGAAATTCTATTGCGCTGAAGAATTCGGAGCCTTAAAACCACAGACACGTCCGTTTGCACAGATTTGTCAGGAGAACGGATTGGAATTAGCATCGACGCTGATGGTAGGCGACAAAGTAGATTCTGATGGAGGAGCTTTAGCCGCTGGTTTGCAATTCACCTGTATAGATGGAAAGAATTGTAAAGATGTCGACAGAAGCAAGTACGACATTGTATCTTGGGATGAATTTGTGAACATTTGTAAGAAATAAGATTAGTAGAGACGCACGGTCGTGCGTCTCTTTTTTTTACGGTCGTGCGTCTCTTTTTTATTTGAAGACAGAGGAACAGATGACATTTCCACATAGAATTATTATTGCTCCTTTTTGCTAAAAATATAGTTTCTTTTTTGCAGTTTATGTAAAAAAATGTATATTTGCATTTGGAATGAGGAGGGGAGCGAATTGTTCTCCTTCGTTTTTTTAATATGATGATAGATAAACAAGAACTTACACAAGCGATCAACGAATTTATTGACGGAACAAGCCTTTTTCTTGTAGAGGTTAAGGTAAGTCCTGCTAATGAGATTGTTGTTACAATTGATAGCGAAGACTCTATAGATATCGACACTTGCGTTTCACTTTCACGTCATATAGAATCCAAGTTCGACCGTGAACAGGAAGATTATGAGTTGGAAGTAGGCTCTGCTGGTTTGAGTTCTCCATTTGTGGTGCTTCGCCAATATAAGAAATATATTGGAAAGGAAGTAGAAGTGCTTACAAAGGCAGGACAGAAACTTGTAGGAGTATTGAAGAATGCTACGGAAGAAGAATTCACAGTGGTTGTGACTGTGAAGGAAAAACCGGAAGGAGCGAAGAGAAAAGTCGATGTGGAGAAAGAGTACTCGTTCAAGTATGATGAAGTAAAATATACGAAATATTCAATTAGATTCAAATAATATTATTATGGCTAAGCAAGAAACACTCAGCTTAATAGATTCATTTTCGGAGTTTAAGGAACTTAAGAACATCGATCGAGGCACTATGATCAGTGTCTTGGAAGAGTCATTCAGAAGCGTCATCACTAAGATGTATGGTACTGATGAGAACTATGCCGTTATCATCAATCCTGACAAGGGTGATTTCGAAATATATCATAATAGAGTAGTAGTTGAAGATGGCACTGTCGACGACGAGAACTCACAGGTGGCTTTGGCAGACGTCAAGAAGATAGATTCATCTTATGAGGTAGGTGAAAACTTCTCTGAGAAGGTGGATTTCGCATCGTTCGGACGTAGAGCAGTGTTGAATCTTCGCCAGACACTTGCGTCGAAGATTCTAGAGCTTCAGAAAGATACATTGTTCAACAAGTATAAGGAGAAAGTTGGTAAGATCGTAGTCGGAGAAATCTACCAGACTTGGAAGAAGGAGGTTCTTCTTCTTGATGAGGAGGGTAACGAAATGATTTTGCCTAAGGCAGAGCAGATACCGTCGGACAACTACCGCAAACAGGATACATTGAGAGCTATCGTGGCAAAGGTTGACAATGAGAACAATAATCCAAAGATTATCCTTTCTCGTACGTCGCCAATGTTCCTTCAGCGTTTGTTTGAGCAGGAAGTTCCTGAAATCGCAGACGGCTTGATCACAATCAAAGGAATCGCTCGTATTCCGGGAGAGAGAGCAAAAGTCGCTGTAGAGAGCTACGACGAGAGAATCGATCCAGTTGGAGCATGTGTAGGTATGAAGGGAGCTCGTATCCACGGAATCGTAAGAGAGCTACGTAATGAAAATATAGATGTAATAAACTATACATCAAATGTCTCTCTATATATCCAGAGAGCATTGAATCCAGCAAGAATCTCATCTATCAGAATCATAGAAGAGGAGAAGAAAGCTGAGGTTTACTTGGATCCACAGGAGGTGTCTTTGGCAATCGGTAAGGGGGGTATGAACATCAAGCTTGCCACTCAGCTTACAGGATACCAGATAGAAGTGTTCAGAAACTCAGACAGTTACGATGACGGAGATATCTATCTTGACGAGTTTGCTGATGAGATTGATATGTGGGTTATCGATGAGTTTAAGAAGAACGGATTTGATACAGCTCTTAGCGTATTGAACGTATCAAGAGATGAGCTTCTTCGTCGTACTGATCTCGAGGAAGAGACTATCGATGACGTGTTGGCAATCTTGAAGTCTGAATTTGAGGACTTTGATGAGGCTGGTGCCGACAACAATGATGAAAGTAATTCCTAACCCGGTGTTGGGGATGAGTTTCTCTGAAATATAGGATACTTTTGGGTGCGTTCGGATTTGGCACCCGAAAGTATTTGTTTCGGGAAAAGAAAAACATTATGGACAGGGTGCAATTTGTGGTTGCTGTTTTTTAATTTTGTGGGAAGGGAAAAACAGCATACTATGATGAGTTAAGTGTGTTGTTTTTTTAAGTGTGGTAATTAAAATTTTATGTCGAGATTAGGTCAATTAGCTAAAGAATTAAATGTAGGTATCGCTACTGCTACCGAACTATTAAAAAAGAAAGGATTTGCAATTGAAGATGCAAACCCCAACTACAAATTGTCTGAAAAAGAAGAGGATATCCTTCGCCAGGAATATGATAAGGACAAAACGTTCAAGTCTGATGCCAAGGCAGAGTTTGACGATATGAAGGATAGAAAAAAGAACAAGAGGGAGAAAATCGTCGAGATACCAGGATTTGGAAAAAAAGACGAGGTTGATATCAAGGTAGAGGTGCAGGCTCCAAAACTAAAGGTTGTTGGCAAAATCTCTGACGCTCCAAAACCACAAACTCCAAAACCAGAAACACCAGCTGCATCTACGGCTTCAGTAGAGGAGGCTAAACAGAATAATATGTCTAAATCACAAAACGAAACTGAAGATGATGTGTTCAGATTGAACCCTACCACACAGGTCACAGGACCAACAGTGTTGGGTAAAATCGATTTGTCTTCTATCAACTCTCAAACCAGACCTAAGAAAAAGACAAAGGAGGAGAGAAAGAAAGACCATCAGAAACAACTTCAGCAGCAAAAGGCTGAACAAGGTCAGGGTGGTCAGAAGAAGCAGAGAAATCGTATCCAGGGTAAGGAAAAAATTGATATTTCTGAATACAAAGAAGGAAAACAAGGTGGCAAAAACGATCGTCATAAAGGCGACAGAGACAGAAATGACAATCGTGATCGTGAAGTCAACGGTGGAAACAATAAGAAGTTCAACAAGCAGAAGAATCAGAAACAGGAGATCTCTGAGGAGGATGTACAGAAGCAGATCAAAGATACTCTTGCTCGCTTGACTTCTAATAAGAATCAGAATAAGAGTGGTGCTAAGCACCGTCATGACAAACGTGAGTCTATCCGTCAGCGTGCTGAGGAGCGTGAGGCTCAGGAACGTGAAGCACAGGGCAAACTAAAGATCACTGAGTTTGTGACTGTCAGCGACTTGGCTAAAATGATGGATGTCACAATTACAGAGGTTATCACAACTTGTATGAACTTCGGTCTGATGGTGTCTATCAACCAGCGTCTTGATGCTGATACTATCAATATCGTAGCAAGTGAATTTGGCTTTGAGACTGAATATGTCTCTGCTGAGGTAAGTGAGGCTATCCAGGAGGAAGAGGATAAGGAAGAAGATTTGATCAACCGTCCTCCAATTGTAACTGTGATGGGTCACGTAGACCATGGTAAGACTTCATTGCTCGACTATATTCGCCAAACTAACGTGATTGCCGGTGAGGCAGGTGGTATCACTCAGCATATCGGTGCATACAATGTCACATTGAAGAATGGTCAGCATATCACTTTCTTGGATACTCCAGGTCATGAGGCGTTTACAGCCATGCGTGCCCGTGGAGCGAAGGTGACAGATATCGCTATCATCATCGTCGCTGCTGATGACGATGTGATGCCGCAGACAAAAGAGGCTATCAACCACGCAAGTATCGCTGGCGTTCCTATCGTGTTTGCAATCAATAAGATAGATAAACCTACTGCTAATCCTGACAAGATCAAGGAGTCGTTGGCACAGATGAATTACTTGGTAGAAGAGTGGGGTGGTAAGTATCAGTCACAGGATATCGCCGCTAAGAAGGGTATCGGTGTAGATGAATTGATGGATAAGGTGCTTCTTGAGGCAGAAATGCTTGATTTGAAGGCTAATCCAAACCGTAAGGCAAGCGGTTCGGTGATAGAGAGCCAGTTGGATAAGGGTCGTGGTTATGTGGCTACAGTGCTTGTAAGCAACGGTACTCTGAAAATTGGTGATGTGGTTATCGCAGGTACTCACTACGGTAAGGTTAAGGCTATGTTCAATGAGCGTAACCAGCGTATCACGGAGGCTGGACCTTCCGAGCCAGCTTTGATCCTGGGTCTTGATGGAGCTCCTCAGGCAGGTGATAACTTTAACGTGCTTGGCTCAGAGCAGGAGGCTCGTGAAATAGCCAACAAACGTGAACAGCTTCAACGTGAGCAAGGTTTGCGTGCTGGTAATGGTATTATCACTCTTGATGAGATCGCCCGTCGTCGTGCTCTTGGCAACTTCCAGGAGATGAATATCATCGTCAAGGGAGACGTGGACGGATCTGTAGAGGCATTGTCAGATTCTTTGCAGAACTGTTCTACAGAGCAATTCCAGATCAACGTTATCCACAAGGCAGTGGGTCAGATTTCAGAAACGGATGTCATGTTGGCATCAGCGTCAAATGCAATCATCATCGGTTTCCAGGTTCGACCTTCTCAGTCAGCGCGTAAACTTGCAGAGAAAGAGGGTGTGGATATCCGTCTATACTCAATCATCTATGATGCAATTGAGCAGTTGAAGGATGCGATGGCAGGTATGTTGGCTCCAGAGTTGAAGGAGCAGGTGACTGGTACTGCTGAGGTTCTTGAAATCTTCAAGATCGGTAAGGTCGGAGTCATTGCGGGTTCAATTGTACGTGATGGTAAGATCAAACGTTCTAATAAAGTCCGTTTGATTCGCGACGGAATTGTCGTATTCACCGGAGATTTGCAGTCGTTGAAGCGTTATAAGGATGACGTTAAGGAGGTTGCAAACGGCTTCGATTGTGGTATCGCTCTTGCTGGATACAATGAGATTCAGGTAGGTGATATTATTGAAGGATACGAGACAATTGAGGTTGCTCGTAAGTTGTAAGTTAGACAATTGAAAATTTAATTATGAAATTAAGAATCGGGCATGAGTCTGATTCTTAATTTTGTTTAGAGATAGATTGTTAAAACACGAAGACCTCACGTCCGATTCTCATTTTGACAACTAGATATAATGCATAATCTGTGTATGGATTATCATTGTTACAAGTCCGTGTGTCTTTACGTGTTTGAAAAATTATTAACTATTAATTATTAACGAAATTGAATTGGCTTGATTTTTTAATCCTTTTGCTTGTTGTCGCAGGTATGGTGAGAGGATTTTCAAAAGGACTTATTTTTGAGCTTTCGGGATTGATAGGCCTTATCATTGCCGTATATGTGTCGAGATATCACAGCTCCCCTTTTGCAGAGTTTATTCATAGCTTTTTCAATGTAGGAATGGATTATTGTCCTGCGTTGGGAATGATCATGGCATTTATTGTGTCGTTGATACTGGTGAAGGTGCTGGCAATGTGTGCCCAACGACTGATTAAGGCAATTAGTCTTGGATGGCTCAACAGCCTGCTTGGCGCATTGATCTCAGCGGTGAAATACACTTTGGTGATCAGTGTGGTGTTTAATGTACTTGGTCCGATCAACGAGAAACTTAAATTGATGGACAACAAGCATTCAGAAGGCTCGGTGTTGTGTGGCCCGGTCACAAAGTTTGCACCTGCTGTTCTGCCTATGTTAAATATCAGCGAATTGTTCGATATTCCAAAGAATATTGAGGATTCTATGGATAAAGACAAAACGGAAGGAAATCAGACAAGTAAAAAGGGATGATTTTTGCCTTTTATTGATTTTGTAATAAGCTGTGCTTTGATTCTGCACATCGAGGTTTTATCTTTGTCGTATATATAAACAATGAATTAATATTGTCGTATTATGGTGCCAGAGTCTAAGCCATTTTTGAAATTGGTAGCTGATGATTTGAAAAGTCATGCTGATGTGGAGGATACGTTGCTTATCTTCCCCAACCGTCGTGCAATCTTGTTTTTTAATGAATGTTGGGCTGATGAGTACGACATACCAGTGTTTTCTTTGGAATCCACGACAATACAAGATCTATTCCATTCTCTGTCTCCTTACAGCGTTCCGGATGAAATAGCCCTTTTAATCGAGCTTTTTCACACAATTAAAGGGATACATCCGGATATTTTGGGAGTAGATCCATCGTTTGACAAATTCTATTTTTGGGGTCAGACATTGCTTTCCGATTTCGATGATATTGATAAGAATTGTGTGAATGCTCAGGCATTATTTTCAAATGTGGCAGATTTGCAGAATGTGAAAGACTTTTCATATCTTTCCGATTCTCAAATCAAGGTGCTTGAACATTTCTTCCAAACTTTCTCAGTAGAAACTCAAAATGAGAAGGTGAAACTTTTTGCCAGACTTTGGGAAAACCTGTATTCTATTTATATAGCATTTAAGGATCGTCTGCAGACAAAAGAAATCGCCTATGAAGGAATGTTGATGCTCGATGTTATAGAAAGACTGAAAAATGGTGAAATTGATGATTCAAAGTACAAAAAACTCGTATTCATCGGATTTAATGTGTTGAGCAGAACAGAGTATGCTTTCTTCAAAAGATATCGTGATTCCAAACGCGCGGAATTTTATTGGGACTATGATATCTATTATTCCGCACCTGATTCACTTCAGGAAGCTGGTCTGTTTATGCGACAGAATATTCTGGATTTCCCGTCATCACTTAAAGAAAAATCATACTTTGATAATTATTCAAAAAAAAAGAAAATCACTTTTGTGAGCACATCGTCTGATAATGCGCAAGCGGCTTATGTCACTAAATTCTTAAATGACACTTCCGAAATCGTAAAGGACGAAAAAAGCGGTGAAAAGGGAAAAATCGACAGAAGAACAGCAATTGTTCTTTGTGATGAGACACTTCTCCTTCCTGTTCTGCATTCTATCCCAAATGATAAAGGAATTGCTTTGAATGTGACGATGGGATTCCCGGTGTCGCAAACTCCAATATTCAGTTTGCTGCTCGCTCTGGTCAATTATAATGTTTACATAGATGAACGTAGACCTAAGACTGTGGCTTTGTCGATGGTTGAACCTATTGTTGGCCATGCCTATATAAAAGCTCTCTTCCCGGAAGTGTCAGAAAAAATTGCTCAGATGAAGGATGAAAAGAATCTTTTTCCTAATATTTCTGACTTTGATTCCGATGAATTGTCATTGCTTCTAAAACCTTCGGTGAATTCGTCTGATTTTGTGGACAGACTGAAAAAAATAGTGATGAAAGTGTCCGCACATAAGACTAATTACTCTTTGTATTCCGACTTGTATAATGAATCTTTGTTCCGAGTTTATAACATACTTGTCAGGTTTGCTGACGAGGTTTGCTCGGAGGAGTTGTCGATGAGTGTTGGTCTGACCGCACGTCTTCTTATGAAAGTAGTCCAGCAGGCAAAAGTGCCATTCCATGGAGAACCGATAGAAGGACTTCAAGTGATGGGATTCTTGGAGACGCGTGGACTTGATTTCTCTCATATTTGTCTCTTGTCAGCGTCTAATAAACAATTGCCTCCTTCTGCTGAAATTTCGTCATTTATTCCGCTTTCAATCCGCACTGGATTCAATATGACCTCTGTAGAACAAAAAAATGCGTTGTTTGCTTACTATTTCTATCGTTTGGTGCAACGTGCGGATGATGTCACCCTCGTCTACAATTCTACTTGTGATAGCCAGAACACTGACGGACAAATGAGCAGATATATGCTTCAAATGTTGGTGGAAAACAAAAATTTTGAAATAAGAAAATACGATATCCAGAATCTTGTTCCATCTATCACCACAGAATCGTTGTCTGTGAAAAAGAACGATGAAATCGTAAAAAAATTGTTGGACAGGTTCTCTTCCAATCCAGAAAAGCCTCTCTCTCCTTCTGCAATCAACACCTATTTTGAATGTCCGCTGAAATTCTATTTCAGATATGGGTTAGGACTAAAAGAGCCAAATGCTGAAGAAGACGGAATTTCATCTACAGATTTGGGAACTATCTTCCATGCTGTCATGGAGGAAATCTATAATGGGTTCATCCGCAAAAAAAGGGATTCCCAGATTTCTGCCGATGATTTGAAATCATTGAAGGATGAGGAGATATATACGTTGATAGATTATTTTATCAACATCCATTATTATAAGATTGACAAGTTTAAGACTTCACCTAAATCTGTGTCTCAATTCCATGGACATTTACTTTTGGCACGAAACCTTCTTTTGGAGTTTGTTCGCAAGCAGCTTGCTGTGGATTCACGATTGAAGGATCTTGTTTATCTGTCATCAGAGGAAAAAGTAGTCGTGCCGATTGAAATAGATGTGAATGGAGAAGCAAAACAGATTTTTGTCGGTGGAATCGTCGATCGTCAGGATTCAGTAGACGGTGGAAAGCGTAGAATAGTGGATTATAAGACTGGTGGAGATCTGCCATCTTCAATTAAATCCATCGACGAACTTTTTGCATACGAAAACAGAAAGAAGGTCCATTATCAGTTGCAGATTCTGATATACTCGTCGCTTGTCCACAAAGTGAAGAAGGTTGACGTCACTCCTGTATTGAATTTTGTGAATCAGAAAAGTGAGTTTGTGGAATGCGTCTTAAAAATGTCGAAAGAGGTTGTTGGAGATAAAGGTAAACCAAAAAAAGTGGATGAACCTATCGTCGTGAATGATGAATTCTGCGATGAATTCGACAAAAAAATGAAAAAAGCGTTGTCTGATATATTCAATGTCAATATCAAATTCACACAGACAGACGATCCTGATAAGTTCTGTGATTTCTGTGCATTTTTGCAGATTTGCAGAAAGAGGAAGGAATAAAAAATATGTAATAATTGGAATTTGAATTCATTTAAAAAAATTGGTTATAGAATTGAGGATTGTTAAGGGCGGAACGCCCTAACCCCTCTTTCCTAGTGCAAGCCGAAGGCGAGCACAAAAAATATAACTGCTCGTTCTTACGAACTCGCAGATGTTGTGAGGTTAGGGCGTTCCGCCCTTAACAATCCTCATTTTAGGCTACGTAATGAGTTTCTTTAACAAATAAACAGCTTCTGTAAAATATGGAATATGTCGTAGATTTATTGATTTATACAGTTGTATTAGGGGTGATATGCGGAGTCTTCGTTCTTCTGACGAATTTTCTGAACCGTTGGAAGTTATCCCAAATAGAAGATGAATATGTTGAAGAATGTGTGAATAATGACGATAAGTATTTGATGTCGTCTCCTCCCCTTAACTTAAATAATGTTGAATTTTATACGGGAAAGGTGAAGAAAATCACACGATATTATATGGATATAGACGGTGAAAATGTCACAAAAGCGGGGATTTGTTCCATCGTCACATATAATGAGAATCAAAAAGCCAAAGATTTATTTAGATTCAACCATAAAGGAAAGAAAATAAAACATCTCATTTATGAATATGATAAAAATGGGAATCTTATTTTTGTAAAGGATCTTAATAAAAAAGGAGAAAAGGGAGTTGTAGACTGCTATATCTATAATGATAAGGGACAGCATGTAGAGACAAAATATTTTGATGATGGTCAAATCGATTATGATACTTGCTATAAATACGATGAAAACGGTAATTGTATTGAAGTTAACACAGATGATTATAGATTAGATGGTATAGTCGTCGAATCACGTTATGTGAGTGTATATGATGAAAATAATAAAGAAACGGAAAGAATTAAATACGAAGGATTGACAGGGGAAACGGAAAAAGAAGTTTACTTTTACAATGAAAACGGAGATCTGAAAGAGATTCAGAATATTGATATTGAGACGGGAGAGATTATATCTCGTGATTTATATTGCTATGATACAGATGGCAAACTATCAGAAATTTTGACTTATGAAGGATCTGATGTTATGGGAAAATGGACTTATTCTTATAACCAACAAGGAAAAGAAACAGAATGCCGTATATATGATTGGTTGGGAAATCTGACACATAAACATGTCTCTATATATGATGAAAGAGGTAGCTTCTGTGGAACAAAAAAATACAAAAACGGAATTTTGATCTTCAGCTATTTGGATGAGATAGAATATTATGATTAAAAAACACATCTGTTATTCTTTAGGTATTAATCCTTTTTTTATTTTTGCAAACAAACAGGAAAAACTAAGTTCTGTTTTTTTTGACTGTATTTAATGCGGTTTGTTAAGAAGACCTTAGAATATAAAATTTAACAGCTTTATGGAGATAAAGAATGAAACTCGCCTGACTTATGAGATTTTGACAGATGTGATGATATCAAAGAAAAAGTTCATCATCAATTCTTGGATTGTCACTTTTTTTGTGGTGTTCATGGTTGAACTTGCCATGTGTTATGGCGGAGCTTTTCCGTGGTGGGTTAATTTATTGCTGGGAGTGATAGTTTTGGCGTTCAATCGTGTGCAATCAAAGATTAGCACTCCGAAGAGATTGAAGAAAACATACAAAAAAATTATTGGAGAAGGGGAGTCCCGTCACTCTTTTCTTTTTAAGGATGAAGAAGTGGAATGCCATGTGTGCAATGAAGTGACACCTGAAGCACATGCCATCTATCCCTATAGTAGTTTGACTGGATGGGAATTCATAAAGAATTACCTAGTGCTCTATGTCTCCAAGTATCAGCAAATAACGATTGATTTGAATGGATTCGACTCCGAAGAGGATAAGAATGCGGTCATCGCTCTGTTGAAGGCTAAAGTGAAGAAGAGTTAGAAGCTATTCAAATTTGTTAAAATATTTTGTTATAAGTCTTATCCTTCAACTAAAATGAGGATTATTAAGGGCGGAACGCCCTAACCCATTCTCTTCCGCGAGCCCAAAGGGCGAGCGGTAAAAATGCGTTCATTGTGCATCTATTTTTAAATTAGTATGTGCTCGCCTTACGGCTCGCATTTTGGAGAGGGGTTAGGGCGTTCCGCCCTTAACAATCCTCGACTCTATAACCAAATATTTAATTTAGATTTGAACAGAATTTTACAAAAATAAAGGAGTCCGTGCTACTTTGTGGTAGTATGGACTCCTTTTATGTTGATGATTTATGAATGTTCACGATATTTTTTCGTTCAATTCAAGCCAAATCATCTCCTTTTCATCGAGTTCTTCAATCACTTCCTGCATTCTGCTGGAAAGCTTCATGATTTCGTCGTTGTTCATTTGCTCTCCGCTTCCGAGTCTCTCTTCAATCTCTTTTTTCTCTTTGGTAAGATTGTCGATGTCGATTTCGGTTTGCTCAAGCAGACGTTGCTCCTTGTAACTCAGTTTCGGCTTGTTCATCGACGTGTTACGCTCTCTTTTAGGAGCTGCCTCTGCAGGTTTGGCGGTCTTTTCCTTCTCTGCTTTCTCCTTTTCATCGGACATTTCTTTCCAGATGCGGTAGTCTGTATAGTTGCCAGGGAAGTCTTTGACAGTATGGTCGGGATTAAACACAAACAGATGGTCCACGATTCTGTCCATGAAATATCTGTCGTGGCTCACGATGAGCACGTTGCCCTTAAACTCCATCAGATATTCCTCAAGCACAGAAAGTGTCGCGATGTCAAGATCATTGGTAGGCTCGTCGAGAATCAGAAAATTCGGATTCTCCATCAACACTCTGCAAAGCTGAAGTCGACGTTTCTCTCCTCCCGACAATTTATATATATAGTCGTGCTGTCTGCTTGGGGCAAACAGGAACCTGCTCAACAGATTTGTTGCCGACAGCTTCACTCCCTGCTGTACCTCCACCTGATCAGCAATCTCTGAAATATAGTCGACCACTTTCAGCGTCTCCTTGAATTTTGGAAGTTCCTGGCTGTAGTATCCGAAACGTACTGTTTGGCCGATATTGATTTCTCCGCTGTCTGGACGAACTTCGTTGAGAATCATTTTTAGCAGCGTCGTCTTTCCTGATCCGTTCTGACCGACGATTCCGACTTTCTCTCCTTTCGCAAAATTGTAGTAGAAATCTTTTAAAAGCACCTTTTCATCGTACTTTTTAGAAATATAGCAAAGCTCGATGATCTTGCTTCCAATATGGTTGGATTTGGATGCGAGAGTCAATTCGGATTCCGAACGTACGCTCTTCAGACGCTTTTCAATGACATCGAATCTGTCAATACGGCTGCGAGACTTTCCTCCTCGTGCCTGTGGCTGGCGACGTATCCACTCCAACTCACGTCGGTATGTGTTGCGAAGGTGGGCGATAGTGCGTTGCTCCACCTCCTCACGATGCTCTTTCTCCTCCAAGTAGTAGCTGTAGTTTCCTTGGTATGTGTAGATCTGAGTGTCTGCGATCTCCAGAATCTTGTTGCAGACATTATCAAGGAAATATCTGTCGTGGGTGACAAGCAAAAGGGCTTTTTTCTCTTTCACAAGCATCTCCTCAAGCCACTCCACCATTCCAAGGTCGAGGTGGTTGGTAGGCTCGTCTAGCACGAGCAGGTCGTGGTCGGAAATGATAGCCGATGCCAATGCCACACGTTTGCGTGCACCTCCCGACAGTGTGCTGATCTTTTGGTTGATGTCGCGCAGACCAAGACGTGATAGGGTGGAGATCACCGTCGTCTCCAGATTCCATGCATTAAGAGCGTCCATCTTGTGCGATAATTCTGATATCACGTCCGCATCGGCTCCACTGTTGATGGCGTTCTCATACTCTTTGATGACAGATGTGATTTCACCTGATACGTGACGAAGAGCACCGTCGAGGATGCTTTCCCCATCATTGAATTTTGGGTCTTGATCCAAGAAACTAATTTTCAGATCGCGTCGGCGGGTGATATTGCCCGAATCGGCAGGCTCCTCACCCAAAATGATTTTCATCAGCGTACTCTTTCCACATCCGTTGCGTCCGATCAAAGCAATCTTTTCGCCCACGTTGATGGTGAATGTCACATTCTCAAAAAGTGCCAAGTCACCGAAGTTTTTGCTGACTTGCTGTATCTGAATTAGGTTTTCGTCTGTCATCTTCCCAAAAGAACTAATAGTATGTTGATGTCGCTCGGACTTATTCCTGATATTCTGCTTGCCTGACCGATAGTCTCTGGATCGATACGAGTGAGTTTTTGGCGAGCTTCTGTAGAGATAGTCTTGATCGACATGTAATCGAATTTGCCTTTTATCTTGATGTTCTCAAGACGTGTGAGCTTGTCTGCGATTTGCTGTTCACGTGTGATGTAGCCGCTGTATTTGATTTGGATCTCAGCAGCTTCCACAATCTCCTCTTGTCTGTTTGGAATCTTGTCGATGGCTTCCTGTAAAGCCGGGATGGCATGACGTAACGAATCGAAAGATAGTTGAGGACGGTTGACCAAATCCACAAGTTTGCATCCTTCGCGGAGTGGAGAAGTGCCCTGTGTCTCCAGGAATGGATTTATCAAAGCTGGCTTTATAGAGAATGTCGACGTGAATTCTCTCAATCTGCTGATTTCTTCTTCTTTTTGAGTCAGTAGGTCGACGCGTTCCTTTCGTGCTAGACCGATTTCTGCTGATTTGCGAGTCAGTCGGCTGTCTGCGTCGTCCTGACGGAGCAATATTCTGTATTCTGCTCTCGACGTGAACATTCGGTATGGCTCATCCACACCTTTTGTGATCAAATCGTCGATCAGGACACCGATATAAGCCTCATTTCTCGACAACACGAATTCTTTGTTGCCATTGCACTTCAAATGAGCGTTAATTCCGGCCATTAAACCCTGTCCTGCGGCCTCTTCGTATCCTGTCGTGCCATTTACTTGTCCGGCAAGGAAAAGTCCGTCTACGAGCTTGCTTTCCAAGGTTGGGTTGAGCTGGGTCGGGTCGAAATAATCGTATTCGATGGCATAACCTGGTCTGTAGACCTGAACATTTTCCAACCCTTTGATCGTGCGTAGTGCGTTGAGCTGCACATGAAGAGGAAGCGACGAAGAAAAACCGTTGAGATAGTACTCCTGTGTCGTCTCACCTTCTGGCTCAAGAAACAGCTGATGCTGGTTTTTATCAGCAAATGTCACAATCTTAGTCTCGATACTTGGACAGTAGCGAGGACCGACACTCTTGATCTGACCGTTGTAGAGTGGAGATTCAGGCAGACCGGCACGAAGGATCTCGTGGGTTTGCTCATTTGTGTATGTGATGAAGCATGGACGCTGTTTCAACGGACGTGGCTTGAAATCAAGGTATGAGAATTTATGAAAGTCGTTCTCGCCCTCTTGTGGAGCAAGCACATCGAAATTGATAGTGCGGCCGTCAATTCTGACTGGGGTTCCCGTCTTCATGCGTCCCACATTTATTCCTTTTTCTTTCAGTTGCTCGCTGATTCCGTAGGATGCAGGTTCGGAAATACGTCCTCCTTTTATCTGTTGTCTGCCGCAATGCATCAGTCCGCTTAGGAATGTGCCGGCAGTGATAACGATTGCTTTGGCTTTGAATTCAGCGCCGAGTGCTGTGCGAACACCGCAAACAGATTTGCCTTCAAACAATAATTCATTTGCCATGTCCTGCCAGATACAGAGATTGTCGGTGTTCTCAAGCAGGCTTCTCCACTTTTCAGAGAAACGCTGACGGTCCGACTGGCTGCGTGGGCTCCACATCGCAGGCCCTTTTGACTTGTTGAGCATACGGTATTGGATGGCGGTAAGGTCGGTGACGATACCCATTTGTCCGCCCATTGCGTCAATCTCTCTTACAATCTGTCCTTTTGCGATGCCTCCCACTGCAGGATTACAGCTCATCTGGGCGATGGAGTGCATGTCCATCGTGATGAGAAGAGTCTGCGAACCGAGGTTGGCTGCTGCTGATGCCGCCTCGCAACCTGCGTGACCGGCACCGATAACTATGACATCGAAATTGAATTTCATTTTATTTTAACTTGTTAAGAAAAGCCTCATCCAAAAGCAGTTTTTTAAGACGAAGCATCCACACTTTGTTGCTTTGACCATTGGCTGTTTGTCCGCCAATCAAAAGGAATTCTCCTTTGTCACCAGTTTGGAATAGTCCTGCGTCGGCCAATGCTCCTACTGTGTTGGAAAGATCTTTGTGCTGGTCTATCGCCCACGTCAAACCACTGTTGCTTGAAGTGTAGCATGTCGTGGAATATTTGCCGTCTGCTGTGATTCCTCCAAGAATGCCAAGAGTGCTATTGCTGAATGTAAAGGTGATAGCTTTGTCAAGGTATGGAAGCCCTGCTGATGTGTTTGTCAAACATTCCATGTTGCCATATCTGTCTGCTCCCCAGATTTCAGCTTTGTCCCCTTTTTTAGCGTAAAGATAACCAAGAATTGTGTTTCCGCTTGGTGCAGTGAATGAACGAACTGTGTCTACCGCAAATTTGTCGTGGATGGCTTGTGAGATTTTAGCCTCTCCGCTTTTGCTGTATGATTTTATCTCTCTGCCGTCAAGCATCCAGATCTGCTTGTTGAGTGTATAAAGTAATTGTCCGCTTGTGATGGCTTCAAACTTGTTGAACTGCAATGCTGTGAAGTTTGCGGCGTAGATCGCTCCTGACTTGCCCTGGACAAAAAGGGAATCATCAATATTGCAGAGTGTGGATAATTCTAAACTCTCAGGAGCATCGACGGTACGGCTCTGCCACTGCACTCCGTCTTTAGAAGTTATGACTTTGCATGCGCCGCTTGTCTGGTAGAATTGCCACATCAGGTCGTTGTGCATTATGGATTTCTGAGAAAGAATTGTCTCTTCCAAACCAGAGATTGTTCCTGCGTTGATCCATTGAAATGCGTCTACATCATATTTGTGCACACGCACTTCCAGAGTGTATTCTTTTTTTGAATTGTTATCTGTATTTGTGGAAATAAGTTTTACGGGTTTCGTAAAATCCATTGCCACGGTGTTCCTGAAATCAATGTAGTTGATTCCGTCGTATGAGTATTGGATTGCTATTTTGTTGTCGGAATATGCGTATATACTAGGGTAGAGCGAGTCTACTCTTGTGCCATGAGTCAATGAGTCGTAGTTGTAGATTTTAGCTTCCGTGTCGTTGACAATAAACTCAACATTGGATCCCAACTGAGAAAAAATGACACGGCGGATTCTTGGGTCTGGAGTGTCTTCCTCCTCGTCGTCCTTACAACTTGAATTTACAGCTGCCAATGTGAAAGCAGTGATGTATAGTAATAAATTGCGTAGTTTCATATACTAATTGATTAAACTAATTGTTCCGTAAGTAATCGCGAGCCAAACCACGTATCTCACCGTCTTTCCTAGCAAAACCCAGAATAATACTCCCCAAAACGGAGAACGCATCAATCCGAGTGCCATGACAATGAAATCGCCAATGCCTGGTGTGAATGAAAAGAAGCCGAGCCAGATGCCCCGCTGTTGCACCCACCTTTTCGCCTTCTCCACTTTGGCTTCGTCAAGTCCACAATATTTTGTCAGCCATTCCGTCTTCCCGAGATAACCTAAAGCATAGCATGTCATTGCTCCAAGTGAGTTGCCAAGGATGGCTGCCGTCAGTACACTGTATGTGTTTGCTCCTGATGCCCAAACGATTGAGAATACAGCTTCAGAAGGTAACGGAAGTACAGTCGCTGCCAAAAATGCCGCTATAAACAGTCCCCAACATCCGTATTCTGCAAGCCAAGACAAATCCATACTATTCCAATCCGATAAGCTTGACTGCTAAATAACCTATCGCCAACAAGACAAACAAGCGATACATCCATGTGATGAGCAATTCGCGTTTGTAGAATAGTGTCACGGCACCACCGATGCAGAATGTGCCAAGAGTGATGATTGTGCTCAACATTGATTCAAAACCATAATTCATCGCTACTGCAAAGAATATGGCAAGCATAATTATCACTACTAACAATGAGAATTTTCCTCGTTGCTGGATGCTCTTGTTGCTGTAGTGGCTGGAAAGACGCATCGTACATACGAGAATGAATGCAAGCAAATATCCGTAGAATATTTTGCTGAACCTTCCAAATGTCTCAAATTCGGAAAAATCGTTGAGACTGAAACTTGGGGCCGCTGTCCACGACATTCCTTCAAAGTAGCCCAACTGGTAGATTCCTGCCACGGCATAGATGGCTATTGTCAATCCTCCTATGATGATGCTTAATATACTCTTCAGCTGCATACGGTTGCTGAAGTAGAGAAACGCCACAACTGGAATCACGTTGAGTGAGAATGGAGTGTATACAATCGAACCGATTGTGATCAATCCTCCGATATTGAATGAATGCATCTCGTTATAACTCTCCGACAATGCAAACGCTGAGGCAATGATCGCTAACTCTATCAGTGTGAGGACGTATCCATGGCTGACACTGTCCTTTTCCAATGATATAATCATTACAAATATGCATAGCACTGTCGGCAAAATCGTCGATGCTCTTAAAAGTGAAAATGCATTGTTGATGAATCCTAATATGAATCCAATCAACAAAATAAATGCGAAATTCACCCAATATGCTACTATGTCGGGAATATCAACCAAACTTTCCATCAATGCCATGAATCTCAGGCTGCCTGCTTTCGACAGATAGAATGTTGGGTCGAATGGAATGAGCCACAAAAGAAGAGCTACGCACACAGTTACAATGTATGCGATCACCGATGGCTTAACTTTGTCTTGAAAACTACCGTTGTACATCTGCTCTCTTTTTATGTTATCTGTAGGGGTGGACTCAAACCCACCCGTCAAATCATATTTAAAAATCCGCCCGTAAAGATTATAGGTCGAATCCTATGTCGCGACGGAAGTACTTTTTCTCAAAGTCGATTACTTGCGCGTTGGCGAACGACTTTGCAAGTGCTTCTGCCTTTGTCGCACCGTATGAACTGATTGAGATCACTCGTCCTCCGTTTGTCAAAACTTTACCGTCGACCATCTTTGTTCCTGCGTGGAATGCGATAGAGTCTTTCACTTTGTCTAGTCCAGTGATTACTTTGTTTTTCTCGTACTCCTCTGGATAACCACCTGACACCAACATCACTGTGACGGCTGTGCGCTCATCTTCCTCAAGTGTACGCTTGTCCAAATCTCCTGCTGCCACACCTTCGAATGCGTCAACCAAGTCGCCTTTGACACGTAGCATGACTGCCTCTGTCTCTGGATCTCCCATACGGACGTTGTACTCGATCACCATTGGCTCATTCTTCACGTTGATCAAACCTAGGAAGATGAATCCTTTGTATGTGATGTTCTCTTTTGCCAATCCTTCAACTGTTGGGATGATGATTCGCTCCTCAACCTTCTTCATGAAAGTCTTGTCGGCAAACGGAACTGGTGAGACTGCTCCCATTCCTCCTGTGTTAAGGCCTTTGTCTCCCTCTCCGATACGCTTGTAGTCTTTCGCTACAGGAAGCACTTTGTAGTTTTTGCCATCTGTAAGCACAAATACTGAGCACTCGATTCCTGACAAGAATTCCTCAATGACAACTGTCTTGCTGGCATCACCAAACTTTCCAGTTAACATTGTCTTTAATTCTGCCTTTGCTTCTTCCAATGTGTTTAGAATAAGCACACCTTTGCCGGCAGCCAAACCATCGGCTTTAAGCACGTATGGAGCTTCCAACTCAGCAAGGAATGCGAATGCGTCTTCGATTGTCTCGTTAGTGAAACTCTTGTATCTTGCTGTCGGAATATTGTGACGCATCATGAATGCTTTGGCGAAGTCTTTGCTTCCCTCCAATCTTGCACCTTCTTTAGATGGTCCGATCACTTTGATGCTCTTAAGGGCAGCGTCGTTTTTGAAGTAGTCGTAGATTCCTTTTACCAGTGGGTCTTCCGGACCAACGACTACCATTTCGATGTCGTTTTCAAGCACGAACTTTTTGATTGCGTCGAAATCGTCTGCCTTCATGGCGACGTTCTTGCAACCTACAGTCTTTCCGTTCACTTCTCTTGTAAGAAGCTCTGTTCCTGCATTTCCAGGCGCAACGAAAAGATTGTCTACTTTCTTGCTCTCTCTAATCTTCCAAGCCAAGGCGTTTTCTCTACCTCCGCTTCCCAATATTAGTACGTTCATCTATTTTTGTTTTTTACCCGTGGAGACGTGGATTCCCTAATCTCTGTGAGTGATTTTAATACTCAATTTTTTTGAATGAATAGCCTTCGTTAAGAAGCCATTCGATGCTTCTGCATAATGCACCTTCAATGTTTTTCCTCGCTTTCAAGGAGTCGTGGAAGACGATGATAGACCCATCTCTGGTATATCGTTTCACCTTGTCGAAGATGTCATCCGGTGTAAGATCCTTGTTGTAGTCTCTTGTCACCACATCCCACATCACTATCCTGTATCTCTTTCTTAGATGGCGAATTGTGGTAGGACGGATGATTCCATGAGGCGGGCGAAATAACGGAGAATGGATAAGCTGGTTGGCTTTCTCCACATTTTCGCAATATCGTTTCGCTGATGTTCCCCACGAACGGAGGTGATTAAAAGTGTGGTTGCCTACACTGTGCCCTCTCTCCACCACCATCTTGAAGATATCCGGGTGTTTGCGGACATTGTCTCCCACACAGAAGAAAGTCGCTTTGACACCGTAACGGTCGAGTGTGTCGAGCACCCATTCCGTCACCTCGGGAATAGGTCCGTCGTCGAATGTCAGATATACGGTTTTCTCTTTGTCTTTTTTTATTCGCCACGTCGTCCAGGGGAAAAATGCCCTGAACAGACGTGGCGGTTGTTCTATAATCATCAGTGAACTATTATTGCTCTACCTCCTGATAAAAATCTTCAGCCTCTTTACGAATCTCGTCGGCTTTCTCTTTGCTACATGCTTTCGCTGCAGTCGCTGCGACATATCTCATCATGTCGAAACGCTCGTTGATATCTTCGGATGCTGATTTCCTCTGCTCCTTAGTAAGAGATTTGTTCCAAACTCTATACTGTTTGCAAATATCAAAAATCTCGTCGATGATGGCTTCTGCCTTCTCTTTCTCTCCAAGACCAGCATACAAGTGTGCGATGTTGCATGATGTAAGATCGGCTGGCACATTGTATGTCGGAATCTCCTTCATACATTTGTCGAGCACTTCGATAGCCTTGTCTTTCTTGCCTTCTTCCGCAAGCTCGGATGCAAGACGCACGAACATGTGACGGAATGTTCTTGCCATACGGCAGTTGTTCTCATCCATGTAGATGCCTGGCTGGCTGACGTTACCCCACTCAAACTTGTTCATCATGTTGTCGTACATCACCTCTGTATTTACTCCTCCCTGAGTCTTGTATGGTACCAAACGGTATGCCATACCTTCAAGCTCAAGATACTGGTCGAGTCCTAGATAACTGTCTCTTCCGACTGTGACAGCGAAGTAGATAGGTGTCTTCCAATCCTTGTTTGAACGGATGATGTCGAGAATGAACAGATCTTGTTTGCCAAGATAGCTCTTTTTGCTCAAGTCGATCTTGATGTCCTCAATTCTCTTCTCAGTCATATCCATTATGACTCTCTTCAAATGAGGCTCCACTTTTCCTCCGTTGTTCGGATTTGGCTCGTTGACCATCATCACCGTGTCTTTCAAAACGCGGGCAGTGTCGCTTGCTGACACAAGTCCTGCTGCAACCACAGCGTCTTTGTCGACGTGCTGGACAAGTTTAGTAGTAGGAAGGACATCGATTCCCTCTCTGTATCCAAGCTGTTTTGCAGTACGCTTGTCGAGCAGGTATTTGAATCCTTCGTCGATAGTCATCTCTTTGTCGATACGTTTGTCGATATATGCGACGTCTAGCTTGCCATTAGAATAATCTTTGCTCTTCATCGACATTGGAATAGCCTTTGAATCGTAAGCGTCATTCTGCATCTGGTCGATATACCATCCCATCTGCAAGTATGAAAGGTTGGCGACGCGACAATCTGTTCCGACTCCTTCTACCTCCTGGTTGTACCACAATGGGAATGTGTCGTTATCTCCGTTTGTGAAGATGATACCGTTTGCTGGAATAGTCTTTAGGTAGTTCGCACCGTAGTCACGGCAAGTGTATCTGCCGCTGCGGTCGTGATCATCCCAGTTTTCTACTGCCATGATTGTCGGAACACTCAACGACAATAGAGTAGCCACTGTTGCTGCAATTCGCTTGTCGATGTAGTTCTTGATCAAATCGAAGATCCAAAGGACACCCAGACCAATCCATATACAGAACGCATAGAAACTTCCTGCGTATGCGTAGTCACGCTCACGTGGCTGGAATGGATATTGGTTCAAATAGACCACAATAGCCAAACCTGTCATGAAGAACAATACGCTCACTAGCAAGAAACTCTCGGTTCCTTTTCTTTGTTTGTTGAATTGGTAAAGAATACCAAGCAGACCAAGGATCAAGGGCAAGAAGTAGTAGCAGTTTCTTCCCTTGTTGTTCTTCAAATCGTCTGGTAGGCTTGACTGGTCGCCAAGACGCAACTCGTCGATGAAGTCGATTCCTGATAGCCAGTTTCCGTGAGTGATCTCACCATGACCCTGAATGTCATTTTGACGTCCTACAAAGTTCCACATGAAGTATCTCCAGTACATGAATCCTACCTGATATCTTAGGAAGTATGTCATGTTGTCGCCGAATGTAGGAGCCTCCACTCGTTTGCCATCGTCTGCCTTAATCTTCTGACCTGTGAAGTTAGACCAACTCTTGTAGGCTGAGATGTGGCTTCCCTGACGTGAGTACATACGAGGGAAGAACATTAGGAACTGACTCTGATAAATATACTTTGTCTTTTTGTCGTATGCGTAGTATTCATCTGGCTCATTCTCATTGTTCTTGATCTTCTTTGCCCACAGATCCTCTCCGTATTCTTTTGCAACTGAACCACTTCTGTCGTATTTGAACTCTGATGCGAAACTTTCTCCGTAAAGAAGTGGAGTGTCGCCATACTGCTCACGGTTCAGATAGCTCTTCAATGTGAACACATCGTCTGGAGAGTTCTGATCCATTGGAGGGTTGGCATTGCTTCGGATTACCAAAGTCGCATATGACGAATATCCTAAAAGGATGACAGTCAAGCAAGTAAGCACTGTGTTGAGCAGCGACATCTGGGTGTTGCGTCCTTTCTCTGTGAGGAAGAAATAGCCTGCCATCGCAACAAGAATCACAATTCCTAATACAATATGTGATCCGAAGAATGGAATGCCAAGAAGCGCTACAGATGCGATGAACAGTATTGTCGGCAATTTAGAATCTTCAAATTTCTCTGAATATGAAGTGTAGATGCCTCCCACCAAACAAGAGATAAGCGCGATGCTGTAGATGATGACTCCAGTGTTGAATGAGAATCCGAATACATTGACAAACAACAATTCAAACCATCCTGCCACAGTTACGAATCCCGGTATGATACCATACAGGATCACAGCCAAAAGCACTACTGATACGGCGAATGAGATTCCGACTCCCTTCCAGCTGAACTTGAATTTTCTGAAGTAGTAAACAAGCACAAGCACAGGGATGGATAGCAAGTTCAATAGGTGGACACCTACTGAAAGACCCATCAAGTATGCGATCAATACCAGCCATCTGTTGGCGAATGGACGGTCTGCAACGTCTTCCCACTTCAACATTGCCCAGAAGACAATGGCAGTGAACATTGATGAAGATGCGTAAACCTCTGCCTCCACAGCTGAAAACCAGAATGTGTCGGAGAATGTGTAAGCCAACGCACCTACCGTGCCAGCTCCAAGAATGGCGATAGTGTTGCCAAGAGTGAAGTCAGACTCAGCCTTGATCACCAAGCGTCTTGCCAAATGAGTGATTGTCCAGAAAAGGAATAGAATAGTCAAAGCCGACATGAACGCCGAGAATATATTGACCATTTTAGCTACTTCGTGGACATCCGAGGCGAATAGGGTAAAGAATCTCGCCATCAACATAAAGAATGGCGCTCCCGGTGGATGTCCGATTTCCAACTTATATGCGGTACTGATAAACTCACCGCAATCCCAGAAACTTGCTGTCGGTTCGATAGTGAGAAGGTAAGTGACCAACGAGATCAAAAACACAACTCCGCCAACGACATTGTTAAGTAGCTTGTATTGCTTCATTTTTATATTAGAACTTTTTTTATATTTTTCGTGTAAAATCGCAATTTGTTTGCAAAATTAGTTTTTTTAATGTGTAAATGAAAATTTTTGTAGCAATTTGTGGAGACGTGGGGGAATCTACCGATATATTACACCTAAAGGCGTATTTTTTGAAGGCTCTGTCCTAGTTTATGATGATTTTACGAGGATTGTTAAGGGCGGAACACCCTAACCCCACCTCTCTTCCTCGAGTCAAAAGGACGAGTGGTCAAAATGGAGGAAGGGCAAGGGACAATATCTTTAAATATGGGTTCTTTGCAATCCTCAAATACACCTTTAGGTGTAAAATATTGGTGGCTGGATTTTAATTTTGGCTAATTAATTGACCAAAATTCAACAATATTTAATTTTGGCTTGTCGATTAGCCAAAATGAGTGTATATTTGTTGCGTTAATAAAGAATAGACATGATAGACAAAGCTGCATTAAGAGAAATTCTGATCGACAATCGTAAAATGGTTGCCAATATGAAAGTCATTAGGAGAGACGTCGCTCTTCGTGACGAATTACGTTATGTCTTTGTGGGAGTCAGACGTGCAGGCAAATCATTCCTGATGTTTCAGAGGATGCAAGACCTTTTGGCAAAGGGCAAGTCTTGGGATGATATGCTCTATATAAATTTTGAGGACGATCGTTTATATGGTTTTGATGTACATGATTTTGATACGATTCTGACTGTCCACAAAGAAATGGGCGGACAGGATCCTATTCTCTTTTTAGACGAGGTTCAGAATATTGAAGGATGGGAAAAATTTGCCAGACGATTGGCCGACCACAAATATATGGTGTATATAACAGGGTCAAACGCCAAAATGCTTAGCTCAGATGTCGCCACTACACTAGGAGGAAGATACGTCGTCAAGAATGTATTCCCTTATGGATGGGATGAATACTTAAATGCAAATGGTATAGACAAAGACGATCTGTTTTTTGAAGAAGATACGCGTGAAAGACTGCTGGACGAATATGTGCGGCAGGGAGGTTTTCCTGAATGTGCTGCTTATCAAGAAAAAAAAGATTACCTGCTCTCATTATACCAAAAGATATTTCTTGGTGATATAGCAATGAGAAACAAAGTGGAGAATCCAAATGCTTTGCGACTTATGTTTATAAAGATGGCAGAGAGCGTCAAGCAGCCGATTGCACTTACGAGACTTGCCAACATAATTAATTCTGTGGGAACAAAAGTGTCGAAAAATACCGTGATAAATTATGCTGGATATGCTAAAGATTCATTTTTGATTCTCCCGATTAAGAATTTTGCGGACAACTTTACAGAAAGGGAGACAAATCAGAAATATTATTTTATTGATAATGGAATCATAGATTTGTTGACGTTTGATTGTCTGACATCACAACTTGAAAATGTGGTCGCGCTGACATTGATGAGAAGGTATGGTATTGATGATAGAGTTTACTTCTACAACTATAATGTAGAGGTAGATTTTGTTATACCAGAAAAGGAGATGGCCATTCAGGTTTGCTATACGCTTGGAGACGAGGGTAGTGATACATTCAATCGAGAAACAAAATCACTTGTGACTCTTGCAAAAAGATTCCCATACAAAAAACTCCTGATTGTGACATATAATGAGGAGGACACAATTTATGTCAACGACACCGAAATAGAGGTCGTGCCGCTATGGAAATGGATGCTGCCTAAGTAGCTATGACTCATGAGAAAAAAGATAGTCAGCCAATGTACTTGTGTTTTCTAGGACATTTCCATGTTTGTCGAGAACGTTGCTTTCTGCAGTTTCTGCTAATCTGCTATATGCCGTATAACATCGTTTGCCCGAAACTATGTGTTAACTTTTGTTTATGCCTAACATTATATGTATATTTGACTTAGTAAATTTATTTTAGATTGATATTATGGAAAGAATGATAACAGATGCTTCTAGAATACTAGATTTTGAAAAATCAAGAGTACAACATTACTATGTACGACAAGGGGTAGAATGCATAGGAATAGAATATGATTATGGATGTAGATTCGGGTATCTGTTTGAAGGAATAACAATGGTTGAAGACAAAAGTGTTTTAACCACAACAATAGACATTCCTTCTTCGGTGAGATTTATTTGGAATCCAATATTTGATAATTGCCCTGGACTTAAAGCTATTAATGTAGAAAAAGGAGAATTTGCTCCAGAAAAAGATGTATTTTATGACAAATATGGAAGAAGAAGAGTGATACGTTTTGGGGACTTTGAATGTAGATATATTTCCCGGAAAGGAGTCTTATTTCAAGAAAGAAGAAGGCTTATCGGAAAAGGAGAATACCAAACAAATTTTAAGCTTATTCGAGTTCCAATGGGATATAAGGGTATGCTGGATTTGTCATTCAATGATAAGATTATTATGCTATCAGAGGCATTTACGGGTTGTAATAAGTTGACTTCGTTAAAGATTTCACGTTCTAAATTTGATGCTATGCAAAAAAAATCTATTGGAAGAAATTTTTTTGTTGAATTAGCATATTATTGTCCTAACCTTAAAATAATAATTTGTGATGTAGAGGAAGATGAATTCCCGATTGAAAATATATTGCCTGATAAAGCTTGTATAACAGTAGATGATGTCGTTAGATACGATTTGAAGATGAAGGGTGAAATTTTCCTTACACGAAAACATGTTGTTTGGAATGAAAAAAAGTTTATACAGAGTGATGTTGTTTATGAGTTTAAGTCAAATATAGATAAAGATGAACTTATTCTTGTCGGAGTAAATAATACAAATACAATCGAATCGTTGAATTTGACAATCGATTTTGTAGATAAAATTGAAAGAAAGGCATTCGAAAACTATAAAAATATTAATTCTATTTATATAGGAAGAGTAACGAGTATAGAAGAAAGTACGTTTTGTGGCTGTTCTGGTTTAATAAAATTGAATATTGGTAATGGAGTTAAATATATAGGGGACAAAGCGTTTTGTGGTTGTTCTAGTTTGACAGACTTAGAAATTGGAGAATCGGTGGAAAAGATTGGTAAGTATTCTTTTTCAGGGTGTACGAGTTTGAAAAGTATAGTGATTCCGCCTTCAGTACGTCAGATAGATCAGTACGCTTTCCTTGATTGCCCGAATGTAGATTTAATCAAATGTATGATAACGGATCTAGATAAGGTAACGATTGCAGATGAAGCTTTTTCTAAATGTGGATCAAATGAATGTATATTACAAATTCCTGAGAATATGGATAAAGAATACAAAACACATCGTATATTTTCAAAATTTAGACTTGAATACAAATATCGGACGTATGGCCCTTACGGATTAAAACTATAGGAAGAATATTTGTATTCAATAACCGAAATACTGAATTCGATTATATGCTTTAAAAAAATGACAAAATTATTGTTGTCATTAGCTAACGTCATGTTCTTGGAATCGACATAATATTAAGAAGTGTTATTCCAGTAATATAGTGACTATCTGAAATAGTTCTTATGATATGCAGTATTAAGAATGTTTTATGTCCCTTTTATCCATTTTTTTATCTCCATCTCTTGATTATTTTCGATTTGAACATAAATATGGTTTTCCTTTAAGTATGCTTTTTCATATAAATCTAAATATTCTGGTCTACCAGTACCATCAGTTAAATCTAACACGCATATTTGTTTGTTCTTAGCATAAGCAAAACCCAATTCCCATGGAGTCCATTTAGAGGTAAGACTAGACTCAGTATGAACATATAACACTGCTTTACATGCCAATAGCCTTTCTGCAATTACAGCTGCTGTTTCTTTACATGCCAAAGTTCGTTTTAATTCGTCCCTATCATTAACCCAATCAAGAAAAACGTTTAATCCAATTTTATTAAGATTATCTTTCAATTCTAACAATTTTGCTTTATCCTGATAACTATGTGATAAGAATAAATCATAATGTTTCATATTTTCTAGAGGTGAATTATATATTGCATTTAATAATTCTTGTGGCGTAGATAATGCCATGTAGTTTTTTGTATGACTATATTTCTTTTTCCCTTTCCTTCTTCCTTTGTGTATTCCATATACTCCTAAATTATTAAGCATTTCCCATGCATAATTTTTTAGATGTATGTTTTTTTCACATCTTGCTAAAATTGTCAAAAAAGAAATTGTCGCATCACATTTATATTTTGCTAATTCATGAATTATGAGGTATCTTGTATCTATATTATCAGGTTGTTTTTTTCGTATGTCATAGTATACGTTAATATGAGATTGAACATAATCAGGTGACATATGCTGAATGTATTGTTCTCTGACTTTAGCTTTCTCTTTTTTTGTCGAATATTTTGCTTTTGAGTCTTTTCTTATTTTTTCTATTTCTTCTAATCTTTTTTCTTCTTCGTTGTATGTGCTTTGGGGAAATTTTGCCTTTTTTTGATACTCCTCAGCTTTTTGACTTAGGAATGAAGATGCTTCTTTGAAACAATATATTTCATATTTATTTTTTTTTATCCGAGAGGAATTCCAAACTGTCATTCTTTTATGAAACGCATCTATCTCTTCCCAAAGATGGGGATAACAATATTTAAAAAGAGAAACAAAATCTTTTTGCTGCATTTCTTTAGACATTAATCCATACACTGTTTTCACCGGTTTTTTTAACTTTTCCCAAATTGACAATATTTGGGCATCGGCATTCCTCTTTGACATTTTCCCCATAACTCTAGATTTTATGATGGAATTAGCCAACTCAACATTAAAAGTCTTTGAGATTATATTTAATTACAACAACAGCAAAATTGCTTGGATATCCAATCAATAAAGGTAGGCCACCAATGGATTATGAGAATAGCACTTATAACAAACACATACAATGGCCATATGCTCCAAGACTTAAATACAGACCATAAACTATGTTTAGATTTAAATTTAGAAGCATCCATATTGAATAACTCTACCTCATTATTTTCTTTAGAAACTTCTTCGTACAAATCTCGATACATTTTTTCTTCTTGCAAATATCGGACATCATAATAGCAAAAGACAATAACTGGGAGTAATGCTAAAAGAATAGGAATTGAAGGTTGAGCAGAATTAGCTGTAATTAATGCTGCAACACAAACTACCATCCAGTTTTTCATCTGAAAACTGTTTGATGCCATTCGATTAATTACACCTTCAATAAACTCAAGATGTTTAATTCGTTTTTCTTCTTTATCCATTTTTTTTAGCAATTTTATATAATTCGTTTAAACTTGATTTAGAATATCTTGAATATTGGACATTAATTGAACATGTCATTAACGGCATTCTCTATAAGACATTCAATCCTCATTTACCTCGCATATCTCTCAATCTCAATCAAAAACCAGTTGCCTCGGATGTTGATGAAGTTGTAGCTTAGGCTTTTTTCGCCATTCTCGAATATCACTATTCGTCGGTTGTTGGCATCTTCTCCCGTCTGCACGAAACTGCATATCTGTGTTGTCTGCCCGATGAATCCTACGGGTGCCCATGTGCGTGGCATGTGTAGTTTGCTGCCGGACTGAGTCTCTTTTCCGTCAGCTGAGATTTGTACCGTCTTCTCGGGCAATGGGAATATAATGTTCTTTTTCTGGAAATCGACGTCGGTGGAGAATCGCTCAATGAATGTCATGAATCCTTTGTCGGCGTATTCTGTCGACGGAATTCCACGGCTGTTGTTGAGCTTCCATGTCTGTCCTTGTTTGCTGAAGTGATGCTTCACACCGCTCAAATTGGCTCCGTTGGTGATCGCCACGTCGACTGCATCCTCTTTGGTTACGGATTCAAGTGAGTCGGCGCATACAATCACAATGCGGTTCTTGTTTTTTAGGTTTAGCGCTTGCCATCCACTCTTCACGAGCGTCCTGTCTCCATTATAGAAATACGGGTATGCCACCTTGTCAGCCTGTGTCTTTGTGTCTACAAAAAAGTCAACAAAGAATTTGGAAAACTGTTCAGCTAAACAGTTTTCCAATGTCAATAAACTGATTATAAGCAATGTGACTACCCTTAATGTCATGCTGTTTTATTACCAGTAGTATGAGTAAGTCGCAAAGATGTTGGAATTCTTCACGCTTGGGGCATTGACGATGACTCTGTCATTGTAGTAACCCGGAATAATTTCTTTGAAGTATTTGTCGTTGCAGATGTTGACAAGTCCAAGCTGGTAACCGATTGTCACAGCCCATTTTGTCTTTACGTATACACCTGCTTTGATCTTAAATCCGAAATCTGCTTTCTTATAGATCGCGTTTGTCTCTTCTGTCTCCTGATTTGGCGCGAACAAAGGCACTTTCTCCTGCTCCGACTGATCCATCAGACGGGCGTTGTCCTCGTAGCATCTTTTGCCACCAAGTCCGATGCCTACTGTTGGGGCGATTGCCACAAACGGCTTCGACTGGTTGTGGGAGAACTGCCATCTTGCGTAAAGCGGAATCTCCAAGTATGTCAGACGCTCTTTGGCTCTAATAGTGTCTGTATAGTTCACCTTCGCTCCAATTACGCTGATGTTAAGCTCTGGGGCGATTGAGAAGATGTTCTTGATTGGAAAATCAGCTCCGATACCGATCATTGGACCGAATCTGTAGTCTGTCTGGTGATAGTCGGACGAGTAGTCGGACATGTTCAGACCTGCATGGACTTCCAACATTACTTCACGTGGCTCATACAAGCAATCCTCCTTTTTCAATTCTGGATTTCTCTCCTTTGCTGTTGCCTCATCGAAGCTGTCTGCTGTTAGAGGGGCTTTTTGCGCAGCCTCTGCTTTTTTCGCATCACTCGACTTTTTTGCTGATGCGTTGAAGCATACAAAAAGCGAAAGTGCCAAACCTATTAAAAACGTGTTTTTCATATCTTGTGTCGTTTCCGATAAACAATATTTCTGCAAATATATGCAATTAATTGTTAATAACTTTGCTCTTTCAAGAAAATTATCATCTTTTCAATGTCTTTATATTTCGGAGTGTCGTCCTCAAAGCGTGGGAAAAAGGCTCTGATATCCTTGTAGACGCGATTTGTGAGCGGCGACAACTTGTCGGCGAATCCGAGTGCGTCCACCGCCTGCACTATCGCCATGAAGTGGATTGCGATCACCTGGAATGAGTTGTCTATCACTCGTCTTGCGATCAGGGCTGAGTTTGTTCCCATCGACACAATGTCTTGATTATCATTGTTGTTAGGGATAGAGTGCACATACATTGGGTTGGACAATGTCTGGCATTCGGCAGTTGTGGAGCAGGCTGTAAACTGTGATGCCTGCAAACCGTAGTTCAATCCTAATTTGCCAAGATTCACGAATGGTGGCAAGATACCGTTGATCCTGTCGTGGAAGAGATAGTTCATCTGACGCTCGCACAGCATCGTCATCTTCGTGACGGCAATTTTCAGTTTGTCCATCTCGAACGATACGTAGTCGCCATGGAAATTACCACCGTGGTAGACATCCTCTGTCTCTGGATCGACGATTGGATTGTCGCAAGCCGAGTTGACTTCGTTGATGAGCACTCTCTCCACGTTCTCCACCGTCTCCAACACTGGGCCGAGAATTTGCGGAATGCATCTTAGCGAATAGTATGGCTGCACTTTGTGGGTGAACACTTTTTCTGTGTGTTTCTTGTCGTACATCTCGCATTTTCTGTCGAGCATACATTTGCTTCCTTTCGCTATCTCACGCATCTGCTCTGCGATGACGCCCTGTCCGCGTTGGCGACGAGCGGCATTTATCGGCTCCGACATGAAATCGTCGTACGAGCTTGCAATTTCATTCATCATCACGCTTGCGATAGTGGCGAAACGGAGAAGTTTTTTTGCATTTATAAGGTTTACAAGGCCTATTCCCGTCATGAAAGAAGTGCCGTTGGTAAGCGACAGACCTTCGCGGATAAACATCTTGATTGGCTCAAGTCCACACTCTTTCATCACCTCTCCTGCAGGACGTTTCTCACCTTTATAGAACACCTCACCTTCTCCTATCATTGTTAGAGCGAGATGGGCGAGCTGGACAAGGTCACCGCTGGCTCCCACGCTTCCGTGCTCAGGGATAAATGGTGTGATTCCTTTGTTGATGAAATTCATGAGAAGCTCAACAATACTTTTGTGAATGCCACTTTTGCCTTGAGTAAATGTGCCTATTCGCGCAATCATTGCGGCTTTGACGTAGATGTCTGGCAAAGGTTCTCCGGCACCGGTGGAGTGGCTGCGGATGATGTTGTATTGCAAAGCCACACGATCTTCGTCGGAGATACGCCATTGGGCCATAGGACCGAAACCAGTGTTTATTCCGTAAATGATTCTGTCAACGGAGAATGATTTCAGGAAGTCGTAGCTTCTGTTTATTCTGTCCCACACGTTGGAAGCGAACGAAATTTCTTCGCCTTTGTAGAGGATATCCTCAATGTCGCTTAACGAGATATAGTCGATTTCTTTCATCTTCATTATTTGTAAAGTTTCGCAAATTTACGGATAAAGGAAGAATTAAAAAAGGTTAAGCACTACAAATTCTTTTTTGTAAAGAAAAGAGGTTGATATGCAAGGATAGGGGATGTTTTTGTGATTTACACAGATTTTATACCCTAAACCAAGGATTTTATGGCTTCAGACAACCAATGGGAACGACATATACACCATCTTGACGACGGTATGCATATTTGCCTATTCCGATCAAAACCATCATGAAGGATGGGTTTGGCATTCGTGTTGTGTCTATTTTGTTTGCCAGATTTTTAAGGTTTGTGGCTCCTTCCTCTATTCTTGTTTCCCCGCCCAACTTGATTTCTATAAGTCCGTATGTTCCATTTCGTCTATAAAGAACAGTGTCGCATTCTAATCCGGTACTGTCTCTGTAATGGTATAGCTTGCCATCCAATGCTTCTGCGTAGACGCGAAGGTCTCTGACAGCCATAGTTTCAAAAATTAAGCCGAACGACTCTAAATCGTTGATAAGGTCGTCTGGACCGATTCCTAATGAGGCTGTTGCGATACTTGGGTCGACAAAATAACGGGTGTCACTTGTACGTATGGCTGCTTTACTTCGCAGATTTGGGTTCCATGCTTCAAGATCTTCAATGACAAATAATCGCTTAAGGGCTTTTATATAGTCGGCAACCGTGTCCTCACTTAATGTGTCGGTGTCATTGCTCATCATATCGGTTTTGAATGTGCTATATGAGATTTGACCTGCGATATTTCTTGCGTATGATCGCAATAATCTATAAACTCTTTGAGGATCTCGTTTTGTGCCATCTACTCGTTGAATGTCGTAGTTGGCAACGGAGTCGATATAATCCAGTGCCTGATCAAGAGCGATTTCACGTCTCATACTTATCGACGCTGGCCATCCTCCACGGCAGACTAAAAACGCAATGTCATCAATTGTGAGACTATTCTCTTGAATTTCAAAATCTTTCCCTTCAAATAAGTTTTTTAAGCTTACCCTGCCGTTAGATTCTTCTGATTCATACAAACTCATAGGTCGCATTCTGATTCTGCCAGTTCCGCTATGAGTTGTTTCATAAGCTTCAGGAAGAACAGACGATCCTGTAAGAATGAATTGCGAGACCTCTTGCCTTTTGTCTACTAAGTTGCGGATTGAATCCCAAAGAGCAGGCAAAGTTTGCCATTCGTCGATAAGTCTTGGCGTCTCCCCTTCGAGTAGTTTCCTTGGACTTATCTCTATCATGCTTTTACTTTCTTTTAGTATCTCGCTGTCTCCAAGGTCTAAAATGCTTTTTGCTTGCATAGACGCGGTCGTAGTCTTGCCGCACCATTTAGGCCCTTCTATAAGGACTGCACCTTTCCCGGCAAGTTTTCTTTCTAACAGAATGTCTGCAATACGTTTCTTGTACATATTTAGCTTTTTTATACGTCAGCAAAAATAATAATATTTTGCTAATTTCTAATATGAAAAAGATACTTTTCGGTTGTTTGTGGCTGGTTTGTTCGGCTGTTTGTGGCTGGTTCGTTCGGTTGTTTGTGGCTTGTTCGTTCGGTTGTTTGTGGTTGATTTGTTCGGTTGTTTATGGCTGATTTGTCCGGCTGTTTGTGACTGATTTGTTCGGTTGTTTATGGCTGATTTGTTCGGCTGTTTGTGGTTATGCCTCTCAAATAGGGTATGTCGCTACTTAGTTAGTTTTGATGTGCCCTGGCTGATAATGTGAGATAGCATTGTTTTAACATCTGTTTGTGGACGGCATCCTGCTGGTGATCAAACTCAAGAGCAACATAAAAGAAACAGTGATGAATGTGTCTGGCGGACTATTCACTTTCTTTCGATTTTTGGTATTGTTTTTTACTGTTTTTTAGTTTTTCTTGGCTTATAACTATACTTTATTACAAAAAATATAGTATACTTGCATTGTCTTATACCTACCGAAAACTATAAAGAGAAGGTAGGAAGAAGATATATATACATAGAAAGGCGTACCTTTTTACGCTTTGGTTTTGACTCTATAAGAACTTCGCAACTTCTTCAAAGGGTTGTCAAAAACAAAGCAACGGGAACGTCCCTGATAGGTGTGTTGAATGCTGTCATTGGCTTTAGGTATTACGTATACCAGTGCCGATGTTGGCTTTATATACATCGGCGTGGGGCTTTCAGCGTTGCTCGTTTCGACAATCCGGGCAATGCGAAGGCCTTTATAGAGTGGAACGAGTGACAAAGGACTGGCTCCACGTTTTTTTTGTGTCTATATGTTAACTTGAATTTTTAATAGGCTGTTTGGGAGCTATAGCCATAAACCTTAAATAATATGCCAATATTTCAAATTACTACGAAGAACCGTAGGAATGTCAATGGTATCTTAATAGAACCAGGGATGACAGTCCAGGTCATTTCTCAAAGTTTTAGCAATCCAGTAGTCACTAATGGAGGACAAGCAGTGGTGGATGCGTTTATGCGTGTCTATGGAATTGATATTAAGAAGTCCGGGGTATTGAATACGGCGGATTTGGAAGTGGTGAAAATCGGATAAACTATTTATTTATTGATATGGGATCATTCTTTGACATCCTTAACTCTCTTATGAATATAGGAGAAATGGAACAAGACATAGCCAATTTAAAGAAAGAAATTGCAAATTTGAAAAGACAAATTCAGGAAAATAATATAGTAATAGTGAATCCTGAAAATGTTAATCCAAAAAATGAACCAACTCCACCACAGGTCAGTAAATCTGCAAAAGAAGCATTTATTGATAATTTGACATTTGTAAAACCAATTTTGGAAGATTTGACAGATGGATCTTTCCAAGGAGAGAAATGGAATGAGCTAATTGCATCATTGGAAAGTAATGAGTTAGTTTCCATATGGTCTAGAATTAATGGAAAGGCAGAATCAGTTATGAGAATTCTTGCTGTTTGGGGATTAAAGCCTGAATTGTGCACTTCATTTACATGTACAGGTAATGAAGAGGAAATGTATTATGAACCTAATTCTGATAATTTAGAACAAGGTGCTAAATATGACGTAGTCAAGAATTGCTGGTTGTTGACAGACAACGAAGGGAAAAAATCTGTGGTCGTGAAAGGAAAGGTAAAAAAACATTGTGAATAGGATGAAAGAGATTAATACATATAATGTTTGTTTCATTGGAAGAACAGGAAATGGAAAATCATCTTTGATAAATTCCTTATGGAATACTGGTTTTGCGACGGACTCACTAGTCTCTTGTACAAAACAGTTGGTTTCAGCCACTATTATGTCGGAAGAGATTTCTGGATATGAAGCGATCTGCGTGTACGACACACCTGGTATTGGAGAATTTTCAAGTGATAGTGTTTACGAACGTTATTATGAACATGCTGTTAGTATTGCTGATTGTGTCGTCCTTGTTACCACATTCGACAGAACAGATGCTCCTGCACAGCGACTTTTGATGAGATTGAAACAACATGTTGACAATCGTAAAAATGTTCGGTTTGTTATTGCTCTTAATCATATTGATTCAAGAGTAATAACAGATTCGGAAAGCCAATATGAGCCTTGGAACGACGAAATAAATATGCCATCTGATAAATGTTTAGAAAACGTACAGGAAAGGATTTCTTTGTTGAATGAAAAATTTAAGAATAAATTTCTTCCATTTCAGGTCATCCCAGTTTGTGCGGCACGTGACTACGGAATAGACGAATTAAAAAAATCAATAATCAAATAATTTTAGTTATGGCAGAGAAAAAAGATGCAAAATTCCTTGTCAATGAGTTATTGGACAAGATTCTTGAAAAAGGGAATGTCTCTGAGGACGAAAAAAAAGAGGTAAACAAAAAAATCGAAGAGGAAATTATCGAAAGACCTTTTCGTGTAGCTGTAATTGGACAATCTGGAGTAGGAAAGTCTACTACATTGAATGCTGTCTTCGGATTAAGCAACTACACTTCTAGTCTTGCTGAAGGAACAAGTGAGATTGTTGAAAAAGTGTATCCAATGAGAGATGGATTCAATCTTTCGTTGTATGATATGCCAGGTCTTAACAATGATGTTGATAAAGATGCAAAGTATGAGGAAATGTATAAGCAGATTCTTCCAGGTTGTGATGTCATTGTGTATGTTGTCAATTCTCATTCAAGAGATTTTGGTGAAGATTGCCGAATTTTGAAAGAGGTCGTACTGCCAATTTGTAACAACAATCAGTTGAAGGACAACCTGATTTTGGCTTTTAACAAGATTGATACAATTGGAGAAAACATCAATCCCAACGATCCTGAACTAAAGTGGGATATCATAGAAAACAAGCCAACAGAAAAATTGCAAAAAGCAATAAAAATCAAGTTGGGCGACATTACCGACAAATTATTGGATGAAGATTTGATTGGAACAAAAGAAGGTTTGCAGTCACATCAAGTTGTATTCTATTCTGCTGTTTTCAATTATAATTTGAGAGATTTCTTGTTGGCCATTGCTAAGGCAGGAAAGAGAGGTTGGATTTGACCTGCAACAGTCGGATTTGAAAAAATCGGCAAGTGGAGTGATGCAAAAATTGGTTAATTAAATTTCAGATTATGACAAGTGAAGAATTAAATGAATTTAACGGACTTTCGGCAGAACAACAGGAAGAATATCGATATCAAGCAAACAAACACCCCAACTGGGATCATAGCAAATTAATGACGAGAGTTGGATTCTCCGAAAAGGTTGATAACATAATCGAAACTCAAGGAGATGTCGATGTCAATGACAAAGGTATTATGCAGGAGATTCTTGAAGGTGTTGGAAGTTGGCTAGAGAGAAACGTTCCTAGAATTTGGGAGGGTGTTAAAGAGTTATTCCATAACGTACTGCACCGTCTCATTCATGGACTCATTGATACTTTAGGAGATTTATTACGTTCATTCTTTTAACATATGGATCTAAAAAGTGAATTACAAGAAAGTGTGGCAGAAGCTAGAAATGCTAAGGCGACACAAGATGCATGGGTATCGGCAGCAAGATCGGAAGCCTCAAATCATCAAATAAAGGGTGGCATTTGGCTTATATTGATTATTGGTTTTGTATTGGCAATAGCTGGTTTGTTTACGACATATTTGTCATTTGCTACTAACGTTGTTTCTACAGTTTTGGGTTGGATCGGCTTAGAGAACTATACTCTTTATGTTTGTGTAGCCTTTATCGTTATTGGTGGTATAATGATATTTTTACATGCTAAAGGCATGAATGATCAAAATGCTTATGCTAACAAAATAGAATCTATGAGTTTGGCAAAATTTAGACATACGTATATGTAGTCTTATTTACACAATTCGACATTCTATTCATATTGAATAGAATGTCGAAGCTAAGATTAATATATTTCTAATTCTTTCGATACCTTATACGTGAGAATTTAAGCAAGTAAAGCTGTACTCATGGTGGAGAGAAAAATCAAAACCAGACTACAGTGAAACAAAGTCTGTAGTATACTAAAGTTATTCATTCAGAACGAGTTTCACCTGCCATTTGTTCAACGAGATTCCGAGGAGGAGTCTCGTTTTTATTTCTGAACTCAGTATTGAAAATAAAATCTCAATACCAAGTAGAGTTGGTTCCCTCCCTTAAAATATGATAATATTTTAATGTCCTCAATGAAGAACCACACTCAAATCATCAAGAATGCCAAAAACAGTTTTTAACTTTCTATGATTGAATGAATTTAATGCACAAAGTTTATCCAATAATTTTCCCTAAAATTTTCTCCAGTTGACCGACATAGTAGAATGGCAGGTTGATCAGTCGAAATGTTTTGCCACTGTTGGTCTTAACTTCGTCTACAGAATAAGGATTAGACCATACACGTATCGCTATGTCATGTGGTGCAATATCCATAAACTGATGTAGAGATTTCAATTTGGCGTTATTGCCTGATTTGACTTCAATTGGAATTACTAGTCCTTTGTAAATATATACGAAATCAAGTTCGGCATCTGATCCTGCTTTGTCTCTTCTCCAATAATGTCGTTGTGCAGAAACGTCGTTGCTGATAGCCAATAGCTCTTGTCCGACAATGTGCTCTGTCACACGCCCCCGCCAGATATCGTTTATGTCTGATGCAAAAAAGACATCGTGTTGGATTCCTGATGCATAATTTACAAGACCTGTGTCCAGCCACATCAGTTTGGGGTGCTTCCTCATATTGGGCATTGTTGGACATTGTACGTCGGATGATGGATATACAAGTTCTAGCAGCATAGCTTTGTTTATTATTTGGAAAGCTTCTCCCATTTCTCTTGATCGATATGCTGTTCCTCCAAATCCTTCAAACGATATAGTTTCAGCTGCGCATTGCCAACCATTTGTCAATATGCTACGGATAATCTTTACCATAGCTGGATTTGATGTGTATTTTTCTACGTCATCTTTATACGACAATAGGAGAGATTCGTATGTGTCTTTGACACTTAGAATGTCTTTCGTCTCAGCATATTGTACAATAGCTGCAGGCATGCCTCCGCACAGAATATATTCTCTAAATTGTCCCATAAGTCGAGGATGCATGATTTCTGGCACTTCGCAGTTTTCTAAGTATTGCAAATCGAAAGTGTTGCCTAACGCACCTATAAATTCAGAAAATGTACATGGACGTAGAGCAAAATATTGCACTCTTCCTACTGGGAATGATATTTTTCGTACATCCATTAAGGTTTCCAAAAGGGATCCTGCAGTAATTACATGTATATGGTTGGCTTCTTCATAAAAATATCGAAGTATAGCCACTGCTTTTTGTGAATTCTGTATTTCATCAATAAAAAGCAATACATTTTTATCTGTAGATAGTTTGCCTTTTAAAATAAAGATGGCTTGTAAAAGTTTGTTTACGTCATTATACTTTTCAAATAGTATTCGATCTTCCTCTTTTTCCAAATTCAAGTGCAAAAAAACATCATATTCTTTTGCAAATTCGGTTACAAGAGTTGTTTTTCCTACTTGTCTGGCACCTCGTAAAATCAAAGGTTTTCTATTATTTGAACCCTTCCAATTTCTTAACCATTCTAGTGCTTTTCTGTTAAAACTTTCCATATTGTTATCTTTCAATAATTTGACTCTGCAAATGTAATAAAATGACGGTGAATTTTCGACAAATTTGTAATAAAATGACGGTAAAAATTGGAGAATTTTGTAATAAAATGACGGTAACTGTGACAAAAAAGGTAGAGACGCTGCAGTGCAACGTCTCTACCTCCAATTAGGGAATGGAATAATTTTATCACTTTTTATCTCGTCACAACCAATTTCTTGACTGCTGTCTCTCCATCAATAGTCGCTTTCACAAAGTAGATGCCTGTTGGTAGGGTAGAAACGTCGATTTTCGACTCTCCTGATTCTGCTACCGCGTCGCCAATAGCGTTGAAAATCACAACATTCTCTATCTCACCGTCGCTCTGAATATAGATTGCTGTAGACGCTGGGTTTGGAACAATATCGAATTCCTTCGTATCGCTGTATGTGGCAGCGTCAGTTATTTGAGCGTCGGCTCCTTCGCCGTTTCTCAACTTGCCGAGTGTGATCTTCTGTCCTTTCCACGACATACTTGCGCATGTGTATTCGATCGAACCTGTGCCTCCACCCACTTCACAAAGTAGCTTGCAGTCGTAGATGTAGCCCATTTTGACGCCAAGTTTCTCCCAATTCTTGAAGTGTTCTGTCACGTTGACAGAACCGCAAGTCTGGAATGATGAGCGAACAGCAAATACCTGTTTGAAACTTGCGGATCCTAGTATAGAAGGAACATTGTTTCTAATTCCAACCATCAATGTGTATTCTACACCATCCACAACGTATCTTCCTATCTCTTCTGTTCCCCAGTACATCTTCTCACTGTCAGGGGTGAAAGAGTCCTCCACAATATAGTATTCGATCATAGGATTCTTTG